>OGQZ01001390.1_pt1 | contig 18575 bp, 11 predicted proteins | sample 1553321 | NCBI WGS metagenome assembly OGQZ01 (sample SAMEA2579958, study PRJEB22360) | human gut metagenome | reverse complement strand
ACTCAGGTATGGCTGGGCGGCGATCACTACAAGTGGCGTCAGATGCGTTCTAACGGTATTGACGAGAAGTACATCACAGGAGATGCAACTGACAGAGAGAAGTTCCAGAAGTGGGCAGAGACTCTTGAAAAGGCAATCGGAAACCCGCTGTATCATTGGAGTCACTTAGAGCTGCAGAGATACTTCGATTATCACGGTGTATTAAATGGTGATACTGCAGAAGAAGTATGGAATATCTGTAACGCAAAGCTTGCTGAGGATTCTATGACTGTTAGAAATATCATCCGTAAGTCTAATGTAAAGGTAATCTGCACCACTGATGATCCGATTGACAGCCTTGAGTGGCATAAGAAGATCGCTGCAGATGAGACTGTAGATTTCAAGGTATATCCGGCATGGAGACCAGATAAGGCAATGAACATTGAGAAGCCAGATTTCTTAGAGTATGTACAGAAGTTGGCTTGTGTATCTGGAATCAAGGTAGACAGTGTAAAGAGCTTGTTAGCAGCAATTGACAACCGTATGGAATTTTTTGATTCCATGAAGTGCTGCGTATCTGACCATGGTTTAAATTATGTTGTATATCAGCCGGCAAGCGAGGAAGCAGTTGAGGCAATCTTCCAGAAGAAGGTTAACGGTGAAAAGTTGACTCAGCTTGAAATTGACCAGTATAAGACAGCATTTATGATTCATGTAGGAAGAGAGTATCATCGCCGTGGATGGGTAATGCAGATGCATTATGGCTGCAAGCGCGACAACAATACCTTCCGCTATAACCAGTTGGGACCAGATACAGGATACGATTCCATCAATAATGATGCAACAGCAGCTCAGTTAGCTGATTTCTTAAATGCACTTAGCACTACAAACGAGCTGCCAAAGACAATTCTGTATTCCTTAAATCCAGCTGACAACGAGATCATCGGTACCATTATGGGCTGCTTCCAGGACAGCGAGGCAGTAGGCAAGATCCAGCACGGTTCTGCATGGTGGTTCAATGATAATAAGTCAGGTATGATCAACCAGATGGTAAGCCTTGGAAACCTTGGTCTGCTTGGAAACTTTGTTGGTATGCTGACTGACTCCAGAAGCTTCTTATCCTACACAAGACACGAGTATTTCCGCCGTATCCTGTGTGAGTTAGTAGGAGGCTGGGTAGAGAACGGCGAGTATCCATACGATAAGAAGGCATTAAAGAACATTATCGAGGGTATCAGCTACAACAATGCAAAGGCATATTTTAACTTCAAGGATTGATTTTGAAGTAAATAGTTACCTGAGTTTTTGTAAAATACGATGTCAGGGTCAGCTAGTTGTGATTCTGACATTAGTTTAATTTTAGTATGGAGGTGCATAGTATCCTTTATGGATAGTCACAGTATGACCCTGGTGGTCGCTTTAATATTATTAATGATGGGTTCTGCCTTTTTTTCTGCAACGGAGACGGCCTTTTCCTCGCTGAATAAGCCGAGATTAAAAAATATGGCAGCAGAAGGCAATAAAAAAGCAAAGCTAGCATACAAGCTTGCAGAGAATTATGATGAATTGATTTCAAGTACACTTGTAGGAAATAACGTTGTAAATATTGCAGCAACAACAATTGGAACACTTCTCTTTGTAGGATGGCTCGGATCAAATGGAGCTACTGTATCAACTATCTTTATGACAGTGATTACTTTAGTTTTTGGTGAAATCACGCCAAAGAGTCTGGCAAAGGAATGTCCAGAAAAATTTGCAATAACTGTTGCTCCAATTATTAATATTCTAATTACTGTTTTAAAGCCGGTGAATTTCCTTCTGATCAAGTTAAAGAGCAGTGTAGGAAAGCTTTTGAAGGTAAGCGGCACAACGAATGGAATCACCGAGAATGAGCTTCTTACAATAGTAGATGAGGCTGAGCAGGTCGGTGGACTTGACAGTAATGAGAGTGAGCTGATTCACAACGTAATCGAGTTCAATGATCTTCAGGCAGGCGACATCATTACACCGCGTGTTGATGTTACAGCAGTTGATATCACAACGCCAAACGAAGAAATTGCGGATGTATTTAAGACATCTGGTTATTCCCGAATCCCTGTATACAAAGATACGATTGATGATATTATCGGTATCCTGTACGAGAAAGATTTCCATAACTATGTGGCAGGAACTACAAAGTCAATCGAGACGATCATGAAGCCGGCTGAGTTCATTCCGCCTACAGTCAAGATCTCCGAGCTTTTAAAGAAGTTCCAGCAGACAAAACTTCATATCGCTGTTGTTGTGGATGAGTTTGGTGGTACAGAGGGTATTGTTACCATGGAGAATATCTTAGAGGAACTTGTAGGTGATATCTGGGATGAGCATGATGAGGTAGAGGCTGGCATCAAAAAGTTAGATGATGGAAGCTTCATCGTTCCAGAGGACATGGATTTAGACGACTTCTTTGAGCAGTTTTCCATCAACACCGAGACAGAAGCTTCTACTATCAACGGATGGATTACCGAGCAGATTGGAAAGATTCCGGAAGTAGGCGATTCATTTGATTTTGAAAATCCTGTTTCAGAGGAAGAAGATTCCGAAAAGGACAAAGAAAATCAAAACAATAAACCGCAGAAGCTTCATATTGAAGTGACACAAACCGAGGGACAGAAAGCAGAAGAGATTCATGTGGTGCTCCTCCATGAGAAAGACGAAGACAGTACAGAACAAGAAAAGAAATAATTGCATTGGCAGCTTATCTGAAAAGGTAAGCTGCCTTTTTTGCTTGACAATACTTCGGGATACCGATATGTTAGAACTAGTAAAAGATTTTTTAATATATGATGAGAAAAGCTGATGTGCATCAAAAGAGATTAGGCTAGCAGATTTTTTTGGTTTAAACCCTGCAAAAAAGTAGCTTTTGCATGAATCCTGTGGTAAAATATTCATATGATGGTGGCGATTTGAACAAAAACCACACGATATTTTAAAGGAGGATGTGCGAATGACTCAAAAAGAACAGAAAAATCAAATCAAAAATCTGCTGGCATGTGCAGAGCGTTTGTTATGCTGTATGACAGAAGTACAGCAGGATATGGACGAAGCAGCAAAGTCAATTAAACAGCAAAAATTACTTTCAGATGAAATCGCGTCAAAACTTGAGAATAAATTAAAAGAATTGCGGGAAGAGACAAAAAATTATACAGACATTTGTGGCGAGACAGGGATAAAAAATCTTATGGAATCTTCTATGTCAGAGGCAAAGCATGTTTTAACAGAACAGCTGCAGCTGATTGAGAAAGAGGAGAGAAGGCTTGCGTATAAGCGTTTTAAGTCCCTGCAGTCGCTAGATCCAGATACAAACGAGCATATTTCGTCGTATAAGAATGATCTTAAGGAATTATTGGATGCATATGAAAAAGCACCGTCAGATGAAAAGATAGAGAAAAAATTAGATGCTTACAGTACATTCATGCAGGCACTTGATGAGACAGACAGCGCCAAAGTTATAGCATATATTTTGGAACTGTCGTCTGTATTTGATAATCAGCTGCTTGGAAAGGCATTTGTGGCAAGAACGATTAAAGAAGAAACAAATGAAAGCGATCAGACTGACATTTTAGTGGAAGAAAGCAACGAGGAGTCTGCGAAAGATAACGAAGCAGTTGAAGATGCGCAGCTTCTATCAGAGATTGCGGCAGCAAAGCAGCTTCCATTTATTCGTGATGAGGATGTGGCTTGCTATACACTTGAGATTGAAAAAGGAAAAGAAGAGAAAAAAGTTGGAACAAAGAGCTTTTTAAACGAAATTCGTGCAAAGTTTGCAACGGAAAATGGATTGGTTTTAACATGTCTTGATACGTTTGGTGTGCTTTCCATTCAGTTTCTGGCACTCGCAACGAAGAAATCAATGATCACACTCGAAATGTCATTTCGCTATTTATTTGAAAAAGGATATATCAGAATTTATAAAATTCCTGGATTGGATTCTTTTTATTCCCTTTCAGCAAAGGCATGGAAAGCAATGCAGTCAAGAGAAGCACGCAATTATTTAAAAATAAAAGGTATTGTTTATGATAATCAGGCAAAAAATGAAATGAATCTTGATGTGGATGAGGAATCTGTCAATGCAGCATTTGCAAGGATTGCTTATCTGCGTTTGCTGAATACATTTTATGAGATTATTCAGCCAAATACCTCAATGAAGGAAGCAGTTTTTGATGAGTGTTTTGTGGTTGTATTAAAGGATACATCTTCAATAATTATGATTGGTATTTTCTGGAGCTTAAAGGGAAGTAAGGATGAAGAGATTCTTCTTGAAAATATTCGAGAGAGCGTAGATTATGGCACTGATTACGTTATTGTTGCCGGACTAAACAGGGATTATGCAGTTTGCAATGCCGATTATGTAGTAAAAGAAATGACATTTGATCCAAAGTGTATAATCTGCTACGATTTGCTAAAAAACGAATATTTTGAGTATGTGTCAAATGATCCGTTTTCTCCAAAGAAGCTGTTAGAAAAGAAGGAAAATCAATCAGAGGATCAGTTAGAGTGTCAGCCAGAAAGTCAATTTGAAGATCAATTACCAGATCAGTCAGCAGACTCTTCAAAAGATGAAATACAAAATGCCTGCATGATGATTGTGGAAGAAAAAACTTACTGTGCTACAGCTTATCTCGATGCTGTAAAGGATACAAATGAACAATATAAAATGCTGTATGAGCAGTTAGCTTACGCAGTCAATGATCCTAAAATGAGATGCTCCTATGATTCTCATAAAATCTTTGCAATGTATCCGCAGAATGAGGATATATTGACAAATTATCTTATGCTGTCTACATGCCTTCGCAATTTCTTTATGAACCATATTGAATATGATTATGAAATGAAGGCATTATATGAGAACATGAAGAGTATTCCTGTGACACAGGCTTATCCTGAGCTGATGAGTGCAGCATATCGCATGGTGCAGTTTAAGGGAAAATTCCATAAGGGAATTGATTGCTACGCCGATTATCGCCTAAGGGATCAGATGAAAATTGAACACCGACTGGAAAATCTGGCAGTGCGTGCAAAGGGATATTATGAAACGTACGTGTTAGGTCAGCCTAAAAACCATAAAAACGTAAAGCGCTTTGTTGATACATGGAAATTAGTTTTTGCTGAGGATGGTGATATGGCATCATATCTTCAGGCAATCATGAATGGCGAATACGAGTATGCGAGTCTGTTTCGTGTAAATTTGCTTATTAATTTTATTAGTGATGGCTGTACAGCCGAATATTCAAATCTTAACCGTGAAAAGTTAGGAAACTATATTAATGACTGTTGGGATAAATCAAAGACGAATGGCGGAACCAAATTTAAGACTAGCAATCTTATGAGTGACCTTAGAAATAACCTGACAAATGCTATGGAAAAGGTTATTGGGATTACATGTGAGTGGATTGATCTGGCATCTGGACGCAGCTGTTCTGAAAATGATGCAGGTGAAAAGCGCTACCGTGAGATAAAAAGTGATCTTAGGGCAGAATTAAAAGCTGCTGAAAAAATCGTTCAAAAGAAGGAAACAGCAGAAGATATTTATGTGCAGGCAGGAAAAGCTGTGTTAGGGCAGACAATAAAAGAGCTTCTGGCAAGATTGGATGGCAGATACAAGGAAGAGTCTCACAAATATTTTTACATAGATTTTTTGAGAGGAAGCGATGTACTTTTAGACGAGGAATATTTCCCAGACAAGCGAGGAAATTTTGCTGATTTTGAGAAATTGTCACTTCCGGCTCGTATTTTGCGTCATTCTAAGCTTGAACTTTTAAGTTTTGAGGAAAAGCTTGAGCATATTTTCAAGGAATATGGAGACGACTACGGAGCAGCAGAACAGATTTTAGATTATATGCAAAAAAATAGAAATGCAACAGAAGAATACAATATTCAGGCATCTAAGGAGCAGGCTGGAAAGGATGCTCAAATCCGTCTTAATAACTTTATTGAAAATCTGGAGTTGGCGCAAAGCTATGGACAGATTGAAGAGACAAAGGAAAATAAGAAAGAAAAAATTCAGAAGATCGCAAATGAGTGGTTTGCTTATGCTGATGAGACGAAAAATTATGGTTTCTTCAAACGAATCCTGGAGGAGTACGAGAAAAAACTTCACGAGGACGCAAAGGTGCGCGGAGAGGCACTTCTTCGCGAGGTTGAAGGAATCGAGAATAACGACACGTTAGATGATTGCCGCAAAAAGCGTATTGCCGCAATAAAAAGCATGATCGAATGTCAAAACTATACAGTGGCAGAGGATCTTTTGTCAAAGATTAATAGTGAAGAGACAGATGAGGAGCGGGAAATTCGAGGCACTGATTATCTGGCAAAGTTTATTGAAGAGTATGACTATAATTATAAGGCAGTTGCTAACAGCAGCAAGAGTCTTAGTGATCTGGCAGTTGTGCGTATTCATAACAAGGATGAAAAGTGGGCAAAACGCCTTATTGACAACTGGATGAATAACGGACAGGCTTTGGGACAGTATAAGCTGACAGCTCTTCTTGAGGCGCTTGGCTTTTTAGACGCACAGGTAAAGGAGCAGGCAAAGCTTGGAAGGATTGAAAACTATATGGTTACGATTCCTGCTGTAGTAGGAAGAAAAGCAAACTATAAGCATCCGATTGCGGCATTTGGATCGAAGGCACAGACAGATGGCTTTCGCGTTGCCTGCCTGTTTGGAAAGTATGATGCAGACCGTCTGATTGAAGAATTAAAAAATATCGGAAACAGCAAAAATACACTAGTGCTTCTTGATTATGCGCTGTCACTTCCAGACAGAAGATTATTTGCAAAAAAAATAAAGGCGAGCTTTAGTGATAAGGTCTTTGCAGTCATTGACCGCGTATTATTAATGTTCTTAGTAAACAATTACAGTGTGCAGTTTATCAATCAGATATTGATGTCTGTTATGATGCCATTTTCATATTGTCAGCCGTATGTGTGGGATTCTTCAAAGGTAATGCCTCCGGAGATATTTATCGGAAGACAGGAAGAGCTTGAAAAAATCGAATCACCTTCCGGTGTCAATATTGTTTATGGCGGACGTCAGCTTGGAAAATCGGCACTTTTAAAAAAGGCAAAAATGGATATTGATTTTGATGAAAATAATAACCGTGCAGTTTACATTGAAATCAAGGGCATGGATTATGAACGAGCAGCTAAAAAGATTTGCTGTGAGCTGTATGATGCTGGTGTTCTAAAAGAAGAAATTGATACGACAGACTGGGATGTACTAGCAAGGGCAATCAAAAAAAGGCTGCTTGACGATAAAGAGGAACGTATTCCTTATCTGTTACTTTTGTTAGATGAGGCAGACACATTTATCGAGAGCTGTACAGAAGTAAATTTCAAACCGTTTGATGCTCTAAAAGAGATTCAAAATATTGGAATGGACCGTTTTAAGTTTGTTATTGCAGGTCTTCATAATATTGTGCGTTTTAAGCGCGATGCGGCATTGTCTAATAATAGTGTGATTACGCATTTAAGCTCGATTACGATCAGACCGTTTCACACAAAGGATGCCAGACAGCTTCTCGAGGAGCCGCTTTATTGTCTGGGATTTCGTTTTCCAAAGGAGCGTCAGGCGCTGATATCACTTATTTTAGCAAGCACCAATTATTTTCCAGGATTGATTCAGCTTTATTGTGCGAATTTAATTGAAGCAATGAAAAAGGATGATTATGCCGGATATGATGAAGGGAATACACCAGCATATGAGGTTACACAAAAGCATATTAAAAAGGTGCTTTCAGATCCATCCTTTATGAATCAGATCCGTGAAAAGTTTGAGATCACGCTTAAGCTTGATGAAGATAACATGTACTATATCATTGCACTTTTGATGGCGTATCTGTATCACCAAAATGCAAACTCAGCAGCTGACAGTGAGGGCTTTTCGGCAGAGGATATCAAAGAGGCGGCAATTGGCGTAGGCATCAATCAGGTTGCCGTTCAGAAAACACAAATCATTAATGGACTGATGCAGGAGCTTCTTGAGCTTAATATTTTGCGTCATACAGTAAACGAAAAGTATCTGTTTTCACGATACAGCTTCTTCCAGATGATGGGAACATCAGATGAAATTGACAGCCGTTTGCTTGAATACATGGAGAATCAATAACGGGGTGAAACAATGGATAGACTATGGTGGGAAAATATAACAAATACATCACATTTCATTGATCAGATTGTGGAAGCCGTTCAGTCAGGCAGTCATCTGTTTTTACAGCTTCCGCAGTTTGTCCCGTGGTATGAGACAATGAGCGATCTGGTCATATCGAAAATTGAAAGGCAAAACTCAGACCGTTCCTTGAAAATTATTATGGATAGCGGCAAAGATCCGGGGGAATATCTGTTTTATCAATATTGCCGTCAGGAGAAAAGGGCGCAGTATAGGCCAGGAATAGGATATGCGCAGTTTCTTGCAAAAAGCGAAGAGTTAATAATGAACCATTATATCCTCTGGGTAACGCAGGCAGATGCAGCGCAGGCGAAGAAGTGGTACACTTTTCTGGAAGGCTACAGCAAGGCGCTTGGCAAAGGGAAAAAAGGCTGTATATTTTTGATTGAGACAAGAGAAGATGTATCAATTCGTGAACGCGGAAGCATCAAAAGACTTGTTTATGAGAAAGAGATAGCACATTATGACACATATCTTTTTGCGATGCTTGCGGCATCCACGCAAAAGCAGACAGAGGGCTTTCGCCAGTATCTGGCAGAGGCTGTTTCATCTGTTGTGCCAGATGATGCAGAGCTTGCCTGCGCATGTATCAAGAGAGGGCGTACATTTTTAGAGGATCCTGTAAAGACAATTGCGTCAATAAAAAAAGAAACATTTAGAAGCGATGGAACGGCCTTTTGGCCTGACATAAGCGAAAAGCAGATTGCAGAACGAATGTGGGAAGCGCAGATTAAGGTAGTATTTCCTATTATAGAAAAGCAGCGAAGTATTATCGTGGAGCGATACAGAAAAGGAATTGAAGCACTTCTTCCAATCACTGGTGCATACGGCGAAATGTTTTTTGATGCCGAGGATGTGGAAATTGGTGTCTTGTCTCATCTGGTATCATTAGGGAGATTAGTTGTCACTTTCGAAGATGGGAAAATGATTGCAAGGCTTAGAAATGCAAGAAATACACTGGCACATATTAAGCCTATGACACAGGCAGAAATTGATGAAATTTTGTAAATAAAAAAGCAGCGACCTGATTGATCGCTGCTTTTTGCATTATAAGATTCGTATACGAATAATATTTTCCATTGCCTCTAACTTTTTCTCAAATTCATCACTTACAGGCGCTTCTACATCAAACATTGCATATGCATATTCGCCGCGGCTTTTTGAAACCATATCACTGATGTTAACACCAGCCTCACCAAAAAGAGAAGTCAGCTGACTGATAACATTTGGTCTGTTGTAGTGGCATACACAGATACGTGCTGCCTTTTTGCGATAGCCAAGGCTGCAGGATGGGTAGTTGACAGAGTTTTCAATATTTCCATTTTCAAGATAATCCATAATCTGGTTGACAGCCATAACAGCACAGTTTTCCTCAGATTCTTCAGTTGAAGCGCCAAGATGAGGAAGTACAAGAGCACCAGGCATATTTACAACAGCTGGATTCGGGAAGTCTGTAACATAGCGGGAAACCTTGCCGCTTGCAAGAGCATCAGCCATGTCAGCATCATTTACAAGAATATCTCTTGCAAAATTTAAGATCTTGACACCATCCTTCATTTGATCAAAAGCACGCTTATTCAGCATACCCTTTGTAGAGTCAAGTGCAGGAACATGGATGGTGATGTAATCACACTGATTATAGATTTCATCATTATCCTTTACGATTGTAATGTGGTGAGAGAGACGAACTGCATTCTGGATGCTTAAATAAGGATCGCAGCCAAAAACCTCCATTCCAAGCTCACTTGCAGCATTTGCAACAAGAACACCGATTGCACCAAGTCCGATTACGCCAAGCTTCTTTCCCTTAATTTCATTTCCAGCAAAAGCCTTCTTTGCCTTTTCAGCTGTCTTTGCAATATTTGGGTCATCCTTATTTTCACGTACCCAGTGACAGCCGCCTGCAATATCACGTGAAGCAAGCATGAGTCCTGCAATAACGAGTTCCTTTACACCATTTGCATTTGCACCTGGTGTATTAAAAACAACAATACCTTTTTTTGCGCAGGAATCAAGCGGAATATTATTCACACCGGCACCGGCACGTCCAATTGCAAGAAGAGAATCAGGAAGTGTCATTTCATGCATAGAAGCACTGCGAAGAAGCACAGCATCAGCATTTTCAATCGAATCAGCGATGCAGTATGTATCATCAAAACGGCTCATTCCGGCATTAGAAATTGGATTTAAGCAATAAACACTTTTCATTTCAAATTCTCCTCCTCAAACTTTTTCATAAATGCAACAAGTGCCTCTACACCTTCCTTTGGCATTGCATTATAGATACTTGCACGCATACCGCCTACAGTGCGATGACCCTTTAAGTTAACAAAACCGGCAGCCTCAGCTTCCTTTACAAATTTGGCATCAAGCTCCTTGTCGCCAGTTACAAATGGAACATTCATTAAAGAACGAGAGGACGGCTCAACTGTACCGTGAAACAGCTTGCTAGAATCAAGATAGTCATAGAGGATCTTTGCCTTTTCTACATTTCTTCTTTGCATTTCCTCAAGACCGCCCATTTTCTTAAGCCACTTGAAGACTTTGCCACAGATATAAATACCATAGCATGGAGGTGTATTGTAAAGAGAATCAGCATCTGCATGGATCTTGTAGCGAAGCATGGTAGGTGTTCCTGGAAGAACATCATCAGTAATAAGGTCTTCACGAATGATTGCAATTACAACACCGGCAGGACCGACATTTTTCTGAACACCGCCGTAAAGCATACCATATTTAGTAACATCAACCGGCTCAGATAAGAAGCATGAAGAGATATCAGCTACAAGTGTTTTTCCCTTTGTATTTGGAAGTGTGTGGAATTTGGTGCCGTAGATAGTGTTGTTTTCACAGATATAAACATAGTCGGCATCGTCATCGATTGGAAGATCAGAACAGTCTGGAATATAAGAAAATGTTTTGTCAGCACTAGAAGCGACAACGTTAACCTCGCCGTAGAGCTCAGCTTCTTTAGCAGCCTTCTTTGCCCACTGACCGGTTACAATATAATCAGCTTTCTTATTTTTCATCAGGTTCATTGGGATCATAGCAAACTGCTGGGATGCACCACCCTGTAAAAATAAAACCTTATAATTGTCCGGAATATTCATCAGTTCACGAAGATCAGCCTCAGCCTCTTTAATGATCGCATCGTAAACCTTAGAACGATGGCTCATCTCCATGACAGACATACCGCTTCCCTGATAGTCAAGCATTTCAGCTGCAGCCTCCTGCAGTACCTCCTCTGGCAGCACAGCTGGACCAGCAGAAAAATTATAAACTCTTCCCATAAAGAAACCTCCTTATCACTGCATTAGATATTATCGGGCGGTCAAATACCGGTGAGATGCAGTGATTTACTATGGTGCTTTACCATATTAAAGTCTAATATAATACTCAATTAGAAATAAGTCAATACCTAATTTCAATAATTCTTCACAAGAGGACAAACAATGGACACAAATTTATCAAAGAGTCATCACATTTGGCGCCTAACATTACAAACGATAGCAAAACAGCAATAAGGCTGTTTGCAAAAATGAGATGCAGGAGGACAAGACTTTGATTGAAGTAACAGGTCTGGTAAAAAAATATGGAAACCATGTGGCTGTCGATCATTTAAGCTTTCGTCTGGAGCCAGGAAAGATTTATGGCTTTCTTGGTCCAAACGGAGCTGGAAAATCAACGACCATGAATATGATGACCGGATATATCGGCCCTACAGAGGGAACGATTTTAATTAATGGTCACGATATCGTGAAGGAACCAGCAGAGGCGAAGCGCTGTATCGGCTATCTGCCTGAGCTCCCGCCGCTGTATACAGATATGACAGTATGGGAATATCTTGATTTTGCAGCACAGTTAAAAAATATCCCGGCGAAAAAGCGTCAGGAGAGCATTTTAAATGCTATGAAGATGACTGGACTTGTCGATGTAGCAAAAAGACTTATCAAAAATCTTTCAAAGGGCTACCGTCAGAGAGTCGGTTTTGCACAGGCTGTGCTTGGCATGCCGGAAATCATAATCCTTGATGAGCCGACTGTAGGTCTTGACCCAATTCAGATTATTGAGATTCGTTCACTTATTAAGGAGCTTGCAAAAGAGCATACCGTTATTTTAAGCTCACATATCCTTTCTGAGATTAGTGCCGTATGCGATGAGATTTTAATTATCTCTCACGGAAGACTAGTTGCAAGTGATACAACAGAAAATCTGATGCACTACATGGATAGTGATGCTATGCTTGAAATCAGCATAAGGGCGCAAAAGGAGCAGGCAAAGAACAGCTTTGCACAGCTTCATCATGTTGTAGCAGTTTTGGAAGCCACAAAGCAGAATGAGGATGATAAGCATCTGAATTTGACCTCATTTGAGATACGTACAGATGGCGCTGATGTGCGCGAAGCTGTATTTGGTATCTGCGCAGAAAAAAATTGGCCTATTTATGAGATGAAATATTCAAAGGCAACACTTGAGGATGTCTTTATGGAGCTGACTGCCGACAATAAGGCTCATGAAGAAGAGATGGATGAGATTAAAAAATCGGCAGAGGAGGCCGTAAAGGAAGCAGAGCAGACAAAGCAGGCCAATAAGGAGGATGACAATGAAAGCAATATTTAACAGAGAATTTAAATCTTATTTCACATCCATGATTGGACCTGTATTTGTGGCCGCACTTGTGCTCGTGACAGGTATTTACTTTATGGTGTATAACATGAGCTATGGCTATCCTTACTTTGCCTACACATTAAGTGCCTCTGCCATCGTATTTGTACTGACTGTTCCGCTTTTGACAATGAGAAGCTTTTCAGAGGAGCGTCATTCAAAGACAGATCAGCTTCTTTTGACATCACCGGTATCTGTGACACAGATTGTTTTAGGAAAGTTCTTTTCAATGGCAGCAGTTGTTGCGATTCCATGTGTGATCTTTTGCCTGTGTCCATTGATCATTAAGAGCACTGGAACAGCATATTTTCTTGTTGACTATTCAACTATTCTTGTATATTTTCTGATCGGTTGCGCTTATGTTGCCATTGGAATGCTGATCTCAGCAATGACAGAGAGTGTCATCATCGCGGCAGTTGGAACGATCATTACACTGCTTTTGATCAATTTGTCAAATGGTCTTTCCCAATATGTGCCAAATACAGCAATTGCCTCTTTAATAGGATGTCTGATTCTTTTAGTTCTTCTTTGCGTCATTGTCTATGTAATGACAAAGAGCAATGCAGCTACGTTTGGTCTTTTGATCGGTGGAGCAGCAGTTTTAATTATTCTTTACGTTGTAAAGCCAGCTCTTTTTGAGGGACTTATTCCAGGAATGATCGAAAACATAGCATTTGCAAAGGTAATGACAAGCTTTGTTTCTGATTATGTGTTTGATGTAAAGGGTGTTGTGGAGCTGATCTCGATTTGTGCGGCATGCATCTTCCTTACCACACAGGTAATCCAGAAGAGAAGATGGAGCTAAGATAAGCGCTAGATTGGTGTAAGAAAAAAGCCGAAAAAGCGGCAGAATGAGAGGAAAGCAGGCAGAAATGGATATCAAAAAAAAGAAAGAAAAAAAGCCGTCAGGTAAAAAGATTTCATCTGTAGTGCAGCTGAAAAACGGAAGCTTCAGCCTTGCAGTGACGGCAATTGTGCTGGCAATTATTGTAGTAGTAAATTTGATTATAGGACAGCTTCCATCAAAGTTATTAAATTGGGATTTAAGCGAAACTGGAATTTTCAGTGTTTCAGATACTTCCAAAGAATTATTAAAGGACTTAGACAAGGATGTTACTGTTGAGGTAGTGGCAGAGACGGGAAATATAGACTCTCGTATTGAAAAGTTTATCTCTATCTATGGCGATCTCTCATCTAAGTTAAAGGTTAGCTATATAGACCCTGTTCTTCACCCTGAAATTCTTACAAAGTATGGAATTTCAGCAAACTCTGTTGTTGTATCATGCGAGGAAACTGGAAAGAATCAGGTAATTTCCTTTAGCGATATAATTGTAAGTCAGCAAAATTATTATGGCTACAGCAGCGAATCAGAATTTGATGCAGAGGGTCAGCTGACAAGTGCTGTTGCAGCTGTTACCTCCGATAACGATAAAAAGATTTACATGTTAAGAGGCCATGGTGAGTCAGCAATAAGTCAAGAGCTTGGCGAGCTGCTTACTAAAAACAGCATGACAACATCAGATTTAAATCTTCTTGAGACAGCATCTGTGCCGGATGATTGTGATCTTTTGATTATCAACAATCCTACAAGTGATCTTGGAACTGATGAATATACAGAACTTCATAACTATCTGTATCAGGGCGGAAATGTGCTTTTGCTTCGCGGTGTCACCGATAAGGAGCTTACAAACTTCAATGAGCTGATGGAAGATTATGGTATGACTATGGTAAACTCCTATATTGGAGATCGTGATCGCTATTACCAGAGAGCACAGAGTGCGTTCTATTTCTTCCCAATGATCACAAGCAATGACACAAATGTAGAAACAACAAGCAGCATCTTAGTCGGTGCAGTAGCAGGTATGACAGCATCAGAAAATACACCAGAAGATGTAACACTGACAACACTTTTAACTACAAGTAACAATGCATTTCGTGAAGGAAACAGCAATGAGGCAACACAGTTTATTCTGGCAGCATCAGCACAGAAGACAGTACCAGCAGATACAGAAAGCGAGAGCGAGTTAGAATCTGGCAGTGATACAAAAGAAACTGAAAAGACATCCGTTGAGAGCGTTTCAGAGGAAGCTTCAACTGAAAGTGTAACTGAAAATGCATCAGAGGAAGTTACGTCTGAAGCAGCATCTGAGGCAGAATCTACCGAGGAAAGTACTCTTGAGGATGTTCTGACTGACATTTCAGTTGGAAACACAGATGGCTGGCTTGAGACACCATCAGCAGATTCTAAGCTGACTGTTATCTCAGCATCCACCATGATTGATTCCAGTTTGATTGGAAACTTCACTGGAATTGAAAACTTAAATGAGTTCATTAACATCGTATCATCTTACTTCGATGATGTTCAGAACGTATCAATTCCGGCAAAGAGCCTTTCAGTTACTTACAATACTGTAACCGGAAGCAGCATTTGGAATGCATTGTTTATAATCATCATCCCAGTCTTTTCAATTGTTGCGGGATTGGTTGTATGGATCCGCAGAAGAAAGGCATAATGGTGTGAGTATATGACAAAGAATACAAAAAAACTACTTGGTTTAGTCGGTGCGCTTGTCGTCCTTGGAGGCGCATACGGCACAATAGTATTGATCAATCAGCATAATGAAGAAAAAAAAGCCGAGCAGTCAAAGGCAGAAAAAGAGGCAAACACCTTTTATTTAAGCCAGATGGAAGAGCCTGTTTCAATCAGCTACACAAACAGCTACGGAACATTCGCATTCAGCTATGACACTGAGAACGAGACTTGGAGCTATGACAGCGACGAGCACTTTCCTGTCACACAAAGTTGTTTGACTTCCATTTCAAGTGATTTAAAATCATTTACTGCAGAGCGTAAGCTAGAGGAAGTACAGGATGACTTGTCAGTGTATGGTCTGGACAATCCAAGCTGCACGATCACAGCAAAGGGATCTGATGACACAGAGGTAACGATCCAGATTGGAAGCCTTAACAGCTATAATTCAGACTATTATGCAAAAGTAGAAGGCTCAGATGATATTTATACAATAGCATCAAGCTATGTTTCAGATATCAGCAACGATATTTCAGCGCTGCAGGAAAAAGAAAGCTTCCCAACCATCACCAGCACATCCATCACAGATGTACAGCTGGTAAAAGACGGCACTACAATTGATATGGAAAAGGAAGTTACACAAGAACCGGCAACCGAGGAAGAGACGACCGAAAACGCATCCGAGGAAGCAGAAACGGGAAGTGAAGTATCAGAAGAAGAGACAACGAAAGCTGTATCAGATTCTACAGAAGAAGGATTAACAGAAGAGGAATCAACCGTAGAAATGGTTGATGTAACACACTGGGTATTCACACAGGATAATAAGACACAGCGCGTTGACGAAAGTGACGATATTCATGATTTGTTAGTCAACATGGTAGGTCTTACCTTCAACGACTGCGCAGATTATTACGCAGACGAAGAAGAAAAAGAATCCTATGGCTTAACAGACGGTGCAACAGTTCTTACAATAACATACCAGTCAGGCGAAGAAGAAACAACCTTAAAGCTGACAATAGGAGCCACAACAGAAGACGATGCATATTACTACGTCTCCATGGACGACTCAGATCAGGTCAACACAGTCAGCAAAGAAAGTTTAGACGCGGTCTTAGATGCTATTTCTGGGTATGAACTGTAACGGCAATAAATATACACATATAAAAGAAAAAGAAAAATCATTGACGAACTTTTTATTATCCAGTAAAATAAGAATAATGCAGGAAATTAGGCAGTTGCGCATGCAGCTGCCTGATTTTGAAATTTTGTGTGCAATTTGGCACAGTAAAAGCAGGTATTTACAAGCAGGAGGACTCGATTATGGGTATGACGATGACGCAAAAAATTCTGGCTGCAGCAGCAGGGCTGTCAGAGGTAAAGGCCGGACAGCTGATTGAGGCAGATCTGAGCCTTGTTTTAGGCAATGACATTACCTCTCCGGTAGCGATCCACGAGATGGAGCGCTTTGACAAAAAGGGAGTATTTGATAAGGACAAGATTGCACTAGTACTCGATCATTTTGTTCCGAATAAGGATATCAAGTCTGCCGAGCATTGTAAGTGTGTAAGAGAATTTGCAGGCTGCAACGAAATCACAAATTTCTTTGATGTAGGAGAGATGGGAATTGAACATGCACTTCTTCCGGAAAAAGGACTTGTAGTTGCAGGAGACGTTGTAATTGGTGCTGATTCACATACATGTACATATGGTGCGCTTGGCGCATTCTCCACTGGTGTGGGAAGTACAGATATGGCAGCAGGCATGGCAACAGGAAAGGCATGGTTTAAGGTACCGTCCGCAATCAAATTTGTACTTACTGGAAAGCCGGCTGAGTATGTAACTGGCAAGGATGTTATCTTACATATTATTGGAATGATCGGTGTTGACGGAGCATTGTATCAGTCTATGGAATTTACAGGAGATGGTATTTCTTATCTTTCAATGGATGATCGTCTTTGTATTGCAAATATGGCAATTGAGGCAGGCGGAAAGAATGGTATCTTCCCGGTAGACGAGAAGACTATCGCCTATATGAAGGAGCATTCCACAAAGGAATATAAGGTTTACGAGGCAGACGAGGATGCTGAGTATACGGCAACATATACTATTGATCTTAGCAGCTTAAAGCCAACGGTATCCTTCCCACATCTGCCAGAGAACACTCATACTATCGATGAGGTAGGCGATATCGCAATTGATCAGGTTGTAATCGGTTCATGTACAAATGGACGTATCGAAGATCTGCGTGCAGCAGCAGAGATTTTAAAGGGCAGAAAGGTAAAGAAAGGCCTTCGCTGCATCGTAATTCCGGCAACACAGGCAATCTATCTTCAGGCAATCGAGGAAGGACTTGTTCAAACCTTCATTCAGGCAGGAGCTGTTGTCAGCACACCGACCTGTGGACCATGTCTTGGCGGATACATGGGTATTCTGGCTGCGCATGAAAGATGCGTTTCTACCACAAACCGTAACTTTGTAGGACGTATGGGCGATGTAACAAGTGAAGTATATCTAGCAAGTCCATATGTTGCAGCAGCAAGTGCTGTAACCGGAAAAATCTCCGGACCAAAGGACGTTTTATAAAGAAGTCTCGCAGACTGTGACATAAAAACAGCTGGTCAGGCGATTCAGAAAGGTATGGTAAAGAAGATATGAAAGCAAATGGATGTGTATTTAAATATGGCGACAACGTGGATACGGATGTAATCATTCCGGCACGTTACTTAAATTCATCAGATCCAGCAGAGCTGGCAAAGCACTGCATGGAGGATATCGATAAGGATTTCGTTTCAAATGTAAAGAAGGGTGACATCATCGTTGCGGATAAAAACTTTGGATGCGGCTCCTCAAGAGAGCATGCACCGATTGCAATCAAGGCAGCAGGTGTAAGCTGTGTAATAGCAGAGACCTTCGCAAGAATTTTCTACCGCAACGCAATCAATATTGGTCTTCCGATCATTGAATGTCCAGAGGCAAGCAAAAAGATCAAGGCAGGAGATCAGGTAGATATTGATTTTAATACTGGTGTCATTACAGACCAGACGACAGGAGAAACCTTCCAGGGACAGGCATTCCCGCCATTCATGCAGAAAATCATCAGTGAGGGCGGCTTGATAAACTACATCAATCACAAAGAATAATTGTAACTATTCAGAGCCATGCAAAATTGCTTTCTGTGAATGCTTGCATTCAGAC
>OGQZ01001369.1_pt1 | contig 18761 bp, 15 predicted proteins | sample 1553321 | NCBI WGS metagenome assembly OGQZ01 (sample SAMEA2579958, study PRJEB22360) | human gut metagenome | reverse complement strand
CCTCGAGACGAGCCATCTGTATTTCGTTGTCGAAATGGCCGATGTTGCAGACGATCGCCTGGTCCCGCATCCGCTGCATATGCTCGAGCGTGATGATGTCGCAGTTTCCCGTGCAGGTCACATAAATATTACCCTCGGCCAGAGCACTCTCGACGGTCTTCACCTCGAAACCTTCCATCGCGGCCTGCAAAGCGCAGATCGGATCGATCTCCGTAACGATGACCCGGGCTCCGTACGAACGCATCGAACGGGCGCAGCCCTTGCCGACATCGCCGTAACCGCAAACGACCACCACCTTGCCGGCAATCATCACGTCGGTCGCCCGCTTGATACCGTCCGCCAGCGACTCGCGGCAACCGTACAGGTTGTCGAATTTCGATTTGGTGCAGGAGTCGTTCACGTTGATCGCAGGAACGAGCAGTTCGCCCGCCTCCTGCATCTGATAAAGGCGATGCACGCCGGTCGTCGTTTCTTCGCTCACACCCCGCCACTCGGCTACCGTTCGGTGCCATTTGCCGTTATCTTCGGCCAGAATCTTCTTCAGCGTATCGAGAATGACCTCCTCCTCGTAAGACGACGGTTCGTAATCCAGCGTCGAAGCGTCGTTTTCGGCCTTATACCCTTTGTGGATCAGCAACGTGGCATCGCCGCCGTCATCGACGATCAACTGAGGGCCCTTCCCGCCGGGGAACGACATAGCCATCGCCGTACACCACCAGTACTCGGGCAGCGTTTCGCCCTTCCACGCAAAGACGGGAACCCCCGCTTCGGCGATGGCCGCCGCCGCATGGTCCTGCGTCGAAAAAATATTGCACGAGCACCAGCGCACGTCGGCGCCCAGCTCGACCAGCGTTTCAATCAACACGGCAGTCTGAATCGTCATATGCAGCGACCCCATGATACGCACGCCCTTCAACGGTTTCTGCGGACCGTACTTGCGGCGTATGGCCATCAGTCCGGGCATCTCGTGCTCCGAAATCTCAATCTCTTTCCGGCCCCATTCGGCCAATGACATATCGGCCACTTTGTAAGGCAGGGACAAATCCAAAAACATACTTTTTATCATTTAATCAATTATACATAATCTCTTGCCGAATCGTCGGCTCTCGTCGGCCTCATTGCGACACCGACTTCCGCCGAAGGGAATCGAAGCCACGAAGCGGTAAACACGGCCTCCAGCCGAAAAACGGTATAAACCGCCGCACGGTCATCGCCGCCGATTCTCCGAACTCAAAATACAGCTGCGATCCCGTTCGATCTGACGCTGCAACTCCTCCAGCGAATCGAACTTGCGCTCGTCGCGGATCTTACGCCGCAGCTCGACCCGGAGTTTCCGACCGTAAAGATCGCCCGAGAAGTCGAAAATATGAGTTTCGAGATGTCGGGGACCTCCGCCCACCGAGGGGTTGCTTCCCAGATTCGACATGGCCTTATACTCCACACCGTCGATCTCCACATAGGACTCATACACTCCGCTTTCGATCGTATCCGCATCCGCAGCAACCTCCATATTGGCGGTCGGAAATCCCAACTCACGGCCCAGTTGCCGTCCGTGCATCACCTCTCCTTCGATCCAGACAGACATAGCCTCAAATCTTTTCGGTCAGCTTGCGCACCAGGGAAATTTGGGAGAAAAACTCCTTGGCGAAAACCCGCAGCACGGTATAAAGCGGTATGGCCAGCAGCATGCCGATCACCCCGGCCAACGACCCGGCGATCAGGATCACGAGAAATATCTCGAGCGGCTGCGCCTTGACCCGCTCGGAGTAGAGCGTCGGTTGCAGCACGAAATCATCCAGCCCCTTCAAAATCAACAGCGATCCTGCAATGACCAGCATCGTATGGCCGATCGACATCCCTTCGATCGGGGTGATGATACCCATGCAGACCGAAACCGCGCCGCCGATGGTCGGACCGGCGTATGGCACGACGTTCATAACCCCCATGATAAGACCGATGAAAAAGGCATCCTGCGCCCTCATGCCGAAAGCCATCATCACAAGCGATACGGCCAGCATCAACAGGAAGCTCTCGGCCAAAATCCCCCGGAAGTAGCGGGACAAAAGCACTGTAACCGAATTGAGGGCATGCGTCACGTTCTGTTGGTATCGATCCGGGAAAAGTGCTGTTACCATCGCATAGAAAAGTCCGTCGTCCCGCAGGAAAAAGAACGTGATGAACGAAATCGAAAAAAAGGCGATCACGCTCGAAACGGCCAAACTCACCACCGATGAAAACGCCGTATTGATCGTGTCGAAATTAATCAGCGACTGCAGGAAAGAGATCAGCGTATCCTTGAACGACACCTGGGTTTCGGGCAACGAGAAGAAGTGAGTGAGATAATCCTGAATACGCTGCAGCGGCTCCTCGACAGAAGTCAGCACCGTCGAAAAATCGAGGTGCGCCAACTGGTAGAGCTTGTTGGTCACCAGCGGCACGAAAAGCCCGCACATCACCGCGAAAACGATCCAGATCACCAGCAGCGTGACGAGCGCTCCGCACCAGCGCGGCACACGCCATCGCCCGATCCGGCCTCGGGATATCCGGGCTACCAGCGGGCGCCCCATGATGGCCAGCACCGCCGAAACCAGAATGTAGATCACGATGGAGCTGAAGTACCACATCAAAAAGAGGACGACGGCCGTAATGGCCGCCCCCACTGTAAAACGAAGCAATGTTTGAGGTGTAATACTCATACGTACCGCAACGCGAAAACCGCCGCCAATAAGTTACTTCAACCGGGCGATGGGAGTTTGCGATCCCACGACAGGATCCCCGATCTCCACGAGCAGTTCGGTATCCTTCGGCAGAAGGATGTCGATGCGGGAGCCGAACTTGATGAACCCGCAAACCGAATTTTGCTCCACCTTCGAGCCGACTTTCATATAAGAAACGATACGACGGGCGATCAGACCCGCAATTTGACGGAAGAGCACCTCCTTGCCGTCGGGGGTTCGCACGACGGTCGTCGTCCGCTCGTTCTCGGTCGAGGACTTGGGATGCCACGCCACCAGGAAACGCCCCGGATGATACTTGAAATACTCCACAGTACCTCCGACCGGCACCCAGTTCATGTGAACGTTGGTAATCGACATGAAGATCGAAATCTGCAGCATCTCCCGATCGAGGTATTCGCTCTCGTGCACCATTTCGGTCACTACGACCCGGCCGTCGCACGGAGCGAAGACCAACTCCGCATCATGGATCTTCACACGCCGCGGCTCCCGGAAAAATGCCACGATAAAGAACCAAAACAGCACAAGCAGAATGGATCCGAACCAGAGCAGTCCCGCTTCGGCATGGCGCGACATCAGATAGTACATCAGCGCCCAAAGCAGGAAACAAACGACTCCTGTCAGCCCGATAATCTTGTAGCCTTCCTTGTTTATTTTCATATTCGGATAGTAAGTTTTCTTATGAAATATGCAGCAATAGCAGATAAGCGACCACGAACGGCAACGAGAAAATGAGCGCATCGAAACGGTCGAGCCAGCCGCCGTGCCCCGGCAGAATATTGCCCGAATCCTTCACGCCGGCCGCACGCTTGAACATCGACTCGATCAAATCGCCCAACACACCGCTCACGGCAGCGATCGCAGCTAAACAGCACCACAGCCAATAGCTACCGTCGAGCCACCATGCGGCAAGGCAACCCATGGCGATCGCACCGACGATGCCGCCGAAGAACCCCTCCCACGACTTGTTGGGCGAAATTCGCTCGTAAAGATGATGTCGGCCGACGCTGACCCCCACCAAGTAGGCGAATACGTCGTTAGCCCAGATAATGAAAATGTAGGCAAGGATCACCCAGGGATTCCAACCGCCCTCCCCCGTCAGCAGGGGCAGATAGGCCATCATCGACAACGGCACGGCCACATAAAAGACGCCTCCGAGCGTCGCCCCCACATCGGCGGCGGGCCGGGCGCGTTTGAGGAACAGTTCGCAGACGAACATCAGCGGTATGAGCAAAATAAAAACCGGCAACAACCACAAGAGTACGGAGATCGCCCCTGACAACAAAGTCACTTGCTCTGCGGAAACCGCCAGCAGGAAACTCGCCACGAAAAGAGCCGTACCCGTAACCAGTCCGAGCCATTTGAGAGGGTAAATATCCTCCCGGCGGGCCATCCGGTAAAACTCCCACATACCGCCGACGAGAATCGCCAGCAACAGCACTCCGAAACTCCACTGCGACCAAAGCACCGCTCCGACTACCACGACAGTCAGGACGGCACCGCTCAAGGTTCGCACCAGAAGATTCCTCATTTTATCAGACATAATTCAACCTTTTTCGGGTAAACCTCGTTAAACTTCAGGCGTTTCCGCCGACGATTTTCCGTCCGACACAGCGGAAGCGGCGGTTCCGGAAATCTTTTCTTCGTCCTTTCGGGACTCGGCCGGCGCAACCTCTTTTTTCCCTACGGCCTCTTCTGCATCGCCGGATGCCGCTTTCCGCTCCGCCAAAGCCTTCTGCTCGGCCTCTTTCCGTTCCCGCAGAATATCCTTTTTCCGTTTACCGAAGATACGCTCCACATCCTCCGTAAAGACCACTTCGCGCTCCAACAGCAGTTCGGCCAGCTCCTTCAAACCGTCGGCATGGCTGCGGAGTACCTCCGCCGCCATCGCATAGGCTTCGGCAATGGTATTTTTAGCCTCGGCGTCGATCTGCTGGGCCGTCAGTTCGGAATAGGGCTTGGTCAGCGCCATGTCGCTCTGGCCCGTAGAGTCGTAATAGCTGATCGTCCCGACCTTCTCGCTCATACCGTAATAAGCCACCATGGCATACGCCATCTTGGTCGCCCGCTCCAGATCGTTGAGCGCTCCGGTCGAAACCTCGCCGAAATTGATCTGCTCGGACACCCGGCCGCCGAGCATCGCAGCCAGCTCGTCCATCATCTGCTCGCGCGTGGTGATCTGCCGTTCTTCGGGCAGGTACCAGGCCGCGCCCAACGACTTGCCGCGCGGAATGATAGTCACCTTGATCAGCGGACTGGCATTCTCCAAAATCCAGCTTACCGTAGCGTGTCCGGCCTCGTGATAGGCAATCACCCGCTTCTCTTCGTCGGAAATGATCTTGTTCTTACGCTCCAGACCGCCGATAATGCGGTCGATCGCCGCCAGGAAATCCTCGCGCGACACATATTTCTTATTGTGACGGGCCGCGATCAACGCCGCCTCGTTGCAGACATTGGCGATGTCGGCACCCGAAAAGCCGGGCGTCTGCTTGGCCAGAAAAGTACGGTCCAGCTCCGGATCGAGCTTCAACGGACGCAGATGCACGTCGAAAATCTCCTCGCGCTCCTTCACGTCGGGCAATCCCACCTCGATCTGCCGGTCGAAACGTCCGGCACGCATCAGCGCCTTGTCCAAAATATCAACCCGGTTAGTCGCCGCCAGGACGATCACGCCCGTATTGGTCTGGAAACCGTCCATCTCGGTCAGCAACTGGTTGAGTGTATTCTCCCGCTCGTCATTGCCCGAGAACCCGGCGTTCTTACCGCGGGCCCGGCCGATGGCGTCGATTTCGTCGATGAAAAGAATACAGGGAGCTTTCTGTTTGGCCTGCTCGAAAAGGTCGCGCACGCGCGAAGCGCCCACGCCCACGAACATCTCCACGAAATCCGAGCCGGAAATCGACAGGAACGGCACATTGGCCTCTCCCGCCACCGCCTTCGCCAACAGGGTTTTACCCGTTCCCGGAGGGCCTACCAGCAACGCGCCCTTGGGAATTTTCGCACCGATGGATTTGTATTTGTCGGGGTTCTTGAGGAAATCGACGATCTCCATGATCTCGACCTTTGCCTCCTCCAGTCCGGCAACGTCCTTGAAAGTCACCTTTTTCGAGTTCTCCTTGTCGAACACCTGCGCCCGGGCCTTCCCCACGTTCATAATACCGCCAGCACCGCCTCCGGCACCCCGCGACATGCGGCTCATCAGGAAGAACCAGCCGCCGATAATAATGATCCAGGGAAGCATCTGAAGCAGAATCGATGTCCAGGAATTCTCCCGGTTCTCGTACACCAGCACCACCTTATTACCCGACTCGGCCGTCACCTTATCCAAATCCTGACGGAACGTATCCACCGACCCGATATTGAAAGTAAGCTGAGCCCCCGTTTCGGGCATATTACGGAAACGCGGGTCCGCAGCATCCTTACGGTACCGGTCCGCAGCATCCTTCTTAAGGTAGATTTCCGCCAGGTCACGATTGACGACCTGGATTTTTTCGACGTCGCCCTGCTCGATCATCTGCGCCACGGTATTCCAGTCGCTCTTGACCGGGACTCCGTTGCCGGGTCCGAACATCCAGTAGCCGACAATAAAAATAATGATGACGCCGTATATCCACATCCACGAAGGACGCGGCATATTCATTTTGTTGTTTATTTTCTGTTGTGCCATAAAATATTATTCGTCATACTCATAACGGGTCGCCGGGGCATCGGCCCACAGCTCCTCCAATTTGTAAAATTCACGCAATTCTGTCTGAAAAATATGCACCACCACATCCACGTAGTCCATAGCGATCCACAGCGCATTTTGCTGTCCTTCCACGCGCCAGACCTTCTCGCCGAGGGTTTCCAATACCTGCTCCTCGATACCCGCCGCGATCGCAGCGACCTGCGTGGTGGAGTCGGCGTTGCAAACGATGAAGCAGGAGCAGATCGCCCCGTCGATTTTCGAAAGATCCAACGATACGATATTTTTACCCTTCTTATCCTGGATTGCACGAATTATCGTGCCTGTCAATTTTTCCATAGTTTGAATTTACCGGTCAATACAACTTTGCAAAGGTAGCGAAAATGAGGGCAGAACAAAACAAACCCGTTTGTTTTTTTATGCCGAACGCATCCCGCTTCCCGCAAAGATACAAGAGAATATCCGAAAATTTGCTCTGCAAATATCCGTCCCGAATCCCTATTGGCGGGAAACTTTCGACAAAATAGTATCGATCAAGGCTTTGATGATCGAACTTTTGACATAGGTCCGGCGCACGGCCACGGCGATCTTGCGCGAAGTAGCCCCCTTGGCCAGCGTTTTGACCTGACAACGATGCTCCGCAGGAATGTATTCCACGGCCATTTCGGGGATAATCGTCACACAGTGCGTGTAATCGACGATCCGCATCAACGTATCGAGCGAACCGGATTCGAACGTATAGTGCGAGGGGACCTCCCGTTTGGCCTGGCACAGCTCGATGATCTGGTCACGCATACAATGCCCCGGACTTAACAGCACCAGCTCCTTGAGGTCGATATCCTCGATACGGACGTTCGTGCGTTCAAAAAGCGGATTCTCCCGGGACACGTAAAGATGGAACCTGTCGTCGAACAACTCGTGTTCCTGAATCCCCTCGCCGCAGGTTCCGCCGGCGACCAATGCCGCATCGATCCGGTCGCGGCGCAGCGCATCGACGATGTCGGCGGTCACCATCTCCGCAATCTCCAGTTCGACTTTGGGATAGTCCCGCACGAAATCGGGAATAAACTTATGCAACAGGTAAGGTGCGATGGTCGGAATGACGCCGAGCCGCAACCGACCGGAAGTTTCGCCTTTGAGTTCCGCGACCGCTTCGCGGATATGATCGTAAGCCCGGAGGGTTTCCCGGATTTCGGCAAGCACCACCTCGCCCGCCTCGGTCGGAATGACCGGTTTCTTGCTGCGATCGAGCAGCACCACGCCCAATTCTTCCTCCAAAGACTTGATCTGCATGCTCAACGACGGCTGGGTCACGAAACAGTGTTCCGCTGCCAGAGAGAAACTGCCGCAATTGGCTACCGCCAGCAGGTATTCGAGTTGGATGATAGTCATAGTTTATCTTATTTGCACGCACGAAAATATAAAAAAAACCGATACTTCGCAATTATTATTCGACCATCGGTTTAGTTTTTCGTACATTTGCAGACTATTTATTATTAGAAACTTTTTAACTGATGGGAAAAATCATACTCACCGGAGATCGTCCGACCGGCAAACTCCACCTGGGACATTACGTAGGTTCGCTGCGCCGCCGCGTGGAGTTGCAGAATTCGGGCGAATTCGAGAAAATATTCATCATGATCGCCGACGCCCAGGCGCTGACCGATAATGCGGACAACCCGGAAAAAGTGCGGCAGAACATCCTCGAGGTCGCCCTCGACTATCTCTCTTGCGGACTGGACCCCGAGCAATCGACGCTCTTCATCCAGTCGCAGGTGCCGGAACTCTGCGAGCTGGCTTTCTACTACATGAACCTGGTGACCGTAGCCCGTCTGCAGCGCAATCCGACGGTGAAGGCCGAAATCCAGTTGCGCGGCTTCGCCGAAGGCAACGAAGAAGAGGGATCGCAGCGCCAGGGCATTCCGGTCGGATTCTTCACCTACCCGATCAGCCAAGCCTCGGATATCACCGCCTTCAAGGCCACGACCGTACCGGTCGGCGAGGATCAGGAGCCGATGATCGAACAGACACGCGAAATCGTCCACAAATTCAACTCCGTATATGGAGAAACTCTCGTCATGCCGGAAATCCTGCTGCCCGACAACGCGGCCTGCCTGCGTCTGCCCGGCACGGACGGCAAGGCCAAGATGTCGAAATCGCTGGGCAACTGCATCTACCTCTCCGACTCAGCCGATGAAGTGAAGAAGAAGGTGATGGGCATGTACACCGATCCCGACCACCTGCGGGTAGAAGACCCGGGCAAGGTCGAGGGCAACACCGTCTTCACCTACCTGGACGCCTTCAGCCGCCCGGAACATTTTCAGCAATACCTGCCCGATTACGCCTCGCTCGACGAGCTGAAGGCGCACTACCGCCGGGGCGGCCTGGGCGACGTGAAGGTCAAGAAGTTCCTGATCGCCGTACTGAACGAAACGCTGGACCCGATCCGCGAGCGCCGCAAATATTACGAAGGCCGCATCGAAGAGGTTTACGAGATGCTTCGCAAAGGTTCGGAACGCGCCCGGGGCGCCGCCGCGCAAACGCTCGGCGAAGTGCGCCACGCCATGCGGATCGACTATTTCGACGACAAGGAGCTGATCGCCGAACAAGCCCGCCAATACCAGCACCAGCAATAACGCGCATAACCAGCCGAGAGGACACCCGAAATGTTCAAACGTATAACTCCGCAGATGATTGCGGATTGGGGCGAACGGCTCTACATCCGTTTCCTGGAGCTCACCAAACGGTTCACCAGTACGCAGATCATGGCGCTGCTGGCCGTTATCGTGGGTGTTCTGGCCGGACTGGGCACCTGCCTGTTCGAGCTGCTGCTTTACGGAATCAAAGCCGGACTGACCCACTGGTTTCCCGTCGAACAGTCGCATTTCCTCTTCCTGTTCTACCCGGTCATCGGTATCATCCTGGCTTCGCTCTTCGTCAAATACGTCGTCAAAGACAACATTTCGGAAGGCGTTACACGCGTGCTGTACGCCATGTCGCGCAAAAATTCCTACATCGCCCCCCACAACTGCTGGACTTCGGTCGTAGGCGGTGCGACCACCATCGGATTCGGCGGTTCGGTCGGTCCCGAGGCCCCGATCGTCCTGACGGGTGCGGCCATCGGATCGAACGTCAGCCGCCTGGCCCACCTGAACTACAAAAACACTACCCTGCTGCTCTGCTGCGGCGCGGGGGCAGCCCTCGCAGCCATCTTCAAAGCCCCGATCACGGGCGTGGTTTTCGTGCTCGAAATTCTGATGCTCGATCTCACCTCGCGCACGGTCGTACCGCTGCTGATCTCTTCGATCACGGCCGCCGCCATCGCACTCACGATCAGGGGATTCGACCCGATTATCGCCATTTCGCTGACTCCCGACGACGCATTCCGGCTCAACCAAATTCCGCTTTTCGTCCTGCTGGGTATCTTCTGCGGGCTGATGTCCTACTACTTCACCACGGTCAATGCCCGAGTGGGGGCCTTCTTCAAAAAGATCGACAACCCCTACAAGAAGTGGCTGATCGGCGGTGCCGTACTCGGCATCCTGATCTACATTTTCCCGCCCCTCTACGGCGAAGGTTACGAAGGTTTCATGTCGCTCATGCACGGCAACACGACCGAGCTATTCAACAACTCGCTCTTCTACCGTTTCAGCCAGATCGACTGGGTGGTCATTCTCTTCATCGTAGGCACGATGTTCTTCAAGGTGATCGCCATGGCCTCGACCAACGCTGCGGGCGGCGTCGGCGGTACGTTCGCCCCTTCGCTGTTCGTCGGCGCATTCATGGGCGCTATCACGGCGCTGGTCTGCAACACCCTGTTCGGATGGAACCTGTCGCTGGTTTCTTTCACCCTGGTAGGTATGGCGGGCGTGATGTCGGGCGTGATGAAGGCTCCCCTGACCTCGATCTTCCTGATCGCCGAACTGTCGAGCGGTTACGGCCTTTTCATCCCGCTGATGATCACCGCCTGCATCGCCTTCGCCATCGACTACTACCTCGATCCCGACTCGATCTATACCAAGCAACTGCGCCAGAACGGGGAGTTGATCACCCACAACAAGGACGAATCGGTCTTCGTCTTTCTGAGGCTCGACGACCTGATCCAGGACGACGGAGTTTACATCCACCCGTCCCAGACTTTGGGCGACATCGTGCAGATCATGTCCCGGGAGCGTCACGACGACTATTTCCCGGTTCTCGACAACGAAAAACACCTGCTGGGCATCGTCCGGCTGAACGACGTGCGGGAAGACCTGTTCAATCCGCAAAAGTACGGCAATCCGATCACACGCTACATGCTCCTGTCCCCCGACACGATCCTGCAACATGAACAGATCCAGAGCGTACTGCGTCGTTTCGACGAAAACCACGTCTGGGTGTTACCCGTCGTGGACAAGGAGAAACACTACCTGGGCTACATCTCCAAATCGCGAATCATGACCGCCTACCGCGAACAACTGGTCAAGATCTCGCAATAAAATACGGCCCCGGCCTCGCTTTTTACAACCGAAGAAACCATAAAAACAGATAATGCCATGAATTTCAACTGGGCCGACGACACGAACTGCGCCGTAACGGTATGCGACACCGAAGGCGTGATAATTTACCAGAACAAGCAATCCATCTCCGTCAACGGAGACTATCGCGGCAAAAGCATGATACCCTGCCACAACGAGCGCTCGAAGGGGATCATCGCCCGCATCCTCGAAAAAGGCGACACGAATGCCTACACCATCGAGAAAAAAGGGATCCGCAAAATGATCTACCAAACAGCCTGGCGCCGCGAGGACGGCACCGTAGGCGGTATCATCGAACTGTCGATGCCGATTCCCGCCGAAATGCCGCACTACGTACGGGGATAATAGATAATAAAATTCCTGCCGAAAACAGACATCTCCCATTCGGCCAAACCGGATGAGAAGAAGCGGCCAACGGAGCATGCCTGCCAAAAATCTCCCTCGATCCCAAACGGAAAACAACCGATCTCCGCAGCAAGGTGAAAAAAGCATGCAAAACCGACTGTTTTCACTTTTCGAAAACGAGATAGCCCGCAATGATTGCGGGCTATCTCGAATTATGGGGTTTCTCCATATCTATTGTATTATAGGAACTTCTCGAATCCGGGAAGATACTTGGTCGGTTCGAACTCGACGATCGTATAATCAGCGATCTCATGCCGGAAGAACGGATCTTCCCGCGTGAAGGCTTCGGCTTCCGCACGATTCGCGGCTTTCGAAACGATCACACCGCCCGTACGGGGATTCTGCGGCCCGGTGCAAAGCAATTTGCCCTGAGCGAAATAACGGTCGAGAAAAGCCCGATGCTCGGCCAGATAGCGCTCCACCTCTTCCAACGGCTTCTTGTAATCGACGATAATCAGAAACATAGTTTTCAAAGTTTTATGTCGTAAATCTGGATCACGCCGACGAGTCTGCCTTCGTCGTCGGTCACCAGCAACGAATTGATCTTATGCTGGGTCATCTTCTTCTCCGCAGCGATCAGTTTCTCATCGGGCCCGATGGTCTTGGGGTTGAGCGTGGCGATGTCCATGGCCCGGATCGAGAAAAACTCCGATTCGCGGCGTTCCATCGCCCGGCGGATATCCCCGTCGGTGACGATCCCCAGCACTTTGTCCCCCTCGCAAATGACGATCAGCCCCAGACCGCCTTTGCTGACGGCGTGGATCATATCCTTGGCCGAACAGTCCGGAGCCACTACGGGCAAACCCTCCTTGTGCATCACATTGCCGACAGTCATCAGCAGACGGCGGCCCAGGCTGCCGCCCGGGTGCAGCCGCGCGAAGTCGATGCTCGTGAAATTGCGCAGCTTCATCAGCGCTACGGCCATCGCGTCGCCCATGGCGATCTGCGCCGTAGTCGAAGTGGTAGGCGCCAAGTGCAGGATGCAGGCCTCATGGCGTACGGCCACGTCGAGGTGCACATCCGAATTGCGGGCCAACGTCGATTCGGGATTGCCCGTCATCGAAATCAGCTTGTTGCCATTGGTATGGATGAACGGCACGATCTTGAGGATTTCGTCCGTTTCGCCCGAATAAGAGAGCGCCAGCACGGTATCTTCCGGAGAGATCATTCCCAGATCGCCGTGAAAAGCCTCGCCCGGATGCAGGAAGAAACTCGGCGTGCCGGTGCTCGCCAGCGTCGCGGCGATCTTGCGGCCGATCAGTCCCGATTTCCCCATTCCGGTCACCACGAGCTTGCCCCGGCTGTGCAGGATAAGTTCGACAGCGCACACGAAGTCATCGCCCAGCGTCTGTTCGAGATGCTTGAGCGCCAGCGCTTCGGTATGGATCGTCTTTCGGGCCAGCGAGAGGATGTCGGCCCGCTTGTCTGCGGTCATATTACAGCAAAGATTTTATTACGTTTTCCAAATCATTCAGATAAAGCATGTTCGGTCCGTCGCTCAAGGCACGATCGGGATCGGGATGCACCTCGAAGAAGAAACCGTTGGCACCGAACGCCCGGGCTGCCCGGGCCATGGCAGGCACGAACTCGCGGTTACCGCCCGTCTTGCCGCCGGCGGCACCGGGGCGCTGTACGGAATGCGTGCAGTCCATGACGACCGTCGAAGCGATACCGAGCATATCGGGAATGTTGCGGAAATCGACCACCAGGTTGTTGTAGCCGTACATATTGCCACGTTCGGTAAGCCAAACCTCACCGGCACCGGCCTTCATCGCCTTTTCATAAGGGTATCGCATATCTTCACCCGAAAGGAACTGCGCTTTCTTGATATTGACCGTACGTCCCGTACGGGCCGCAGCGACCAACAGATCGGTCTGGCGGCAAAGAAACGCCGGAATCTGGATCACATCGACGACTTCACCGACCGGAGCGGCCTGACAGGATTCGTGAATGTCGGTCAGCAGCCGCAGCCCCCACTTCGACCGAACGTCGGCGAGCATCCGAAGGCCCTTTTCCAGCCCCGGCCCCCGGAACGACGAAATCGACGTGCGGTTGGCCTTGTCGAACGAAGCCTTGAAAATGATTTCGACGCCCAGCCGGCGATTGATGTCCGCCAGCGTCGCAGCGACCGTATCGAGCAATTCCGCCGATTCGATCACGCAGGGACCGGCTATAAAGAGAGGTTTTTTATCCATGATTCTATCGCTTCATTCGTTTCAAAAATTCCTCGGCGGCCGCCAAATCTTCGGGCGTGTCGATGCCGATGGTTTCCACGTCGGAAATACCCACGCCGATCCTGTAGCCGTTCTCCAGCCAGCGCAACTGTTCAAGCGACTCGGCCTTCTCCAGCGAAGATTGCGGCAAGGCCGTCACCTCGGCGAGCACCTTCGTACGAAAGGCATACATACCGATATGTTTATAGAAAGTATGTTTCGCCAGCCACTCCGACCGCTCCACCCCCCGCAGGTAGGGAATCACCGAACGCGAAAAGTAGATCGCCCGCGACTCGCCGTCGAGCACCACTTTCGGCGAATTGGGATTTTCGAGCGCCGCCAGTCCGTCCGACTCGGCAAAGGGCCGCACCAGGGTAGCGATGTCCGTACCCGGCACGTCGAAGCAGCGCATGATCGCCCGAAGCTGTTCCGGACGGATGAAAGGCTCGTCGCCCTGCACGTTGATCACGGCGTCGTACTCCCGGCCGAGCTTTCCATAAGCCTCCCAGCAACGGTCGGTGCCGCTGCGGTGCTCGGCCGAAGTCATCACGGCACGACCGCCGAACTCCTCGACGGCACGCAGGATCCGCTCGTCGTCGGTCGCCACGACCGCATCGGGCAGCACGCCGGTCACCTGTTCATACACCCGGCGGATGACGGGCTTTCCCCCGAGCATCGCCAGCGGCTTGCCCGGGAAGCGGGTCGATGCATAGCGGGCGGGAATGATCGCAACAAACTCCATAACTCGTGACTCTATCTGTTTCAAGTCGCTAAAATACGAAAAAAGCGGGACATTGCGTCCCGCTTTTCAAATTAACACGGATTATTTCTTCTCCTCGAGAGCCAAACGCAACACATCCTCGTTCGTCCGCACGTAGTGGAACGTCAGACCGTCGATGTACTCCGCCTTGATCTCCGAGATGTCCTTGCGGTTGTCTTCCGAAAGGATCAGCTCCTTGATACCGGCACGCTTGGCCGCCAGGATCTTCTCCTTGATACCGCCTACCGGCATTACACGTCCCCGCAGGGTCGTCTCTCCGGTCATGGCGATACGCTCGCGCACCTTGCGCCCCGTATAGGTCGAAACGATCGAGGTGACCATCGTGATACCCGCCGAAGGACCGTCCTTGGGAATGGCTCCCTCCGGTACGTGGATGTTGATGTCGTTCTTCTCGAACATTTCGGGATCGATACCCAACTCCTTGTGGTGCGCCATCACCCACTCGTGGGCGATCGTCGCCGACTCCTTCATCACCTCGCCCAGGTTACCCGTCAGGCTCACTTTGCCCTTGCCGGGGGTCAGCACCGACTCGATGTAGAGGATATCGCCGCCGACCTCGGTCCAAGCCAGGCCGGTGACTACGCCGACCATGTCCCCGACCTCGTACTCTTCGCGCAGGAATTTCGGGATGCCGAGAATCTTCTCGACATCGGCCTGCGTAAGCTCCGGCGTATAAGCCTCCTCGAAAGCGATCTGCTTGGCCCGGTAGCGGGCGATCTTCGCCAGGTGCTTGTCCAGCGAACGGACACCCGACTCGCGGGTATAGCCCGCGATAACCTGCTCGACGACCTCGGGCGTCAGCACCAACTGCCCCTCGGGAATGCCGTGCGCCGTCATCTGCTTGGGCAGCAAGTGGTCAAGGCCGATCCGCACCTTCTCTTCGAGAATGTAGCCCGGAATGTTGATCATCTCCATACGGTCGCGCAGCGCCGGGTTGATGTTGCCGATGTTGTTGGCCGTGGCGATGAAAAGCACTTTCGAAAGGTCGTACTCCGTATCGAGGTAGTTGTCGTGGAACGTCGTATTCTGTTCAGGATCGAGCACTTCGAGCAGCGCACTCGACGGGTCGCCGTGATTGCTTACGGTCACCTTGTCCACCTCGTCGAGGATGATGACCGGATTGGACGACCCGCAGCGTTTGATGGTCTGGATGATCCGGCCCGGCATCGCCCCGATGTAGGTGCGGCGGTGACCGCGTATCTCGGCCTCGTCGTGCAGACCGCCCAGCGAAATACGGCCGAACTTACGTCCCAGCGCCGCCGCCACGGACTTGCCCAGCGAGGTCTTGCCTACGCCCGGAGGGCCGTACAGACAGAGGATCGGGGATTTCAAGTCGCCTTTCAGCTTGATGACGGCCAAATGCTCCAACAGACGCTCTTTCACTTCGTCCAGCCCGAAATGGTCGTGGTCGAGCTGCTCGCGTGCGCATTTCAGATCGAGATTATCCTGCGTCACATCGTTCCAGGGCAGCTCGAGCATCAGTTGCAGATAGGTAACTTGCACCGAATATTCGGCCACGGCGGGATTGAGCCGTTCGAGCTTGGTGATCTCCTTCTCGAAAAGTTCGGCCACCTCCTTGGGCCAGTTCTTCTTGGACGCCTTCTCGCGCAATCCCTCCAGCTCGCTGTCGGCACCTTCGCCCAGCTCGTCCTGAATCGTGCGCATCTGCTGCTGCAGGTAGTAATCGCGCTGCTGCTTGTCGATCTCCTGCTTGACACGGCTCTGGATCTCGTTCTTCAGCTCGACGAGCTGCTGCTCGCGCACCAGAATCTCCAACAACTTGCGGGCACGGGCCAGCAGACCGGGAGACTCCAGCAGCGACTGGCGGTCTTCGTCCGAAAGCTCGAGGTTCGAACAGATGAAGTTGATGATTCCCCGCTTGGAGTCGATATTCTTGATGGCGAACGCCGCCTCCTTGGGCATGTCCGGCGAAATAGCGATGATACCCAGCGCAATGTCGCGGATCGAATCCACGAGAGCCTCGAACTCCAGGCTCTTTACATCGGGAGAAGAGTCGCGCAACGGCGTCACGCTGGCCTGGAAATAAGGTTCCGTGGAGACATACTCCTTCACCTCGATTTTCTCCAGTCCGTTCAGAATCACCGTCAGGTTACCGTTGGGCATCTCCAGAATCTTGATAATACGGGCCGCAGTGCCGACCTTATACATATCGTCCGGCGCCGGGTCTTCGACTTCGCTTTCGCGTTGCAGCACGGCCCCCAGCAATCCGTTGCGCTCGTTCACTTCGCGCACCAGCCGGATGCTCTTCTCTCGGCCGACCGTAATCGGCGTGATCGCTCCGGGAAACAGCACCGAACTGCGCAAGGTCAATATCGGCAATATTTCGGGCACGTTGACCTCTTCCAACACCTCGTCCCCGCCCGTTACGATGGGAATGACGTGATGGCGTCCGTCCAGGACATCGGGCAGTGCCTTCAGATCGTCCATGTCGATGTTTTTTATTTTATCCTTCTTACTCATATTTTTCTCTTTTACCGAAAACAGGTGCAGCCCCGTACGTCGAACGGATTTCCTTTCGGAAAATTCCGTTTCTCCCGCCTCCCTACAGTTTCTCCTTTCCTCAATCGGGGAAGTTTTTAAGTACAGCGGGCACCTATTTCTTAAAAAATTTACAGATTTTGCAAAGATAACGATTTTCCTCCTAATTTTATTTCATATTAACAGAATGTTCATAACTTTGCAAATCCTGTACAAATTATAAATATCCCACATAATATGATGCAAATCGCCGACAAATACGCCCCGCAGCAGATCGAATCCAAATGGTACGACTACTGGATGGAGCACCGCCTTTTCCATTCCGAACCCGATGAACGGGAACCCTATACGATCGTCATCCCGCCACCCAACGTCACGGGTATGCTCCACATGGGACATATGCTCAACAACACGTTGCAGGACGTACTGGTGCGCCGCGCCCGCATGCAGGGCAAGAACGCCTGCTGGGTTCCGGGCACCGACCACGCCTCGATCGCCACGGAAGCCAAGGTGGTGGCCAAGCTCAAGGCCGAGGGGATCGAGAAATCGTCGCTCTCGCGCGAAGAGTTCCTGCGTCATGCCTGGGACTGGAAAGAGAAATACGGCGGCGTGATCCTGCAACAACTGCGCAAGCTGGGCGCCTCGTGCGACTGGGAACGCACCTGCTTCACGATGGACGAAGCTCGTACCGAAAGCGTCCTGCGGGTCTTCTGCGACCTCTACGAAAAGGGGTTGATTTACCGGGGCGTACGCATGGTCAATTGGGACCCGTCGGCCCAGACCGCCCTTTCGGACGAAGAGGTGGTATTCAAAGAGTCGCACGGCAAACTCTACTACCTGCGCTACCGGGTCGAAGGCACCGACCGCACGATCATCGTCGCCACGACACGGCCCGAAACGATCCTCGGCGATACGGCCCTCTGCGTCAATCCCGACGACGAACGCTACGCCTGGCTGCCCAAAGACGCCCGGGTCATCGTCCCGCTGGTGGGCCGGTCGGTGCCCGTGATCCGCGATACGTACGTGGACATCGCTTTCGGCACGGGTGCCCTGAAGGTTACTCCGGCGCACGACGTGAACGACTATATGCTCGGTGAAAAATACGGGCTCGAATCGATAGACATCTTCAACGACGACGGCACGATCAACGACAAGGTAGGGCTTTATGCCGGTATGGAGCGCTTCGCCCTGCGCAAACAGATCGAAAAGGATCTCGACGCGGTCGGCCTGCTGGAGAAAACCGAAGACTACACCAATAACGTGGGTTATTCCGAACGTACCGGCGTAGCGATCGAACCCAAGCTCTCGATGCAGTGGTTCCTCTCGATGCAGGAGCTGGCCGAACCGGCCGCCGGGCGGCTGGACCTTGTCCCCGGCCTGCTGGAAGAGCTGGAGCGTCGCCATATCCTGCTGGAGGACGTGGACGGGGCCGTGGCGGCCGTGGAAGCGGAAAAGGCTTATTTCGTGGATGCGGAGAGCGGCCATCGCCTGGGCGCGTGGCGGCCGCGCAACGTGACCTTCTGGGTGGAATACACGGAAGAAGACGGGCGCTGGCTGCTGCATGATGCCTGGTGCCACCGGATGCGCGTGCCGGGCAGCGGCGGCGTGCAGGAAAACGGCTGATGCGGGGAGGCGTAAGATGAGTATCGGTCCCAATTATGAACCGGATGGCGGCAGCTGGACGTGCGGCCGCTGTGGCTGCCCGCTGGAACAGGGCAAGGTGCAGGTCTTTTACCTCAACAGCGCTTTTGACGTCATGCTGCCGCGCTGTCCGCAATGCGGGCTGACCATGGTGCCCAAGTCACTGGCCGAGGGCAAGATGCTGGAAGTGGAAGCCCTGCTGGAAGACAAGTGAGCCAGCTCTACACCCGGCCGGAATTCAGGCGCATCGCGGGCGAACACTGGCGGCCCGGCGGGACGGAGATC
>OGQZ01001363.1_pt1 | contig 18800 bp, 17 predicted proteins | sample 1553321 | NCBI WGS metagenome assembly OGQZ01 (sample SAMEA2579958, study PRJEB22360) | human gut metagenome | reverse complement strand
GTCGAATATGGAGCTGTTTCTCGCAAAGTCCAAGATGGTGCTCTACAGCATGTTTTCCGTCAAGGCGTCCAAGCGCATCCTCAAGGCCATTCGCTTCACGGACACGGCGTTCATGGGCTTTATCAGCGGCAAGGTCATTGATTCCGCCATCATCGGCGTCATCTGCTATATCTGCTGCGCGATCATGCGCATGCCGTATGTCGTGCTCGTGAGCGTGATCGTCGCCGTGACGAATATCATCCCCGTGTTCGGCCCGTTCATCGGCGCGGTGCCGAGCGCGCTCATCATCCTGCTCGTCGATCCGTTCAAGTGCCTTGTGTTCGTCATCTTCATCATCATTCTCCAGCAGCTTGACGGCAACGTCATCGGGCCGAAGATCCTCGGCAGCTCCATCGGCATAAACGGCTTCTGGGTCATGTTCTCCATCATCCTCGGCGCGGGGCTGTTCGGCTTCTGGGGGATGCTGCTGGGCGTGCCGGTGTTCGTGGTCATTTACACCGCGATAAATAACCACATCGACAAGAAACTGAAAGCCAGCGACCTCCCGTGGGAGACCGCTGACTATGTCGGCGTTGACTATATAGACCCCGTCACCTATGAGCGCGTGATGAAGCGCCGCCCCGGCGACGCGGAGGACGGCGAGGACGACGCCCCCGCCGAGAGCAAGTAAGGTCATAAATAGTTTTCTATCACGGCAGTCTCACCTGTGGGCGAGGCTGCCGTGCGCTGCAATAAGCCCCTCGCACAGCGCGTCGATATCCTCCTGCACCGTCAGGCGCGAAAGCCCGATGCGCAGCGCGCCGTCTATGGCCGCGGGCTTCATGCCGATGGCCTCCAGCACATGACTCCGCCCGCCCTTCTTGCAGGCGGAGCTTTTTGATACGTACACCTCGCGCGCCTCAAGGAAGTTCATGAGCACCTCACTGCGCCAGCCGGGCAGGGAAATGCTGAGTATATGCGGCGCGGGCGTATCCAGCCACGTGAATTCCGGTATCGCCGCGCCAAGCCTTTCGACTATCCCGCGCTTGAAGGCGGCCATGCGCGCGATGTTCCCCGCCATGTCCGCGCGCGCGGCGTCACATGCCGCGCCGAAGGCCGCGATCGTCGGCATGGCCTCCGTTCCGGCGCGGCGGCCGCCCTCCTGCGCGCCGCCCACCTCGCTCTGGCGGATGGGCAGCTCGAGCCGCACGGTCGTGCCGGGGCCCTCGCGGTCCACGAGGGAGAGGGTGCCGTTATGGCGCTGGACGATCTCGGTGGCGATGGACAGGCCGAGACCCGTGCCGCCGGATTCGCGCGAGCGCGCCTTATCGACGCGGTAGAAGCGCTCGAAGATGCGGCTGCGGTCGGCCTTCGGGATGCCGATGCCGTCGTCCGCGACCTCCATCCAGACAGTTTCGCCCTCGCTGCCCGCGGTGACACGGATGTGGCCGCCGTCGGGCGTGTACTTGACGGCATTGCTGAGGACGTTGAGCATGACCTGCTCGATGCGGCCGCGATCGCCCATGATGAGTGGGAGATTTTCGGTATAGTCGTGCGTGAGCTCGTGCTTGTGGCGACGGGCCTCAAGCTCCGTCGAGCGGAGCACGGAGTCGATGGCGGCGGAAAACGGGAAGCGCGCCATATTCATCTCGCTGCGGCCGGAGTCAAGGCGCGAGAGCGTCAGAAGGTCCTGCACGATGTGGGTCATGCGGTCTGTTTCGCTGATGACGACATCGAGGAAGTCGTTTTCCGTCTCGCGGCTCAAGTCGTCGCCCGCCTCGCGGATGGTCTCGGCATAGGAGCGGACATTCGTGAGCGGCGTGCGCAGCTCGTGGGAGACATTGGCGACAAATTCCTTGCGGCGCTCCTCGGTCTTGCGGTGCTCGGTCACATCGTGCAGCACGATGAGAACGCCGCCGCTCTCCTCATCGGAGAAGGGAGCGAAGTAGAGCTCCACGCTGCGCTCGCCGACAGTGAGCTCGCCCTCAACATAGTCGCTGCGCTGCATGGTGATGACATGGGAAAACGGGCAGATGGATTCAAACAGCTCGCTGTACACGCACTCGTCCGCCGTGCGGCCTAAGAGCTCGCACGCGGCGGGGTTGCAGTGGATGAGCTTGCCGCTGCCGTCGTAGGCGACGACACCATCGCTCATGTGGAGAAACAGCGTGTCGAGCTTGTTGCGCTCGTTCTCCACGGCTTCGAGCGTGGAGTGGAGCACGGACGCCATGTCGTTGAATGTGGTGGTCAGAACGCCGATCTCGTCCGTCGATTCGACAGCAAGCGTTTCGTCGAAGTCGCCGGTCGCGATGCGCTCGGCGCCCTCGGTCAGTTTTTCAATGGGGTCGATCATGGTCTTGGCGAGCAGGAACGACAAAAGCACCGAGACGAGAAGACCGACGAGCAGTGCTTGCAGAATGATGAACAGCAGCTCAGAGTTCAGCGACGAGACCGTGGTGCGACTGTCGCGGATGTAGATGATGAAACTGTTGTCGCCGCCGGAGATCGGGATGGCAACATCCATATAGCTTGCGGCGAGGTCGCTGTGGTCGCCGACCTCGCCGTTGCGCGCGGTGAGGATATTTTCCGTCTGCTCAAGCAGCTGGCCGTCCTCGTTGCTCGAAGCAAGCACTTCGCCGCTGCGGCCGTCGAGAACATAGTAGTTGCGGTTGCGCGAGTCAATGCTCAGTGTGCCGGAGTAGGCCTCGAGCATCGTTTGCAGGCGCACGGCGCCGTCCTCCTGCGCTGCCTCTTCGCGCAGTGAGCTCACGAACGTGGCGTTGGACTCGCCGAACACTTCGCTCATCTGCTCGTAAAAATCGTCAATATAGAAGTTCGTGACGCTGGTCATCAAAACCGCGCCCCCCCCCGCCATCAGCGAGGTGACGAGCAGCAGCATGATCATCACGAGCTTCATATGCAGGCTGCGGAACATAGCAGGAGACTCCTTTCCCGGAAAAGTGCGCGCAACTTACGCCTGCGCGGAGAAATAATAGCCCACGCCGCGGCGCGTGAGGATGTAGGCCGGCGCGGCGGGGTTGTCCTCGATCTTTTCGCGCAGGCGGCGGACGGTGACGTCCACCGTGCGCGCGTCGTCGCCGACGTAGCCATAGTTCCAGACCTGCTCCATCAGGTCGACGCGGGAGAAGACCTTGCCGGGGTGGCTGGCGAGGAACGTCAAAAGCTCATACTCGCGCTGTGTGAGGTCGATGGGCACGCCGTTTTTGCGCACCTGAAAGCTGTCGGTGTTGATGGTGATGCCGCCGCCGGCGCTCATGGCGTTGTCCTCCGCCGCGGGAGCGGAGAGCATCGTTGTGCGGCGGATGTTCGCTTTGACGCGCGCGAGCAGCTCACGCATGGAAAAGGGCTTGGTGATGTAGTCGTCCGCGCCGATCTCAAGGCCCAAGATCTTGTCCTCCTCCTCTTCGCGCGCGGTCAGGATGATGACGGGCACGTTGTCACCCTCGGCGCGCAGCGCGCGGCAGACGTCAAAGCCCATCATTTTGGGCATCATCACGTCGAGAAGAATGAGGTCGGGCTTTTTTTCGCGCGCCATGGCGAGGCCCGCCTCGCCGTCGTAGGCCTCGAGCGTGTTATAGCCCGTACGCTGGAGGTTGAAGCGGATGATATCGACGATGTTTTTCTCGTCCTCGACAATGAGGACGGTCTTCTTCTGTTCCATCAGTTTTCTTTCTCCTGTCTCTCTTTTTGCGCTGTGCGCAGGGCGTGGACCTTGAGGATACCGCAGACGGTCTTCGCATCTTCGATCTCGCCGCGCATCACGCGTGCGAGCATGTCGGAAAACGGCGTGCGGTAAAGCTCTAAAAACTCGTCCTCGTCAGGATTTTGCTCACCGAAGGTCAGACCCTCGGCAAGATAAAGGTGCAGCACCTCGCTGTAGCAGCCGGGGGAGACGAGGAGCTTGCCGAGATTCGTCATGCGCTTCGGCGTTGCGCCCGTTTCCTCCTTCAGCTCACGCAGCGCGGCCTCATCGGGGTCCTCGCCACGCTCCAGTTTCCCTGCGGGAATTTCCTCAAGCACACGGGAGAAGACGTAGCGGTACTGCTTTACGGTGAGCACGTTGTCGTTTTCGTCAAGAGCGACGATGGCGACACCGCCGGGATGCTCGGCGACTTCGCGTACGCTCGTTCTGCCGTTTGGCAGGAGCACGTCGTCGCGGTAGATATGCAGGATTTTTCCCTCGTAGATCGTCTCGCGGGAAAGCTGGCGTTCGGTCAGATCCATGATAAAACTGCCTCCTGAGTGCGGCGGATCGCCGCCAAAGCATGGGATAGATACTAAAATTATAGCACGGCGGCGGGCGGAATTCTACTATAAATTAAAGTGGATGGGCAGAATAGAGCGGAATGCGGCGTTTTTTCGAATTGTTACGTTTTTGTGACAGCCCTTGTGCTGGGCGAAAAAGTATGCTACACTATCATGGAAGCGCAAAGGAGGCGATGTGCCGTGGCGGAGAAAAAGGGGATAAAAATCGCGGCGCAGAACCGCAAGGCGTTCCACGACTATTTTGTCGAAGACCGCTACGAGGCGGGCATCGAGCTCAAGGGCACGGAGGTCAAGTCCATCCGCGCCGGCACGCTCAACCTGAAAGACAGCTATGTCATCGTCAAAAACGGCGAGGCGAACGTGCTGTCGATGCACATTTCGCCCTACGACAAGGGCAATATCTTCAACCATGACCCCGACCGGCCCAAAAAGCTCCTTCTGCACAAGCGCGAGATAGGCAAGCTCTATTCGCTCATCAAGCAGGACGGCTACGCGCTGATCCCGCTGAGCGTTTACTTCAAGGACGCGCGCGTGAAGGTCGAAGTCGGCGTGTGCAAGGGTAAGAAAAACTACGACAAGCGCGAGGACGCCGCCAAGCGTGACGCCAAGCGCGAGATCGACCGCGCGATGAAAGCGCGGAGATAAGGAGAGAAATTATGGCAAATCCGATCGTGACCATCGAAATGGAAAGCGGCGCGGTGATGAGCGGCGAACTCTATCCAGAGATCGCGCCCAACACCGTCAACAACTTCATCGCGCTGGCAAATTCTGGCTTTTATGACGGCCTCATTTTCCACCGCGTCATCCCCGGCTTCATGATCCAGGGCGGCTGCCCGCAGGGCAACGGCATGGGCGGCCCGGGCTATGAGATCGACGGCGAATTTTCCGCCAACGGTCACAAGAACGACCTCAAGCATACGCTGGGCGTGCTCTCGATGGCGCGCACGATGGCGCCCAACAGCGCCGGCAGCCAGTTCTTCATCATGGTCGCGGACGCGCCGCACCTCGACGGGCAGTACGCCGCGTTCGGCAAGATCACGGACAACGCGCAGGCTGCGGTGGACATCTCCCGCGTCAACCGTGATATGTTCACGGATAAGCCGAAGAAGCCGCAGACCATCAAGTCCATTCGCGTGGACACGCAGGGCGTGGAGTATCCTGCGCCGGAGAAGCACTAAGACATTTTTCATTTGCTTTCGCAGACCTAAAGAAGCAAGCATCCCGTTCGCGGTGTGAAGGGAACGCCGTTCACACCGCTCACACGGGGGCGTACCGGTTTCGACGGGGGTGTGGAGGCAGGATAAGCGGGCGGAGGCGCCTGGCCTCCATAAAACGGGCAACTTATAAATTAAAGAACAACAACACTGTTGCTGTCGCTGCCTAATTAAGGCAGCCGTCTGAACCGGAGCGGCCGCGGGCCGGGGAAGGCGTCGTGAACGCGGCGTCCGTGAGGCGGGAAAGAGTTGACCCGCCCACGCATCATGACTCTACTGAAGCGTAAGGTCTGTCAGGTGTCCTTACGCGGAGGGAATGCTTAGATCCTGACTGCGCCCGGAGAAAGTCCTGTTCAAGCGCTTTCGGACGCGGGTTCGACTCCCGCCGCCTCCACCAAAACAATATAATCCGAACCTTTATCCAATCGGAGATGGGTTCGGATTTATTGTTTATATCGAGGAAATTGAAGATTGGTAAACGCAAAACCGTGAGGACTGCCGAACATGGCAATCCTCACGGTTCGTTTATGTAGAATCTTTCGCCGCAGCTTCTTTTTTCTCTTTCCATTCGGCAAATGCCCGCTTGCCCTCATCGCTTTCATAATACTTCTGAATCACCGGCAGCAGACTCCTTGCCAGAGACTCATATACAAACTCTGGAATCTCAGCGGAGTTAACATCATTCACATCATAGCAGTTCTTTTTCTTCATTCTGTTTCTCCCTTCACGGCGCACAGGTGCTTTTTTGGCGCGGATGAGTAAAGATATGCCCCTCAGCGTTTGCGTCTCTTGTGGAGCAAAAAATATCCTATTTTCGACCTTTATCCTGACAGATTTTCGCCCGCCTCCTTCGGGCGGATCAGCTTTGCATTTGACGGGTAATTGAGTGTAATCAGCGCTGGCTTTCCAAGGCCCTGTTTCTTGCGGCAGATCAATCCGCTATATTCCAATTCTCGGAATATGCGTGTAACACACTGCCGACTTCGGTGCAGCTTCTTCTGTGCCTGTTCTACGGTGAAGTAGAGACGGATTGTGCCGTCTGCCTCTATGAATCCGTTAACCTTTGAAATGCTGGCTCTGTCCAGCATGAGCGCGTACAGCACCTTTGCATCGTTGGATAGATCCGCAAGGCTGTCCTCCATAAGAAACCGTGGGAAGGGTATGTACGATGCCGAAAGGCTCTCTGTAGTAAATCGTAAAAAATTCTGTGTCATTGTGACCTCCTATCCCATCCTATCCATCAAAAAACGGTATTGATTGGATTGATGGATGACTCTATTGAGCATTAGTTTATTTCTTATTGATTTGGGTATGAATTTCATCCTCTGTGAATGTTCGGAAATCCGACGTCCGGAAATCCAATATCGGTACGTTCCGGAGCGTCTGGTTATCCACCATCTGAAAATCCGGTGACGGGAAATCCATACATGGATAATCCCGTTGTGGTCATAGTTCCGCCCTTTGCGACTGCTTGAGTAGTTTCCAAATTTCACACTGTTTCACTTTCAACTCGACGATATCATCCTCATAGAAATGCCCTGTCTGATTGATACGGCGACAGATCTGGTTGATGTTTCCTGCAACGCGGCTGACGGCAGCAGCCAGTTTCTTTTGCTCGGTGTAATCCACCTTGATGATATAGCCGTCGATCGCCATCTTGCGTAGATAGGCTCCCATGTTATGGGTGCCGAGCTGCGCCATCTTGTGTTGTATGAGTTTCTTTTCCTGTTCGGTGACGCAGAACTCAATGCGTATTGGTCTTGTTCGGTCTGCCATAAAAAACACTCCCTTCAATTTACAACGGACATTATTCAGCCCATTGGGGGGAATCCCCACAGATTTTTTGTTTTTCCTTTCACCATACAACGGACATTTTTTCAGCGTTTGTCCACCGATATGCGAAGATTTCAATAAAAAACGCGCTCTCGGTTTTTCTGGAAACGAGAGCGCATTGGAGATACGTGTATAAGATTTTAGAGAATAGCAAGCACATCCGGTGTCCGTACACACCGGAAAAATGAGCGTTTCAGCCTTGCAGCCGATACGCTCATTTTGGAATTTTGGGAAAGTCCCAAACCCTTGATTTCTGAATTGGAAATTCTTTCTGAACTTTTCGGGAAACCTATTGATTTTATTCGCTAATCGGATTATAATATATAATGATTTATTGTAACTATGATCAGGCGAACAAGCCGAGAGGACAGACCGGGAGGGCTGCAACCATGAAGTATCTTTCTGTCCCGCAGACCGCCGAGAGATGGGGTATCTCGTCACGGCGCATACAGGTATTATGCAACGAGGAACGCATACCGGGTGCGGTGAAAATCGGCAACAGATGGGCAATCCCCGATGATGAGCCAAAGCCCGCAGATGCGAGAATAAAAAGCGGAAAGTACATTAAGAAGCCCACTAAAAATTAAAAATGAGCTGCAGACAATAGCGACTATGACTCGAAATCAGTTTGCGAGCAATCGCACGCGGGTTCGAATTGACGCAACAGGATCAGCGGGCAAATTTAGTCCTTCCGATACGGGAAAGGTCATTTACGACGATAGTTTTTTATTGTACGACGCATGGAGGAAATCAGTATGGCAGCGATAAACGATCTCATTCGACAGATTGAGGATAAATATTTGCGCGACCGCTTACAGCAGGAAGTGGCGCGTTTGAGCAAACAAAAAAAGTTCGGGCTTGTGTTTGAGGATCACATTCCCGAATGTACGCCGCTGTATGGCGTAGCTGTCCGCAAGGGATCGCTTGTTGCGGTTAAGGGAGAGGACATACGCGATGTATATTTTGTGTCCGCGATCTCTGACGGAAGGGCAGTAATTGTCAATAAAGCCACAGGCGAAAAGAGCGAGCGTCCGCTTGATAAGCTCGTTGCTGTGGCGCAATTTGGCGAGCCTATTTTTCCGTCCCTTATCCCGATGGACAGCGTAGAAAATGCACCCGATAGCAACTTGTGGCATACGCTGATCGAAGCTGACAATTTCCATGCGTTGCAGCTTTTGGAATATCTCTACCCGAAACAAGTGGATTGTATTTACATAGACCCGCCATATAACAGTAGAGCAAAAGATTGGAAATATAATAACGATTATGTTGATCCCACAGACAGTTACCGACATAGCAAGTGGCTGTCTATGATGCAGCGCAGGCTGAAAATTGCAAAACGGATTCTTAATCCTCAGAACTCTGTTCTGATTGTAACGATTGATGAAAAAGAATACTTGCACTTAGGCTGTCTTTTAGAAGATATGTTCCCCGAAGCCCATATTCAAATGGTAAGCAGTGTTATCAATCCAAAGGGCAGTGCGCGTGATGGTTTTAGCCGTTCTGATGAATACATTTTCTTTGTAATGTTTGGAGAATGCACTCCTGCGAGATTGCCTCTTTCCAATGAATGGTCATCATCTGCGATTGTATCTGCACAGGAAAAAACAGACGATGATGAGGCGGAAAAGAGTGTTGAGCCGGGGTGGACATCTATGATGAGGCGAGGTACAGATTCCATGCGGACAGACAGCCCGAATCTATATTACCCAATTTATGTTGATCCAGACACAAGGACTATAAAGGAAATTGGAACTTCCATCCCGATGGGACAGGATCGCGCAGAAGAAATCCCCGGTTTGATTCAAGTTTTACCCTTGCGACGAAATGGCACACAAGGCAGATGGCAAGTTGGCAATGTTGAATTAAAAAATCGTATTCAGCAAGGGCGTGTCCGCTTGGGCAGACCGACAGCATACGGTTTTGTAATAAACTATTTGCCCGATGGCGAATATGCAAAAGTTGTTAATGGCGAATATGAGATTCAAAGTTATGCCGCCGATGGCTCGATGGTAGCTTACAAAAAGGAGCACAGAGCTGATGAGTTGCGTATGCCTCCGACTCAATGGAAAATTGCAAGTCATAACGCCTCAGAAAACGGAACAACACTGTTGACCACTGTGATTGGTGAAAAGCGCTTTCCTTTTCCTAAGTCTTTATATGCGGTTCGTGATACACTTCGTTTCTTTGTCGCAGATAATCCTAACGCGCTTATCATTGACTTTTTTGCTGGTAGTGGGACAACACTTCATGCGATCAATCTGCTCAATGCAGAGGACGGCGGCAATCGCCGGTGTATAATGGTAACTAACAATGAAGTTTCTGATGATGAAGCAAAAGCTTTAAAAGAAAACGGGTATCAACCAGGTGATGAGGAATGGGAGAAACTCGGTATTGCACGATATGTCACTTGGCCTCGAACAGTTTGCAGCATAAAAGGCGTTGACATTAACGGTGATTCGTTAAAAGGAAATTATGGGTGTGAGATCGAGAAAATGGTTGAAGTTGACGGTGAAATTACAGATCCGGATACTGGCAAAAAGCTCCGTGGAACATTCTATAAAAAGGCAAAAGAAGCAATTTACCCAACACTATCAAAAATCAAAATGGCAGATGGGTTTGCCGCCAACGCAGAGTATTTTAAACTCGGATTTTTGGACAAGAGCAGCGTTGAACTCGGCGCAAGCTTCAAATCAATAATTCCCATGCTGTGGCTCCAATCAGGGGCGGTAGGCAAGTGTCCGGAACTGTCTGATGAAGAGTTGCCAGAGATATTTATCCCGGAAAACGGATCTTTTGCCGTTCTTTTGGAAGAGTATGCGTTTTCGAATTTTAAGCAGGCTCTCAAAACCAATCCGAATATCACACACGTCTATATCGTTACGAATTCACATATAGCATTCCGTGAAATGGCCTCTCAGCTAACTGTTCCCGCAGTAAAACAATTATACCGTGATTACATTGATAATTTCACGATCAATGCAAGGAGGAACAACATATGAGAATCTCTTTGTTTGATTTTCAGGAAGACGCGAAAGCAAAATTGATTGAGAAAATAAAAGCCTCGCGTGCTCTTCAAACTATGAATCAAGGACAGCAAATCATAACATTCTCTGCTCCTACCGGAGCGGGAAAAACAATAATTATGACCTCTCTGTTTGAGGATGTTTTGTTTGGCACTGCTGATATTGAAGCGCAACCGGATTCGATTTTCGTTTGGCTCTCTGATATGCCAGATTTAAATGAACAATCCAAGCAGAAAATAGCGTCCAAATCTGATATGCTTCGCACAAATCAACTTATTACTATTGATTCTAGCTTTCAGGCAGAAAGCTTAGAACCAGGTAATGTGTACTTTCTGAACACTCAAAAGCTTGGAAGTGACAAACTTCTTACTCACAGATCAGATCAGCGTCAATTTACCATATGGGAAGCTTTAACAAACGCTGCAACACAGTATCCGAATCAGTTGTACGTTGTAATAGATGAAGCGCATCGTGGCATGAATATCAGCTCACGTGCAGAAAATGCTGCGAACTCTATTATGCAGAAATTCATTGTCGGTAGCGAAGCAGACGGTTTGTGTGCCATGCCTCTGATCATTGGTATCACAGCGACACCTCAACGTTTCCAGAGGATGATTGCAGAAACAACTGCCACCAAGCATAGTGTAGTTGTTAGTCCGGACGATGTTGTTGCTTCTGGCTTATTAAAAGATCGCGTAATTATCCATTGCCCTGAAATTGCTATCAATGCGGAAATGACCATGTTTCAAGAAGCAGTAACCGCATGGAAAAGAATGGGGAGCGAGTGGAAGAACTATTGTGAAGCAGAGCAGGAGCGGCTTGTAAAGCCTATTCTTGTTGTTCAAGTAAATGATAGAACTGACAGTGTTGCCACTACGACAGATATCAACACTTGTCTTGATACGCTTGAGGAAGAACTTGGACGTCCTTTGGAAATAGGTGAAGTTGTTCATACCTTCAATGATGAAGGAACCCTCAATGGCTTTTCGATTCCAATTGTGAAAATCGATCCGTCCAAAATTGAGGAAGAAGAAAAAGTCCTGCTGGTATTCTTCAAAATGAATCTATCAACTGGCTGGGATTGTCCCCGTGCCGAAGTAATGATGTCATTCCGTTCTGCACAAGACCATACGTATATTGCGCAGTTGTTGGGGCGAATGGTACGAACACCTTTAGCTCATCGCATCGAAATGAATGACACCTTGAATGCTGTGCATCTATTTTTGCCGTTCTTTGATCAAAATACGGTCAGCGATGTTGTTCGTGCATTTAAGGAAGATGAAAAAGCTGCGCCTACCGAAGCTGGTCTGGCTTCTGAAATGGTTACTTATGTTCGCAATCCTTTGTATGAAGAAGTTTTCGAGCACATGAACGACCTTGTAACATACCGTGTAGAGGGGATAAGAAAAGAAAGTAATCTCCGGAGGTTAGATAAACTCAGAGCGTATATTACGGTCGATGGGATTAACCGAGCAGTTGATCGCGATATCCGTCGTAAGATGAGTCAAAAGCTTAAAGACGAACTTTCTCGAATTCAAAGTTCTCAGGATCTTGAAGCAGTGGTAGCTTCGATTACGGGAATGAGCATGAAAACGTTAGAGGTCGAGCTTGCAACCAATCAAGTTGTTGCTGATGGTGTGCAGAATATTTCTGTCGCTCAACCCGATACGGAAGCACTCTACAAAAAAGCAGAGAAAACGATCGGTGATTACATAGCTATGCAATATCGTGTCGAGAATAGCCGTCGCGATGATATGGAAGTTAAAGTTGAACTTATTGTATTAGCATCTGACGTTACCGCTATGGATAATTTAGAGCAATATGCGGGCGTGCTATTTGACGAAACCTACAACGACAATCGCCGAGCCATTCAAACATTAGGCTCCTCCGAGCGTGATAAATATGAAAGATTGGTTTCGTCCGGTAGTAGTGCAACGCCGTTGCAATGGAGGGCACCGTTCAGTATTTCGTTTAATTGTACGGCTGCCTCTTCTGAATATGAAAACCATCTTTATGTTGATGATTCGGGAAAATGTAGAACATTGTTGAATTCTTGGGAAGATGGAGTTATTCAGGAAGAACTATCTCGACCGGATTTTGTTGCATGGTTGAGAAACTTAGATCGTAAAAACTGGTCGATTGAAATTCCGTATAAAGCTGCTGGTGTGAATAAACCAATGTATCCAGATATGATGGTTGTTCGACAGGATATCCATGGTTATATCTTTGATATTCTTGAACCGCATGATTCTAGTAGAGCAGATAACTATCCTAAGGCAAAAGGATTGGCTGAATTCGCGCAAAAACATGCAAATGCCTATGGCAGAATACAACTCATTCGCAAATTGATAGGCGCGGACGGCGCAAGCCATTTCTATCGGTTGGATCTTACAAATATAACAATCCAGCGAAAAGTCATGGCTATAAATAGCAATGAGGAACTTGATAATATTTTCAACGAACTCGCCAACGCTGATCACTAAAAAGAATTGGAGGGATCGAAATGGCAGGTACTAACGCAAGCGATTCTATATTCGGTTGGGACTTTCAAATCAATGCGGCAATCATTTTGATGCTTGAGGATATTGAGTATGTTCAAAAAGTTAGAGTTGAAGGTCAGACAGAAGATATCGAGATAACTATGGCCGATGGGGAATTTGTTTTTTCACAAGCCAAAGCGCTATTCGATCCCTCCAGCACAAAGAATGTCAGGAAAAAGCTTTCTGATGGTCTCGGAACTCTCAATCAAGCCGCAAAGCAATCCGGAGTGCGCAAACTGATATACATTACTAATGCATATGATCCTTTAGCTGACAAAAAGTCAATGCCAAGTTTTTACGGACAGTCACGAAAACCATATGTTTCACTAACGGACAGTGCAAAAAAAGTAATCGACAATATTCTTGTCAAAGAGAATTATACTGATATCGATAAGTCAAAACTGTTTATTTACACACTTCCATTTGAAAATGACTTAAATGATCGCTACAAAGTGGTAATTGAAAAGGTTAAAGACTTCATTGCTTCGATAAAATCAAATTTGTCAGGGTCAGCGCAAAATGTCCTGGATGTTTGGCAGCAGCAACTATTTGAAAATGCTACTCTCCATGACACAGCAATAGTGCTGACAAAAAAAGACATTATGTGGCCGCTGATTGTTATTATGTGTGATGACGGTTTTCGAACAAATCCCTTTTCTGAAGATATTGATGACGGTTTATATGATGAAGTGTCTTCCCGATACAAGAGTTTCATTTCTTGCAAATGCCAAAAATTTTCTTTTTCAACTCGTGTTTTATCAGATTATCAAAATTATACGTCAACCAAAGTCGGAAATGAAAAGATTGTGGATTTCGTGGATAACTGTTGGAATACATATTTAGACGAGTTTTCTCCGGATAACGCTAACGAGGAAGTGCAGAATACGCTGATCAAAATTATTCTTTTCCAGTTGTTACGGCAGAGATACTTGATTAATGAAGTGAAGAAGAGGGCGAATCTGATATGATTATCCAATCACTTACAATCACGGAAGGGAAAAAAACAAAGACATACAAGTTTTCACCACACGCCAACCTTGTCCATAGCGATGACAACACAGTTGGCAAAACAACTTTGCTTCGATTAATGCTGTATGCACTGGGATATCAAATTCCGAATACCAAGAATATGAAGTTTGAGAAATGCATAACGCAAGTGGTGCTAACATCAAATGGAAAAACGTTTCATATTAAGCGCGAAAACGAATATTTGTTAGTTGACGATGAAACATCCACGGAATACTATATTCTTCCAACTGAGCTGAATCAATTTCATGCCGTTGTCTTCGGAACAGATAACAATGATGTACTAAACAATCTTCTTGGAACTTTTTACATGGATCAAGAAAAGGGCTGGACTTTACTAAATCGAGGTAAAGTGATTGGAAGTATAAGTTTTAGCATAGAGAAGCTCATTCTCGGTTTATCAGAGCGTGATTATCAAAAGCTGCAATCCGAATTACAGCTATTAGAACGAGAAGTTAAAAAATATCAGCAAATGCGAGATATTGCCCAGTATCAGCGCGAAATTTATGAGGAGAAAGGTGATATTGTCCACGATACCTATGATGAAACACTCCAACGTGATTTATCTGTATATATGTTTGATGTGGAGGCTCTTCGAAAAGAATTAAAACAAATCACAGATACGATAGCAGACAATACATCTATAAGAAAATTCATCGAAAAAATGAGCTTGTGGGTAAAGGCTCCAGATGGTACAAAGATTCCTGTCAACGAAGATACAATAATCGGGCTGGACGACAATAATGATTTTCTGATTTCCAGAAAACATCTTCTTACTTCGCAGATTGCTAAGTTGGAACAGAAAATTGAAAACCTAAGAAGCATGATTTATTATCAATCTCAACAACCCACTACAGAAACGCTGATAGAATCTTTTGATAAAAATTTGTCTCAAATTGCAATTGATGCGAAAGCTGTTACCAGCATTCTCAACGAGTTGATTGAACGCCAAACCGAAGTTCGACGACAGTTGACTGAACTGGCAAAAAATAATAACGACATTCTTGAGCAAATGTATTCTGACATATTATCGTATGGCGTTGAGCTTGGTTTGACACAATATATGTCTTCCGGCATTGGATTCGTTTTCACACGAAATCTAAAGGAATTGACCGGTGCGACATTGATGAAAATGGTTTTTGCATTTAAGATGTCATATATTCGAGCCGTAGATAGGGTGCTTAACATAAAGCTCCCATTAATACTTGACTCTCCATCCGGAAAAGAACTTGATCAATATAATATCCAAAAACTAATGGATATCATAAATCGTGATTTTTCAGAGAATCAAGTAATTATTGCATCAATCTACCATTATAAGATTGACAATCTTACCACAATAGAAATGGGGCGGCGTGTAGTTTGCTGATTTAAATTTTATGGATAGGAAAAAAATCACACAAAAGTTTCAAAATCCGGGTTGACTTTGGCTCGGATTTTGATTATACTATTATCAACCCGAAAAGGAGGTTAGCTTCAATGAAACAACTGGGTAGTAGGCTGCGTGCTCTTCGCGAGAGCATTGGTATCTCTCAGGCGAAGTTTGCCGATGTGATCGGCTCTACGCAGTCCAGCATTAACCGATATGAAAACGGCCAAGCTACGCCTACGGTGGAGCTTTTGCGTAAATATGCGGACTATTTTGACGTTTCAATGGACTATATTTTTGCCCGCTGCGATAATCCGCATGGCAAGCTGTATGAAGCGAAACCTCCGGTTGACGCGAACAATCCTGAACTGAGAAAGTTCGTTGAGATGTGCTTCGATCCGGAATCACCGATGAACGAAAAACTGAAAGAAGCAATGCTGAAAATGCTTGGGGAGGCGAAGACATGAGCAATGAATTAACCCATAATCCGGGACGGTTCGATGAAGTCATCCATATCATCGACAACGCCCGCAGCCGCGCCATGAAAGCGGTCAATGCAGAGCTTATCCAGATGTATTGGAGCGTCGGTGCGTATTTGTCTGAGCTTTGTTCTGCATCAAGCTTTGGCGATAAGATTATTGACGAAGTTGCCGCATACATTGCGCAAGAGAACCCCAACATCAAAGGTTTCAATCGTCGCGGTCTCTATCGTATGAAGCAATTCTACGAGACCTACAAGGACGATGAATTTGTGACACCACTGGTGACACAAATCAGCTGGACAAACCATCTGCTTATTATGTCTGGCTCCAAGACGGCAGATGAACGGCATTTTTACATGGCGCTCTGTGCGAAGGAACATTATTCCAAACGCGAGTTGGAGCGTCAGATCGGCACATCGTACTATGAGCGTTCAATGATTTCTGCCAAGAAGCCGATGCCTGAATCCGTTTCGCATGATGTGCGTGAAAGCATCCTCGATACCTATGTGCTTGAGTTTCTGGACTTGCCGGAGCAATTTTCTGAAAAGAATCTCCGTAAAGCAATCATCGAAAATCTGAAGCAGTTTATACTTGAATTTGGTCGGGACTTTACCTTTATCGGTGAGGAGTACCGTGTTCAGGTCGGCAATACAGATTTCTTCATCGACTTGCTGTTTTATAACCGTGCGCTTTCCTGCCTTGTCCCGATTGAACTGAAAATCGGAAAATTCAAGCCGGAACACATCGGGCAGATCAATTTTTATCTCGAAGCACTTGACCGCGATGTGAAGAAGCCAAATGAAAATCCAAGTGTAGGCGTTATTCTTTGCACCAGCAAGGATGACGCGGTTGTCGAATATGCTTTAAGCCGCAGTATGTCGCCCACACTTGTTGCAGATTATCGGCTTTGTCTTCACGACAAGACGCTTCTACAAAACAAGCTGCGTGAACTGGCAGAGCTTGCGTTGGAAAGCGGCGAAGGCAACGAGGGTGATGAAGAAGGACTGCGATAAGAAAGCGGTCCGCAAAGACTGGATTGAACGTGTTGTCGTCCGCTTGACCATGCAGCGCGTCATGGATGAAGAGAAGATTAACAGGCTCATCGATGCAATTCTTGTTATGCAGGAGCAGGAAGACATAACAACCCCTGCGCTTCACTCACAGCTTGCGGAAACCGAGTCCTCCATTGGAAACATTCTGAAAGCAATCGAGCAGGGCATTTTCACGCCGTCCACTAAACAGCGGCTTGATGAGCTGGAAGCACGGAAAGAAGAAATCCTTGCGAATATCCAGACCGCCGAACTGCAAAAGCCAAAGCTGACCCGCGAACAGATGACGGCATGGTTTGAGCAGTTCCGTCATGGCGATCCAGCAAACCGTGATTTTCAGAAACGCCTGATTGATACATTTGTAAACGCTGTGTATGTGTTCGATGATAAACTGGTCTTGACCTACAGCTATCAACATGGGACGCAGACGATCTCGCTTGAAGAGATCGAGTCGGCGTTGAGTTCGGATTTTGATGGGGCTACTCCACCAATAATAAACGATCCATGGCATGACTCCATGGATCGTTTTTTTTATTGGTATAAAACCCGCAGCACCTCTCTTTTGTGATGCACCGCGCTTCTATTTCTCATTCACTGAATCATCGGCAGTGTCGATCCACCGACAGGAATGACGTAAACGCTCGCCTTCTCTCCGCTCTTTTCCAGCGCCTGATCGACAGCCTGCTGAAGGTCATGGAATGGCACCATATTCGCTTTCCTGACAAGGGCATCGTCCATATCAGTCACGAGATAGATGGTACATTTCTGCTGCACAAGGCCGAGAGCCGCAGACTTGTGACCGCCGAGCTCGAAGTGCTCGTGAATGGCCGCGATGCGTTCTTCCGGTGTCGGATAGCTCTCGATCCAGCGGGTGAAGGGCGCGCTGCCGTAGCCTTCGTGGCAGGATGCGGCAACGATCATGATACCGCCCTCTTTCACAGCGTGCTTCGCGTTATCGATGGATTTCTGCGCCTGATAGAGATTGATATCCTTCGGATAGCCGCCGGTGGAAACGACGACGACGTCAGCCGGTTTCTTGATATCCACTCTGTAGAGGCCATCCAGGAAACGGCAGGCGTCACGATGCGCTGCGACGGGATCTCCGGCTGCGGCATAGGCGACCTTCTTGTGATCATCCAAGACTACATTTACGATGAAGTCGGCAGGACAGTACGTTGCCGTTTCTTCGATATCCTCACGCACGGGATTTCCCGCAAGATGCCCTGCATACGCACCGGGGCGGATCATATTTCTGTGATTCGACTGGATCGAGGCAAGAGAAGCGCAGCCCGGCATGATGGCTTTCATGCCGCCGGAATAGCCGGCGAAGTAGTGGTACTCGACATTGCCGAGAAGGATGCGGCGGTCGGCTTCGGCAACCGTGCGGAAGATATCGACGGAGGTCCCATTCCTGCAGGTGCCGAGATGCACGCAGTCTTCCGGATCGCTGTCGATGCATTTCACTTTGTGATACGCCCATTCACCGACGAGGCGCTCTCGTTCCTCTTCTGTCAGATGGCGATGGGACCCCAGCGCAAAGACGACGGTGATATCTTCCTCGCGGACGCCCGCAGCTTCCAGCTCTTGCAGGACACAGGGGACAAGAAGCCAGGAAGGCACGGGGCGCGTGACGTCGCTCGTGATGATAACGACTTTCTCCCCCGTCTTCACGATCTCCGAGAGGCGCGGCGAGGAAATCGGATGAGCAAGTGCCCGGCGGATTTCCTCTTCTTCGATATCCGCCTCTTCGCAGTGATGAGGGAGGAGTTCTTTCACCGGATGGCTGTCATCTACATGAAAGGACATATAGTCTTTGAAGTATTTGATACTGAAATCCATGGTTTGGCTCCTTATACATGAGAAATGAAGGCAGCGGCTTCGCCGCCATATAAAACAGGCGATGTTCCCAGGGAAACACTGATTAAATCGTTGTCAGATTTTACTCTTGAATTTTTTATGCATAGCGAGGAATAACCTGACGCGAATAGCGAGCTA
>OGQZ01001359.1_pt1 | contig 18823 bp, 15 predicted proteins | sample 1553321 | NCBI WGS metagenome assembly OGQZ01 (sample SAMEA2579958, study PRJEB22360) | human gut metagenome | reverse complement strand
GTCACTTCGACAACATGCGGGATCAGCGTGACACGGCTGGCAGAGTTTTTGCCAAATCGGTGCAGACTTTTTGCATTGTACTCTTTTCGAAGTTTTCCATCAATGTAAAAACGTACATCTTGAAGGGAAGAACGGATCGCGATCACATTCTCGTTATAATCATCTGGAAGTGTAGTAGTAATGATCATTGTCTGTTTTGCTGGAACTTTATAACGTCCAGGAACAGAAATGTTTTGTTTTGTGCCATCGGATTTCTTCCATGTAAAAGTACCATTGTAGATGATGGAATGTCCAGATTGGTCAAAAAACTGTTCATCAGGTCCTAAAATCTGAATTCCAATGAACCAGACAAAGATGATCATCATCAAAATATAAAATAGTCTGGAAATATTTTTATTAGTTTTGTATGGTTTTCTGATCAAAAATAGTTTTCCCCCCTCCATTTGTTGATCGTATTGTATATCAAAATAAACTATACTTGACAGATCAATATTTTTTTGTTAAAGTAATCAAACAATCAATATTCCATGAGGGAGTAGTTCGCGTCATACAAAGACGTGATTTGTCAACAGACTCGGTAATGACTCGCAGATATCAAGCAAGTCAGCCTGGCAAATATTAAAGAATGAGACTCATGTATGTTCTTATAGTACATCTGGAACATACATGAGTTTTTCTTATGTACAAATAAAAAGACAATTTTGAAAGGAGAAAAACAAATGGAGAAATTTATCAACCAATCCCCATTATTTTTAGTGATCATCTGTCTGATCATAGGATTTGCATTTTTAATGAAAGGAGCAGACTATTTTGTAGAAGGAAGTTCAAGTGTCGCCAAACGTTTAAAAGTTCCTTCTATTATCATTGGATTGACGATTGTAGCCATGGGAACATCACTTCCAGAAACTGCAGTCAGTGTAACAGCGTCTATTGCCAATAATAATGCTCTGGCGATCAGTAATGTAGTTGGTTCTAATATCTTTAATATGATGTTTGTGATCGGAGTCTGTTCAATTTTAGCAACGATCGGTGTAAAAAGAGAAACAATTATAAGAGATATTCCATTATCTCTTGTATGTGCGACATTACTTCTCATATTTGGTTATCTTGCATTCGGAGATAGATCACATATGATCCTTGGACGTTTTGATGGAATCATTTTCCTTATTATATTTGCCGTATATGTTCTTATGATGGTTTTTCAGGCAATGCGTGCCAGAAATAATCAGGAAGTCGTACAACTTGAAACAATGGAAAATGAAGAATTGATGATCATGTCTTATCCAAAGAGTCTGTTATGTATCGTTGGAGGTGCAGCAGCAATTGCATTTGGTGGAGATCTTACAGTTGATGCCGCAAGCAGGATTGCCATAGATTTTGGAATGAGCCAGAATCTTGTAGGATTAACGATTGTTTCGATCGGAACGTCTCTTCCAGAACTGGTCACATCCATCGTAGCCGCAAGAAAAAATGAAGTTGATATGGCGGTCGGGAATGCGATCGGTTCCAATATCTTTAACATCCTTATGGTACTTGGAATCGCATCTGCAATCAGTCCATTACAGCTAATTGGTGAAAATGTGATCGACATCATAGTTTTAGTCGTATTTTCAGTTGTAGTATGGATTTTTGGAGCAACGAAAAAAAAGATTTCAAGAACCGAAGGAATTGCAATGATCTGCATGTATCTTTGCTATAGTGTGTATATTATTATGAGGTAGGCGTGATCATTGACATTACACTGTCACAATTATAAAATATAAGATATATGATGGAGGAGAATCAATGATCAGATTAGCAACGATAGGAACCAATTTTATTACAGACTGGCTGATGGAAGGAATTTTAGAATTAGATGAAATCCAATTAACAGCTGTATATTCAAGAAATTTAGAAAAAGGGAAGCAGTTTGCAGCAAAATATAATGTAGAAAAAGTATATGATAACTACGAAGAGATGGCAAAAGATCCAGAGATTGATGCGGTTTATGTAGCGAGTCCAACTTATATGCATTATACACATTCGATCACAATGATCAATTACGGAAAGCATGTGCTTTGTGAGAAACCTGTTTGCTCCAACCGTGAGGAATTAGATATCCTGATCAAAGCAGCCAAAGAACAAGGAGTTGTATTTATGGAAGCCATGAAGAATGTACATTCTCCAGGATTCCATGCGATGATGGACAATCTTCATAAGATTGGAACAGTGAGAAGAGCAACGATTCAGTATTGTCAGTATTCTTCAAGATATGACAAATTTAAAAAAGGGATCATTGAAAACGCATTTAATCCCAAATTATCGAATGGAGCACTGATGGATATTGGATCTTACTGTATCCATTTCCTTGCAAGTTTATTTGGAAAACCAGAAAAGATTCTCGCAGACAGTTTGTTCCTTGAAAATGGAGTGGATGGTGCAGGAAGTGTGATCGCATCGTATGGCGATAAACAGGCAGAGATCATATATTCCAAGATTACAGATTCCAAATTGCCAACACAGATTCAGGGTGAAAATGGATGTATGATCATTGAACAATGTCCGATCATCAAGAAGATCACGATCTACTATAGAAATGGAGAAACAGAAGAATTACAATTTGACAAAAGAGATAATCCGATGATCTATGAAACAAAAGATTTTATCAGACTGATCAAAGAACATAAAGTGGATCATCAATTTTTAAGATCATCAGAGATTGAGATGGATATCACGGATGAAGTGCGAAGACAGACAGGAATCGTATTTCCGGCGGATAAGATCCGAGAACAGTGATCGCAAGTGAGCAATCTCTTAAAATAGAAAGGAAATCAAACATGAGAAAGATCATAGCAGCAGCATGTCTGATGGCAGCCATGACACTTTGTGTTGGGTGTTCATCTGCAAAAGACAGCAACAAAGATACAACAAAAGCAACAACAGAAACAAAGATGAAAGTGCAATCAAAATATAAAGTACCAAAGATCACAGCAGCAAAGAAAACAGACCAACTTGCGGATGCACAAAAGGGAGAAACGATCGTCACTATGAAAGTCAAAGGTTATGGAGAAATGCAGTTTAAGTTCTTCATGAAGAAAGCGCCTTTGGCTGTGAAGAATTTTGTAACTCTTGCATCGAATGGATACTTTGATGGACAGATCTTTCACAGAGTCATCAATGATTTTATGATCCAGAGTGGAGATCCAACAGGAACAGGAACAGGCGGAGAAAGTATTTGGGGAGAAGACTTTGATAATGAAGTATGTGAGGAACTTCTGCCTCTTCGCGGTTCTTTATGTATGGCAAATTCCGGAGCAGATACGAATGGAAGTCAGTTTTTTATCGTGCAGGCGAAAGCAGATACAGCGAAGAAAGGTCTGGAAGAAGGGAATGTAGAGCTCACAAAGAAACAACAAGCGTTATTCTTGGATCAGGGTGGATATCCATCCTTAACAGGAAGTTATACTGTGTTTGGACAAATGATCAATGGATATGATGTGTTAGATAAGATTTCAGGATGCAAGACACAAGATAATGGAAGTGGAGAAGTAAGCCAGCCAGTGAAGAAAGTTGTAATAGAAAAAATGACTGTTTCAAATGCAGAATAAATTAGAGGAAAACAGGTGGTTATATGCTGATCGTTGCACTTGATACTTCAAAAAAAGAGCCGTTATATGAGCAGATTTATAATTCTATCAAAGAAGAAATTATAACAGGAGTTTTGCCCTTTGGGGCCAGACTCCCTTCTGCAAGGAGACTTTCCAAACATTTAGATGTCAGCAGGAATACTGTGGACACTGCATATGCACAGCTTTGTGCAGAAGGATATATTGAATCAAAACCAAAACGTGGTTTCTTTGTCTGTCAGGTAGAAGAACTGGCAGAGCTTCACATTCCAGTTAAGATCGAAGAAGAGGAAGAAGAAATACGACCAGAGAAGATACCATACGACTTTTCATCAGCAGGAGTTGATATGGAACAGTTTCCTTATCATATCTGGAGAAAACTACTAAAAGAGATCATGATCAATGATAACAGTGAGTTATTTCAAAAGGGGAATTTTCAAGGAGATTTGGAATTGCGCAAAGCGATCATGTATTATCTGAGACAATCCAGAGGTGTTCATGTTCATGCCAGCCAAATCGTAGTGGCAGCAGGAATGGAGAATCTGCTATTTTTACTACGTCAGATTTTAGGAGAAAAAGTTTCCATTGGAATTGAAAATCCAGTTTACAAAAATGCGTATGAAATCTTAAAGGAATTAGATTTTAAGATTCATCCGATCTCCATGGACGAAAGTGGAATGTGTGTAGAACAATTGCAGAAAACAGATGCGAACTTAGCATATGTAACCCCGGCACACCAATATCCCACAGGCGTGATCATGCCAATAGGGCGAAGAAGTCAATTATTAGGATGGGCTAAAAAAGATCCAGATCATTATATTATCGAAGATGATTATGACAGCGAGTTCAGATATCATGGAAAACCAATTCCAGCGATGCAGGGATTAGATGATGGAGAAAATGTGATCTACATGGGAACATTTTCAAAAGCGATCGCACCAGCGATCCGAGCAAGTTATATGGTGCTCCCAAAGAAACTTGCAAAGAGATATCAGCAGATTGGCCAGACATTTTCCTGTGCAGTATCAAGGATCGATCAGAAAGTTTTGACGCTGTTTCTGACAGAAGGGCATTTTGAACGACATTTAAACCGTATGAGGAATATTTATAAAGAGAAACATGATCTATTGATCAAAGAAATTAAGAAGTTAAACTCCGATATTCAAATATATGGTCATGGAGCAGGAGCACATATCATCGTAAGATTCCCTGTCAGTGATCAAAAAGAGTTTCAAAAAAAATTAAGACAAAAAGGCGTGATGATCTATCCGCTCTCATGGTATTATATAGAAGGGAAACCATTGAAAGAAGAATATATTTTGGGGTTTACGAGAATGAAAAAAGAAGATATGATAAGAGGGATTGAAATTATAGGAGAAGTACTCTATTCAAAATAAAAAGTGGAGGACAATCATATGTCAGAAGAGAAAAATCAAAATGAGATTGAGGAAGTAACAAATGAGGATGAACACAAAGATGTGGAACATTACTGCTATCTTTGCAGACGTCCGGAATCTGCAGCCGGTAAGATGTTAGAACTTCCGAATAATATTTTTATATGTACAGATTGTATGCAGAGGACATTAAATTCTATGGGCAATGGTCAGTTTGGATTTATTGACGCAAGAAATATGGATCTTGACAGCATGGATATCACAAAGATGATGAACGATATGCAGAGTATGCAGCCAAAAGCGGAAGTAAAGAAGAAAAAGAAAGACAAAAAAGAAGAGCCAGAGTTTACATTAAAAGATATTCCAGCACCACATCAGATCAAGGCAATGCTGGATGAATATGTTATTGGACAGGATTATGCGAAGAAAGTCATGTCTGTTGCTGTATACAATCATTATAAACGAGTGGTAACAAACACAATGGATGAGATCGAAATCGATAAATCGAATATGCTGATGATCGGACCAACAGGAAGTGGTAAAACATATCTGGTCAAGACACTTGCAAGACTGTTAAAAGTACCACTAGCGATCACAGATGCTACATCCTTAACAGAAGCAGGATATATTGGTGATGACGTAGAAAGTGTTTTATCAAAGCTCTTACAGGCGGCAGATAACGATGTAGACCGTGCAGAACATGGAATCGTATTCATTGACGAGATTGATAAGATTGCCAAGAAACAAAATACAAATAGCAGAGATGTCAGTGGAGAATCCGTTCAGCAAGGATTGCTAAAACTCTTAGAAGGAGCAGAAGTCGAAGTGCCAGTCGGAGCTACAAGCAAGAATGCAATGGTACCACTCACAACGATCAATACAAGGAATATTCTTTTTATCTGTGGTGGAGCCTTCCCGAACTTAGAAGGAATCATCAAAAAACGTCTGATGAAGAAAACATCGATCGGATTTGGAGCAGATTTAAAAGACTGTTTTGATGAGGAAGAAAACATCATTGCACAGGTTACGAATGAAGATTTGAGAGAATATGGATTCATACCGGAATTCATCGGAAGACTTCCAATGATATTTACATTAGAAGGACTGACAAAAGAGATGTTAGTCAAGATTCTAAAAGAACCAAAGAATGCGATCTTAAAACAGTATCAGAAGTTATTAGAATTAGATGAAGTAAAATTAGAATTCGATGAAGGGGCTCTGGAGGCTATCGCAGAACAAGCTCTGAAAAAGAAAACAGGAGCCAGAGCATTACGTGCAATCATCGAGAAATTCATGCTCGACATTATGTACGAGATACCAAAAGACGACACGATCGGAAGCGTAACGATCACAAGAGATTATATTGAGAATCATGGAAATCCAGAGATTCATCTAAGAGATCAGTAAATAAGAATGATACGCCAATATGTATAAATGAAATGCAGCCAGAAAGTTAAATCAATAACTGTCTGGCTGCATTTTATGTTATTTAATATTCTATTAACGAAAGTCTTATTTAATAACCTTGATCCATCCTTCAGGGGCTTCAATATGACCCATCTGGATTCCTGTTAAAGTATCGTATAATTTCTGGATGACAGGTCCCATCTTTTCCATTCCGCTTGGGAAGCAGATTTCATTACCGTGATCATAAATCTTTCCTACTGGAGAGATAACTGCGGCTGTTCCACATAATCCACATTCAGCGAAATCTTTGACTTCATCAAATAATACTTCACGTTCTTCGACTTCAAGTCCAAGGTATTCTTTGGCTACATAAACTAAAGAACGACGAGTGATAGATGGAAGGATACTGTCAGATTTAGGTGTTACAACTTTACCATCTTTTGTAATAAAGATGAAGTTAGCTCCACCTGTTTCTTCTACTTTTGTTCTTGTTGCTGGGTCAAGATACATATTCTCATCAAATCCCTGACGATGAGCTTCCATGATTGGGTAAAGGCTCATAGCATAGTTTAATCCGGCTTTGATATTACCTGTTCCACGAGGAGCAGCACGATCATAATCACTGACACGGATAGTAATAGGTTTAGCGCCTTCTTTGAAGTATGGTCCTACTGGTGTAGTAAAGATACGGAACTGATATTCATTTGCTGGTTTTACACCGATCACAGGATCACTTCCGAACATATAAGGACGGATATATAATGTAGCACCAGAACCGAAAGGTGGTACGAATGCTTCATTCGCTGCAACGACTTTCTCGATCGCTTCTACAAATTTATCTTCAGGGAATACAGGCATCTCAAGTCTTCTGCATGAATCTGCCATACGGCTTGCATTTAAGTCAGGACGGAATACAACGATATGTCCATCTTCTGTTGTGTAAGCTTTCATTCCTTCAAAACATGTCTGAGCGTACTGTAATACACCGGCACATTCAGAGATTGTGATGTTGGCATCTGTTGTTAATTCACCTTCATCCCATGCTCCATCTTTGTAATTAGCTACAAAACGGTAATCTGTTGGCATATAACCGAAACCGATGTTAGCCCAGTCGATATTTTTCTTTTCCATAATATTAATGCACTTCCTTTTATTCGTATTGTAGAGTCGTTAGCCAGTCTTTGGATGGTCGGCTAAAAATTCTTATTGCTAACAGTTTACACCTGAATATTTATAACGTCAAGAGATTTTATGCATCGTAACCATGAATGTTTTTCACCGATGGACCATATGTGAGTCCAACACCCTGAGAGCTGTTTGGTCCTTTTGGATATCCAATACCACTGTAATAAATATAATAAATTCCATTTTCCACAAAAAAGCTGCTACGGTAAATACCACGGTTGTCCCATGCTTTTTCCTTTTCAGATGGTTTTAAAATCGTAATACATTTCTTAAAATCATGCTCATTTTTGGATGAAGTATAATAAAGATTCATTTCCCGATGCCTATGCCCTTTGTAGAAGGCAACGACGAGCATTTCATAGCCTTTCTCTGTATGAATGACATCCAGATGCCAGCTTCGAAGTCTGTCAGATGGATATTTTAACTGAATCGTGCTTGGAGTTGTCCAATGAAAACCATCTTTACTTTCACGGTATAAAACAGGGAATTTTCTTTTACAGTTGACAGTCCACATCTTATATCGTCCGTTTTCATAAATGATCGCCGGACTTAGAATACGATCAGTGCGTGCATCGGAAACCAATACATTCTGAGCTTTACTCCAGTGGATACCATCGGTTGTTGTACGTTTCATGATCTTATCGATCCTGGTACGATTATCGACTTGGCGCCAGTAACATTCTAAGGTATCGATGTCTTTTCTATATACAAGATGGGTATCTGAATTATACTGTTTGTCAGGGTCTTCAAATGGGGTCAATGGATCAAGTGAAACAGCTTTTCCCTCTCCTTCAAATGGCTTCCAATGAATCCTGTCATTGGAGACACAGACGTGTGGATTTTCTTTTCGCTGATCTGCACCTGGATATGGAGTGTATGCCATCCAATAGCGATAGCCGTTCCATGGTTTTTCAAAGTTTAAGACTTTTGGGTGAAATGCCTGATCATCACCGTAAGAACTGATGATATCAAGTTTTGATCTGCAAAGTTTCCTCTCCCAAGAGGCACTTGTTTTGGCAGGTTTATCAATTTCTGCCTGTGTGTTTTTTGGTGCACAAGAAGATGTGATGATCAATAAAGCTAAGATCATCACCAGTGCAATGCTTTTGTTCTTTTTTAACATAATCTCCTCCTTATTGTAAGTAGCCTGTGAAGATCAAGGACAGTAAATATGGAAATTTACATAGATTTTACCTAGGCTGTTTACAGTATAACATAAAGAACAGCCTTGTTTTCATAAAAGTATAATAATTAAGGAAAATGAAAGAAAGTTATTGGGAAAGTATGAAAAATAATGCTATAATATTACAGAACAATAAAAAAAGCGTAAACGAAAGGGGAGCCTTCTCATGGACCAGATGAAGTATCTAAAGGAACTGGCAGTGCGTTATCCAAATGTCGCAGCTGCTTCAACAGAGATCATCAATCTTCAGGCAATCTTGCATCTTCCCAAAGGAACAGAGCATTATGTTTCTGATGTTCACGGCGAATATGAGAAATTCAGCCATATCATAAGGAATGGATCAGGAGCGATCCGAAGCAGGATTGAAGATGAATTTGGGAATACACTGACAACAAAGCAAAAGAAAAATCTGGCATCAGTTATTTATTATCCGGAGCAGAAGATGGATTTAATGGAGGAAGAATTACCAAAGAATTTCCTTCTTGAATGGCAGCATGATACGATGGTACGTCTGGTTCATGTTGCAAGATCAGTCGGGAATAAATATACAAGATCAAAAGTAAGGAAAGCAATGTCACCAGAATTTGCCTATGTGATGGAAGAATTGATGGTAGAACACCGGAGAGCTGATAAGAAACGCTATGTAGAGCAGATTCTTGAGACGATCATCATGACAGGAAGGGTCAGACAGTTTATTGCAGCGATGGCCCATCTGATCCAGGATCTGACGATCGATCATCTGCATGTGATCGGAGATATTTACGATAGAGGATCTGGTCCACACAGGATCATGGACTGCATCATGAAGACAGCGAATGTTGATATTCAGTGGGGAAATCACGATATTTTATGGATGGGAGCTGCATCTGGGCACCGCGCATGTATTTGTAATGTTGTAAGAATCTGTGCAAGATACAATAATCTGGATGTTTTGGAAAATGGTTATGGCATCAATCTGATCCCGCTGGCAAGATTTGCATTGGAGTGTTACAAAGATGATGAATGTGAATTATTCCATGCATCTGGAGAAGTGGATGAGAGTAATATCCGAGAAGAAGAATTGAATAAGAAGATGCACAAAGCCATTGCGATCATGCAGTTTAAAGTAGAAGGTCAATTGATCAAACGCCGTCCAGACTTTTTGATGGATCAAAGATTACTATTAGACAAGATCGACTATGAAAAAGGAACGATCACATTAGATGGAAAAGAATATGAATTAAAAGATAAGAATTTTCCAACGATCGATCCAAATGATCCATATAAATTGACCAAAGAAGAAGAATATGTGATGGAACATCTGGTAACTGTATTTAAATACTGTGCTTATCTTCAGAAACATATAAGATTCTTATTTGCAAAAGGACACTTATACAAGGTATTCAATGGAATGCTTCTATATCATGGCTGTGTACCGCTAAACGAAGATGGAACATTTCGTGAAGTAGAGATTGAAGGAAGAAAGTACGCAGGGAAAGAACTTTATGACGTCTTAGAACATCTGGCAAGACAGGGCTATTATGAGGAAAAAGACATGAAAGCCAGAAAATACGGACAGGACATCATGTGGTTCATCTGGTCAAATGAAAACTCACCAGTCTACGGAAAAGCAAAGATGGCAACGTTTGAACGCTATTTCTTGGATGATGCAGATCTTAAGAAAGAAAAGAAAGATTATTACTATCAGTGGTATGAAAATGAAGCAGTGATCAACCAGATCTTAGAAGAATTTGGATTAGATACATCGACAGGCAAGATTGTAAACGGGCATATGCCAGTAGCAGTAAAGAAAGGCGAAAGCCCGATCAAATGTGGAGGAAAGCTATTTGTCATTGATGGTGGATTCTCGAAAGCATATCAGAAGACAACAGGGATCGCAGGTTATACCTTAGTGTCTAATTCTTACGGATTAAAACTCGTAGCACACGAACCATTTGTATCAAGAACTATAGCGATCAGAGAGGAAACAGATATCCATTCAGATACGATCGTTATCAATAAGGTAACGAAACGTAAATGTGTTATGGATACTGATAATGGCAAGGCACTACAGGAGAAAGTGGCAGATCTTGAACAGTTATTATGGGCTTATCAGAAGGGACTTATTACGGAGCGTATTTAAATTAATTTTCATAAATTGTATCATACACATAGATTAACAGATGGAAATTGGGTGCATAAACTATAAAAAACCTGAGGTATTCCTATGCTATGTGAAAATGCAGCCCAGAGTAATGATTATTTTGAATTTATCGGAGAATATAGTGGAGTTCTCGACTATGTAAAAGAAGAATTCAACACAGAATGTATTACAGTGATCGATCAGAGATTCGCGATCGCATATGTCAAAAAGAACGGACGGACATCCATATATGGACAAAATTATCCATATAATACGATTCCACGTTGTTTCGGTCTGATGGACACACAGATGTTAGAAGATGTCGGAGTAGCGCAAGTCAGAAGGAGTACCTTGGATCTTTATGGAAATGGTGTTTTAGTTGGAATGATCGATACAGGGATCGACTATGAACATCCAGCATTTCGCTATGAAGATGGCAGCAGTAAGATATATTCTCTCTGGGATCAGACAATAGAAGGTGACCCAGAAGATACATTTCTGGGATATGGGACAGAATATACAAAAGAACAAATAGAAGAGGCACTAAAAAGCGACGTGCCACAGCAGAAAGTACCATCGAAGGATGAATCCGGACATGGTACTTTTTTAGCAGGTTTAATTGCTGGAAATGAGGATAACGAAACAGGATTTTCAGGAATTGCTCCGAATGCAGGATTGATCGTAGTGAAATTAAGAAAAGCAAAAGACTATTTGAAAGAATATTACTGTATTGATCCAAAATACGAAGCATATGCAGAAACAGACATCATGCTGGCAGTTCACTATATTGATCATATTGCAGAACAGTTGCAAAGACCGATCGTCATATTCTTAGGTATTGGCACTAACCTTGCGTCTCATCTTGGAACAGGACCATTAGACCAGTATCTGTCAGGCAGAGCGATGCTTCGGGGAGTCGCAGTTGTCACAAGCGCTGGAAATGAGGGGCAGGCAAGACATCATTACAGTGGTCAGGTTTCACAAAATGATGCAAAAGTGGAAGTCAAAGTTGGAGAGTCGGAGTATGGATTTACAATGGAACTATGGGGATTAGCTCCGAACCGATATTATGTAGATATTGAGTCACCGTCAGGACAGAAAACAGGTAGGATACAAGGTGGGTTAAGCGGGCAAAGATATGTAACATTTTTATTAGAAAAAACAAGGCTGATCGTAGAATACTTTACGGTAGATACATCTGCAGGAGCTCCAGTTATCGTTATGAGATTTCAAAATCCGGCACCAGGAATATGGAACATCTACGTCAGTGACGATGGAGTAGGAAATCGTGAATTTGATCTGTGGCTTCCAATCACAAACTTTATCAGCGAAGATACATTTTTCTTGGAATCCACACCATATAATACACTGGTAGCACCATCAAATACAGGATTGCTGATATCTTGTGGAAGTTATAATTCCAGCACAGGAAGCCTCGCGATCGACAGCAGCAGGGGATTTCCAAGAAATGCGGTTAAACCAGATTTTACAGCACCAGGAGTAGAAATTCTAGGACCGTTACCAAGGAAACGCTATGGCAGAAAATCAGGAACAAGCGTTTCAGGAGCAATTACCGCGGGTATAGCAGCATTGATGTTAGAATGGGGGATCGTGCAGAAAAATGATATGCAGATCAATACGACAAGAATTAAAAATTATCTGATCCGGGGAGCAAGGAGAGATCCGGAAAGGATCTATCCAAACAGAGAATGGGGGTACGGTCAAGTGGATCTGTATGAGACATTTTTGGGAATTCGGTAACAGCTATTTTTTGACTCATACATGCAGCATTACTTTTCGATAATTTACGAAGCAAAGAAACAAACAACTAAGAAACAGTCCCCACAAATATCCGTTCACTCCATACAAAGGAATCGCAAATAAAATAAAACAAATCTGGATCACAAGAGATACACTATTATGAAGCAGTGTATCTTTTGTTTTTCCAAGCCCATTTAATATGGTAGATAAGATGGAAGAACAATACAAAAACGGACATAAAAAAGACAATGATCTTAAATACTTTCCGCAAAGAGGATCATGAAAAAAGAAATTTCCGATCCAGGGTCCAAAAACAAAGAATCCGCCAAAAGCTCCAATTCCAAGAAATGTACAAAAGATAAGAGGTAAGATCGCACAACGTCGAAGATAAGAGGGATCGTTGTGAGTTTTGGCAGCAGAAATCTTAGGCAGAAGCATCAAAGATAATGCATTGGTGATCGTAGAAGGAAACATGATAAAAGGCAGTGCCATGCCGCTTAAGATGCCATAGATCTCGACGCTGCGGTAACGATTTCCATAAAAACGATATAACATCATTGGGATCAGAATACTTTGCACACTCTGTAATAAGGTGACAGAAAAACTATTCAAAGTCAGTGGAATCCCAAGGGATAACAGTTCATGAAATACAGAAAGTTTTGATGCAGAAAGAGTAGACTTTGACAAGCTGTCAGCAGACTTTTTGTGTAAGAAATAGAAGATCAGAGTAAAGAAAAATGAAACGATCTCCCCAACAGTCATTCCACAGACAGCTAGAAAAGCAGGAACTGGCATTTTCTCTATCATGAATACAGAAAGTAAAAAGATAGAGGATACCCTTGAAATCTGTTCCAGACACAAAGAAAAAGCAGGAACACCCGAATTCTCAATTCCAAGGCAGTACCCATGAATACAGTTTTTGATCCCGACAAATGGAAGAACAAGAACAGCAAGTCTCAGGCATGGTACACAGCTTGGTTCATGAAGAAAAACTGAACAGATCAGTTCTGCATACCAAAATACAAAGAAGGAGAAAATGATACAAAGGCACAGTGTAAGAATGATCGTAATGCGAAGTACATAACGAGCAGCATTAATATTTCCCATAGCTTTTTTCTCAGCAGTGATCTTAGAAAGTGCGATTTGAAATCCCTGAAAACAGACAGCAAACCCAAGGAGATAAACAGGAAAGATCAATTGATAAATTCCAATCTGATGTGCACCGATCACGCCTGCCAGAAATATTCTATTATAGAAGCCGATGAGTCTTGAAAAAAAATTAGAGAGTGTTAAGATCACAGTTCCGCAAATAAACGGGCTTGCCTTTTTCATAGGAAATACCAGCCATTTTTAATCATTGTATGAAATAAAAAAAAAGATATGACAAATAATGTTGACATAAGATACATGCTTTGTTAAGATAACAAATGAAATCCGAGTTATATAGTCGGGATTGAGGTGAGAGAATGAAATTATCGACAAAAGGACGCTATGGATTAAGGGCGATGGTAGATATTGCAGTATACAGTCAGGACAGCCCGGTACCGATCAGTGCGATCGCAGAGAGACAGAATATTTCTGTCAGATACTTAGAGCAGTTATTACCTAAACTGAAGAAAGCAGGGATCATCAAAAGTATTCGTGGAGCACAGGGTGGATATATGTTAGATAAAGATCCAAAAGATATTTCGGCAGGAGATATTTTGAGGACTTTGGAAGGAGATTTAACACCAATCGACTGTGCAGCATTTACCGGAGACACATCGACTTGCAGTGGCACAAAATTCTGCGTGACCAAGACAGTTTGGAAACGAATCAATGACAGCGTTCAGCAGGCGGTTGATTCGATCACTTTACAAGAATTGATGGAAGAATCAATCGAAATACATACCAAATATGATCAAGAAGAAAGGTAGGAATCATAATCATGGAAAAGAAAATAATTTACTTAGATCATGCTGCTACTACAGCAACAAGACCGGAAGTTGTAGATGCAATGCTTCCTTATTTTACAGAAAACTTCTGGAATCCATCCAGTGTATATACACCAGCATTAAATAACCGTAAAGTTGTAGACGAATCAAGAGAAACAATCGCAAGATCACTTGGAACAACAGCAGAGAATATCTACTTCACAGCAGGTGGTTCTGAATCTGATAACTGGGCATTAAAATGTACAGCAGAAGCTTATGCAAACAAAGGAAAGCATATCATCACAAGTAAGATCGAACATCATGCGATCCTTCATACATGTGAATATCTTGAGAAAAAAGGATTTGAGATCACATATATTGACGTTGATGAGAACGGAATCTTAAAATTAGATGACTTAAAAGCAGCGATCAGACCAGATACGATCCTGATTTCTGTGATGTTTGCAAACAACGAGATCGGAACGATCCAGCCAATTAAAGAAATCGGAGCTATCGCAAAAGAACATGGAATCTTATTCCATACAGATGCAGTTCAGGCATATGCTCAGATTCCGATCAATGTAGATGAATATAATATCGATATGTTAAGTGTCAGCGGACACAAATTCGGTGGACCAAAGGGAATCGGATTCTTATATATCAGAAAAGGATTAAAACTTCGTTCTTTCATTCATGGTGGAGCACAGGAAAGAAAAAGACGTGCCGGAACAGAGAACATCACAGGTATCGTAGGAATTGCAAAAGCAGTTGAAATCGCATTTGCAACAATGGATGAAAGAATCAAGCATGAGACAGAAGTCCGTGACTATGCGATCAAGAGAATCTTGGCAGAAGTTCCATACTGCCGTTTAAATGGAGATGCACAAAAGAGAGTACCAAACAACATCAATATCAGTTTCCAGTTCATCGAAGGTGAATCTTTACTGATCATGCTTGATATGGCAGGAATCTGTGCATCCAGTGGATCAGCATGTACATCAGGATCCTTAGATCCATCTCATGTGCTGTTAGCTATTGGACTGCCTCATGAGATCGCTCATGGATCACTTCGTATGACGATCGGAGAAGAAACAACAAAAGAAGATATGGATTATGTTGTAGACAATATCAAAGAGATCGTGACAAAATTAAGAACAATGTCACCATTATATGAAGATTTTGTAAAGAAAAATAATTAAGAGGTTTTCCATAGAGGAAAATAATGAAAATAAAATTTCAGTAGAATTTATAGATAAGATCAGGAGGAATCATAATGTACAGTGAGAAAGTAATGGATCATTTTCAGCATCCAAGAAACGTAGGAGAAATTGAAAATGCCAGTGGTGTGGGAACAGTTGGTAACGCAAAATGTGGAGATATCATGAGAATCTATTTAGATATCGATGATAATGGAATCATCCAGGATGTTAAATTCAAGACATTTGGATGTGGAGCAGCCGTTGCAACAAGCAGTATGGCAACAGAGCTTGTCAAAGGAAAGAACATTCAGCAGGCATTAGAAGTAACAAATAAAGCGGTTATGGAAGCATTAGATGGACTTCCACCAGTGAAAGTTCACTGTTCTTTACTTGCAGAAGAAGCAATTCACGCAGCATTATGGGATTATGCTGAGAAAAATGGTATCAAGATCGAAGGATTAGAAAAACCTAAAACAGATATCAGTGAAGGTGAAGAAGAAGAGGAATACTAGGAGGCAGTTGTGAAAGAAAAAGTCGTGGTTGGAATGTCAGGAGGCGTTGATTCATCCGTTGCGGCATATCTCTTAAAGAAACAGGGATACGATGTGATCGGTGTGACAATGCAGATCTGGCAGGACGAGGAAAACGAAGTTCAAGAAGAAAACGGCGGCTGTTGTGGGCTCAGTGCGGTAGACGATGCAAGACGTGTTGCATCGTCTATTGGTATTCCGTATTATGTGATGAATTTCAAGCAGGAATTTCAGAAAAATGTAATTGATTACTTTACAAAAGAATACCTGAACGGAAGAACACCTAACCCGTGTATTGCCTGCAACCGTTATGTGAAATGGGAAGCACTTTTGCAGAGAAGTCTTTCCATCGGAGCAGACTATATCGCAACAGGACATTATGCAAGGATTGATAAACTTCCGAATGGAAGGTATGCAATCCGAAGATCTGCAACGCTTGCGAAAGATCAGACTTATGCACTTTATAATCTGACACAGGAACAGCTGGAACATACATTGATGCCGGTTGGAAATTATTCAAAAGATCAGATCCGTGAGATGGCAGAAAAAATCGGACTGCAGGTGGCAAATAAACCGGATAGTCAGGATATCTGTTTTGTTCCGGATGGAGACTATGCATCTTTTATTGAAGAAAACGCAGATGCTCCGATTCGTCAGGGAAATTTCGTGACACCGGATGGGAAGATCCTTGGAAAACACAAAGGAATCATTCATTATACAGTAGGACAGCGTAAAGGACTTGGGCTTGCATTAGGGTATCCTGCATTTGTACTGGAGATTCGTCCGGAGACAGATGAAGTTGTAATAGGAACTTATGAAGAATCACTGACTTATACGTTACGTGCAAATGAACTGAATTTTATGAGCGCAGAGGATATTACAGAACCAATCCGGGTGTTTGCAAAAATCCGCTACAATCATAAAGGGGCCTGGTGTACAGTGGAGAAGACAGGCGAAGATGAGATTACCTGTACATTTGATGAACCAATCCGTGCAGTGACACCGGGACAGGCAGTTGTTCTTTATGATGGTGAGTATGTATTAGGAGGCGGCACAATATTATGATAACATGTGATGCTCATATGCATACAAGATTTTCAGAAGATAGTGATGCATCTGTACATTCCATGCTTGATGCAGCGGTGAATAAAGGAATGCAGGCAGTCTGCATCACGGATCATCTTGATAAAGACTTTCCGGAAACACCGGATTTTCCGGCGGGGGCATTTATGTTCGACCTAGATGAATATTTCAGCAGACTGACGCAATTAAAAACAGAATATCAGAAGAAACTGGAAGTCCGAATCGGTGTAGAGATCGGACTTCAGCCACACTTGGGAGAATATTATAAAGAACTGACAGAAAAATATCCGTTTGATTTTGTGATCGGTTCAGTACATCTTATCCATGGACAGGATCCGTATTATCGCGGATTTTTCGAAGGCCGGAGTGATGAAGAGGCTTATCGTGAGGCATTTCAGGTGACAATTGAAAATCTGAAAAAAATAGATTCCTTCGATAGCCTGGGGCATCTGGATTATGTTGTCCGTTATGGCGCACATCAGGCAGAAGCATATTCTTACAGAAAATATGCAGAAGAGATCGATGAGATACTAAAACATCTGATCAGTCATGGTAAAGGACTTGAGATGAACATGGCGGGAATGAAATATGGACTTGGATTTCCAAATCCACATCCGGATGTGATCAGAAGATATAAGGAACTTGGTGGTGAAATTGTCACAATCGGAGCAGATGCACACAGATCGGAACATGTAGCTTTTGACTATGAACAGGCGCGAGAGATACTTACAGGCTGCGGTTTTAGTTATTATGCAGAATTTCATGGACGCAAACCTGTATTTCAAAGGATTGTTCCATAAAATTGTATTTAAATGGATTTAGTACTTGAATTTTTGTTCTTGTTTTAGTACAATTAATTTAGTTGATGAATTCTTAACAATCATCGCTTTGTAAAGAGTTTATCGCCATGGCTGAAGAACAGTCATAACTTTTTAAAAACTTTTAGGAGGAATTAATCATGGCAGTAAAAGTAGCGATCAATGGTTTTGGACGTATCGGACGTCTTGCTTTCAGACAGATGTTCGGAGCAGAAGGATATGAGGTAGTAGCAATCAACGACCTTACATCTCCTAAGATGCTTGCTCACTTATTAAAATATGACTCAACTCAGGGAACATACGCTCTTGCAGATACAGTAGAGGCAGGAGAGGATTCCATCACAGTTGACGGAAAAGAGATCAAGATCTACGCAAAAGCTAACGCAGCTGAACTTCCTTGGGGAGAAATCGGTGTTGACGTTGTTCTGGAGTGTACAGGATTCTACACATCCAAAGCAAAAGCTCAGGCTCACATCGATGCAGGTGCTAAGAAAGTAGTTATTTCTGCTCCAGCTGGAAATGACCTTCCGACAATCGTTTACAATGTAAACCACGAGACACTTTCAAAAGATGAGAACATCATCTCCGCAGCTTCTTGTACAACAAACTGCCTGGCTCCGATG
>OGQZ01001358.1_pt1 | contig 18827 bp, 15 predicted proteins | sample 1553321 | NCBI WGS metagenome assembly OGQZ01 (sample SAMEA2579958, study PRJEB22360) | human gut metagenome | reverse complement strand
TTTTTTTATTCCTGCTATTCTTCGCGGCAGTTTTTCTTATTGAGGTTGCTTTATGACCACTCATGACCGCGTTCGTCTCCAGTTGCAGGCGCTTGAAGCGTTACTGCGTGAACATCAGCACTGGCGAAACGATGAACCCCAGCCGCATCAATTTAATAGTACCCAACCGTTCTTTATGGACACCATGGAACCACTGGAGTGGTTGCAGTGGGTGCTGATCCCGCGAATGCACGATTTGTTAGAAAACAACCAGCCGTTACCGGGCGCTTTTGCCGTTGCTCCCTATTATGAAATGGCGCTGGCGACGGACCACCCGCAACGCGCGCTTATTCTGGCTGAGCTGGAAAAACTGGATGCTCTTTTTGCGGATGATGCGAGCTAATGCTGGAAATACTCTATCAGGATGAATGGCTGGTTGCGGTAAATAAACCCTCCGGCTGGCTGGTTCACCGCAGCTGGCTGGATCGCGACGAGAAAGTAGTGGTCATGCAAACCGTGCGTGACCAGATAGGCCAGCATGTGTTTACTGCTCATCGTCTGGACCGACCAACTTCTGGTGTGTTGTTGATGGGATTATCCAGCGAGGCCGGACGGCTGCTGGCACAACAGTTTGAACAGCACCAAATCCAGAAACGTTACCATGCGATTGTGCGCGGCTGGTTGATGGAAGAAGCAGTTCTGGATTATCCACTGGTGGAAGAACTGGACAAAATCGCTGATAAATTTGCCCGCGAAGATAAAGGCCCACAGCCAGCAGTGACGCATTATCGCGGTCTGGCGACCGTAGAAATGCCGGTAGCGACCGGACGTTACCCGACCACGCGCTACGGCCTGGTGGAACTGGAGCCGAAAACCGGACGCAAGCACCAGCTCCGTCGCCATCTTGCCCATTTGCGCCACCCGATTATTGGCGACAGCAAACATGGTGATTTACGCCAGAATCGCAGCGGTGCTGAACATTTTGGCCTTCAGCGGTTAATGTTGCATGCCAGTCAGTTGTCATTGACGCATCCTTTTACTGGCGAGCCGCTGACTATTCACGCGGGCCTGGACGACACCTGGATGCAGGCGTTATCACAATTTGGCTGGCGCGGTCTGCTTCCTGAAAATGAAAGGGTTGAGTTCAGTGCGCCATCGGGTCAGGATGGAGAGATAAGTTCCTAATCCAGGGAGAAAACGGTATGGCGGAAATTGGTATTTTTGTCGGCACCATGTACGGAAATTCGCTGTTAGTGGCGGAAGAAGCAGAAGCAATTCTGACCGCACAGGGCCACAAAGCAACGGTATTTGAAGATCCTGAATTAAGCGACTGGCTGCCCTATCAGGATAAGTATGTTCTGGTGGTTACGTCCACGACCGGGCAGGGCGACCTTCCTGATAGCATTGTGCCGCTCTTTCAGGGAATCAAAGATACCCTGGGCTTCCAGCCGAATCTGCGTTATGGCGTGATTGCGCTCGGCGACAGTAGTTATGTGAATTTCTGCAATGGCGGCAAACAGTTCGATGCCTTGTTGCAGGAACAGAGCGCTCAGCGAGTGGGAGAAATGCTGTTGATTGACGCCAGTGAGAACCCGGAACCGGAAACGGAATCAAATCCGTGGGTCGAACATTGGGGCACGCTGTTGTCCTGATACGTTCAGCGAGCGGTAAATGCCGTTTTAGCGGTGTAAATGCCGTTTTAGCGGTGCTGAATCGAATCTTTTCAGGCAAATGCCAGTAAAAACTGCTTCATAGCGCGGATTTTTACTGGCGTTTGCCTGGAGTCAAGCGATCCATTTCATACTCTTCTTTATTTCTTCGTTTTAACCCTTCCTTTCTTGTTCTTCTTTTCATTTCCGTGAAGTGGATTCCACCGTCCAGGGCTAATGCCAAAATTGGGCCTCATTGAACGCATTAATGTTGTGTTGTTGCACGGTGAGCCGCTATGGCGCGCTTTTTATACTGCTATTGCCAGATATAAACACGCGCCGTATTCGGCGAACGACCTATAAAAACGGCAAAAAACACCCTACGTCACCTCTGATTTCCTGGCGATGTCGCAGTCCAGAGTGAGCGTGGCTAACGCGAATTTTCAGGAGTGCAACAATGAGTTCTTTAAGTCAGGCTGCGAGCAGTGTGGAAAAACGCACGAATGCTCGTTACTGGATAGTGGTGATGTTGTTTATCGTCACATCCTTCAACTACGGCGACCGCGCTACGCTTTCTATTGCCGGTTCGGAAATGGCCAAAGATATCGGCCTTGATCCCGTGGGAATGGGCTATGTGTTCTCTGCCTTCTCATGGGCTTATGTTATCGGGCAGATCCCTGGTGGTTGGTTGCTGGATCGTTTTGGTTCAAAACGCGTCTACTTCTGGTCGATCTTTATCTGGTCGATGTTTACCTTGCTGCAAGGCTTCGTCGATATCTTTAGTGGATTCGGCATTATCGTTGCCCTGTTTACGCTGCGCTTCCTGGTCGGGCTTGCTGAAGCGCCATCTTTCCCCGGCAACAGTCGCATTGTTGCGGCTTGGTTTCCGGCGCAGGAAAGGGGAACGGCGGTGTCGATTTTTAACTCCGCTCAATACTTCGCAACGGTGATCTTCGCGCCGATTATGGGCTGGCTGACGCATGAAGTGGGCTGGTCACACGTCTTCTTCTTTATGGGCGGTCTGGGCATTGTCATCAGCTTTATCTGGTTGAAAGTCATCCACGAGCCAAATCAACATCCGGGTGTAAATCAGAAAGAGCTGGAGTACATCGCCGCGGGTGGCGCGCTGATCAATATGGATCAGCAAAATACCAAAGTTAAAGTGCCGTTCAGCGTGAAGTGGGGGCAGATCAAACAGCTGCTCGGGTCACGGATGATGATCGGCGTTTATATCGGTCAGTACTGTATCAACGCCCTGACTTACTTTTTCATTACCTGGTTTCCGGTTTATCTGGTGCAGGCGCGTGGGATGTCGATTCTGAAAGCGGGCTTTGTGGCTTCCGTTCCGGCGGTTTGCGGTTTTATCGGCGGTGTGCTGGGTGGGATTATTTCCGACTGGCTGATGCGCCGCACGGGATCGCTGAACATTGCGCGTAAAACACCGATCGTAATGGGCATGTTGCTGTCGATGGTGATGGTGTTCTGCAACTACGTCAACGTTGAGTGGATGATCATCGGTTTTATGGCGCTGGCCTTCTTCGGTAAGGGCATCGGGGCGCTGGGTTGGGCAGTAATGGCAGATACCGCGCCAAAAGAGATCAGCGGTCTTTCCGGTGGCCTGTTCAACATGTTCGGTAACATTTCTGGCATCGTCACGCCAATCGCAATTGGTTATATCGTTGGCACGACTGGCTCGTTTAATGGGGCGCTGATTTATGTTGGTGTTCATGCCTTAATCGCGGTGCTGAGCTACCTGGTGCTGGTGGGCGATATCAAGCGTATCGAGCTGAAACCTGTCGCGGGGCAATAAGATGACGACACAATCCAGTCCTGTTATTACTGATATGAAAGTCATTCCGGTGGCCGGGCATGACAGCATGTTGCTTAATATTGGTGGTGCACATAACGCATATTTCACCCGCAATATCGTGGTACTCACCGATAATGCCGGACATTCCGGCATTGGTGAAGCGCCAGGCGGAGAGGTGATTTATCAAACACTGGTCGATGCTATTCCGATGGTGTTGGGCCAGGAGATCGCACGACTGAATAAAGTGGTTCAGCAGGTGCATAAAGGTAATCAGGCAGCCGATTTTGATACCTTCGGCAAAGGTGCCTGGACTTTTGAATTGCGCGTTAATGCCGTGGCGGCGCTGGAGGCCGCCTTGCTTGACCTGCTAGGTAAGGCGCTGAATGTTCCGGTCTGCGAACTGTTAGGGCCAGGCAAGCAACGCGAGGCTATTACCGTCCTCGGTTATCTGTTTTATATCGGTGATCGGACCAAAACCGATCTTCCTTATCTGGAAAATACGCCGGGCAACCATGAGTGGTATCAGTTGCGCCATCAGAAAGCGATGAACAGCGAAGCCGTTGTGCGTCTGGCGGAAGCTTCACAGGATCGCTATGGCTTTAAAGATTTCAAACTTAAGGGCGGCGTGTTACCTGGCGAGCAAGAAATCGACACTGTTCGTGCATTGAAGAAACGCTTCCCGGATGCGCGGATTACCGTTGATCCCAACGGTGCATGGCTGCTTGATGAAGCCATTTCTCTGTGCAAAGGGCTGAATGATGTTCTTACCTATGCTGAAGATCCATGCGGAGCAGAACAGGGGTTCTCCGGACGTGAAGTGATGGCGGAGTTTCGACGGGCGACCGGCTTGCCCGTCGCGACTAACATGATCGCCACCAACTGGCGCGAAATGGGCCATGCGGTGATGCTCAATGCGGTAGATATTCCACTTGCCGATCCGCACTTCTGGACGCTTTCCGGTGCAGTCCGCGTGGCGCAGCTTTGCGACGACTGGGGGCTGACCTGGGGCTGCCATTCCAATAACCACTTCGATATCTCCCTGGCTATGGTTGTACAGTGTGCAGCTGCAATCCCGGGCAAGATGAACGGTATCGATACCCACTGGATCTGGCAGGAGGGACTGGAGCGTCTCACCAAACAGTCCCTGCAGATTTTGGACGGCTGCATCGATCTGCCGGAGCGGCCCGGCCTGGGAGTGGAGCTGGATCGGGAGCAGCTCATGAAGGCCCACAAACTCTATCAGGACAACTGCCTGGGCGGCCGCGACGACGCTGCGGGCATGCAGTACCTCATCCCCGGCTGGAAGTTCGACCCCAAGCGGCCCTGCCTGGTGCGGTAAATTTGGAGCACAATCCACGGCAAACAGACCGAAGCGGCATACCGCTTCGGCCTGTTTGGCTATTCCCGCACGCTTTCTCTTTACAGGCATTCGGAATTGGGCTATAATCTCTTAAGAAGAAGGGGTGAAAGGAGGGACAGTATGGCAAATTTTGCACTAATTCTGCCGCGGCCGGAGATGGTGGCGCAGGCGGGCAGGATTGCCCGCCAGCTGGGCATGAAGGTGGTGCTGAATCAGTATGCTGTCGCGGAACAGATTCTGGATGTGGCGGCGGATGCTAGAAAGCTGGGGGCGGATATTGTGGTAGCGAGGGGGCTACATGCCTCCATCCTCCGGGAAAAGACGGACTTTCCGATTGCGGAGATCCGGCTGACTGGCCTGGAAATCGCCCGGCTGCTCCACAGGGCCAGGAGCCTGGTGCCCCATGTGGCCAGACCTAGGGTCGGCGTGGTTACATTCTCCAATATGGTGGGCAATATCCAGGGATTCGAAGATATTTTGGGTATTGAGCTATACATCTATTTTGTAGCAAAGGATGCGGAGATGGAACAGGAGGCAGAACGGGCGGTTGCCGACGGGATGGATGTGATCTTGGGCGGCGATTTTGTCAATGCATACTGCCGTCGGCTGGGCAAGCGTACTCTCTTCTTTGAGGGGAGCGAGGACTCCCTCTGGGAGACGCTCCGCATGGCCAGGGACCTGGGGTTTGCCTCCGATATGGAGCGGCGGAACACCGCCCATCTGCAGGTACTGTTGGACTATTCCTTCAACGGAATCATCGAACTGGATGCCCGGGGGAACATTGTCTGCGCCAACGATATGGCCTGCAAGCTGCTGAACCAGAGTCAGGACACCCTTATGGGCCGGCAGTTGACAGAGCTGATGCCGGCTGAGGATGCCGAGTTTTGGAAAGACGCCCTGACCCAGCAGCAGGAGCTCTATTTCTCCGTGCTAGAATTGGCCGGTCTCCGTGTGGTGGCGAATGCCGCCCCCATGGCTAATTGGGACGCTGCAGGTGGAATGGTGTTCTCTTTTTACGAGATGAAAAAGATGGAGCGGCAGGGTGCCCGGGCTCTGCGGGAACGCTACCGGCTCCACCGCTATCTGGCCCACGGCCGCTTTGAGAATATCAACCATGCCAGTCGGGCCATGCAGAAAGTGATCCGCACTGCACAAGCGTTCGCCGAAACCAGTCAGCCCATTCTGCTCCAAGGCGAGGTTGGGAGCGGGAAGTCCCTTTTTGCCAAGAGCATCCATAACGCCAGCTCCGTCGCTCAGGGGCCATTCGTAACCTTCCGCTGTGCCGCGGGCGGGCCCAGCCAGACGGAGGCGTTGGCCGCTGCGGCCCTGGAGGCCAACGAGGGGACGCTGTATCTAAACGCGATAGACGCCCTGAAACCCGAGGGCCAGGAGTTCCTGCTCCGTCTGCTGGAGGAATCCGTTGTCCAGACTCGGATAGATGAATTACCCCGCTCGACAAATGTGCGAGTGATCGCCTCACTAGACGGCAGTTTGCTACCATGCGCCATAGCGGGACAGTTTCGTTGGGATCTGTACTATGTCCTTGCGCCTATGCTACTGGAGCTGCCCCCCCTGCGCACCCAGCCGGAAGAGCTGGAGCAGGCCATTGACATGTGCCTGGACGACTGCGTAACCCGGCTGGATCGCTATGTAGTGCTCACCAAGGAGTCTCGGCGGGTTCTGATGGAATACCCATGGCCGGGTAACTACATCCAGATGAAGGCCTTTCTGGAGCGTATGGTGCTCACGACGTCCACAAGGACTGTCCATGGTGAATATGTACGCCGGCTGTTGGGGCAGCTCTACCCGGCTCCGGTTCGGGACAGACTATCCCCTGCGGAGATGGAGGCGAGATCCCCAGAGGAGGCCGCGCTGTTGGAAGCCCTGCGGAAACACTGCGGCAGCCGGGCCGCCGCGGCAGCCGAGCTGGGTATCAGCAAGACTACCCTTTGGCGGCGGATGAGGCAGTATGGGTTGACCAACGGAACGCTCCTTTGAAACTGGCACCATATTAAACATTGATAGATAAAAGAGACATTTTCCTGGCGGGTATGCCTGGGGATGTCTCTTTTTTATGGGGTAAACTCGCTGGTCGTGTTGAAGGGACTCTATTGTAGAAATCAAGCGATCATTTTTATGCAAAATATACAAAATAGAAGTTGTAATTTGGAAATCTGCACATTCGATATGAAATAATAATTTCGAAAAATAAATATTCGAAATATTTCATTTCAAATTTTGAGCCAATCACAAATCTGTAAATTTCAAAAGACTGATTTTAGGCTTTTTACAAATAGAAACTTGAAAAATTTTTTTGTAGAATGATACTGCAAAATCCGAGCGAAAGCGAGGCGAGGTTAGAATGGGTGCGACAACGCCGGTGGTTACACAGATGCGGGTTGTCCCCGTGGCCGGCTATGACAGCATGCTTATGACACTTTCTGGGGCCCATGCACCCTACTTTATCCGGAACCTGGTGATCCTCACCGACAGTAGCGGGAATCAGGGCGTCGGTGAAATCCACGGCGGTGAACACACCCGGACAGAGCTTGAACGGTACATCCCTCTGGTAGTGGGCCAGCCTATCGGCAATTACCGCGCAGTGGTGCAAAGCTTATCCGCCTTTCGTCGCGGCCGCCGGGAAGCGGGTGACAACGGCGAGGGTATCCAGAGCCTGGATATCAGTAAGCTGAAATTCGTCGTAAAAGCAGAGTGGGCAATCGAGTGTGCACTGCTTGACTTACTGGGCCAGTACTTAGACCTGCCGATGTGCGAGCTGTTAGGCGACGGCAAGCAGAGGGATGTATTGGCCAAGCGGCCGGCGGGGGGCCCGGGTGCGGTTCCTGGGCTACCTTTTCTATGTTAGCGACTGCGCCAGGGCCCGGCCCGACCTGCCCTACCGGGATGAGGGCGACAGCGACGACCCCTGGTTCCGCCTGCGGAATACCGAGATGCTCACCCCTGAGGCCATCGTGGAACAGGCCGAGACTCTCCAGGCCAAGTATGGCTTCCGGGACTTCAAACTCAAGGGCGGCGTGCTCCCCTGCGGGGAGGAGATGGAGGCCGTCAAGGCATTGAAGCGGCGCTTCCCCGAGGGGAACATCAACATTGATCCCAACGGAGCTTGGCGCCTGGAGGAGGCCATCGTTGCCTGCCGGGACGCCAAGTGGGCCTTGAGCTACGCGGAGGACCCGGTGGGGCCGGAGTCCGGCTTCTCCAGCCGGGAGACCAACGCCGAGTTCAAGATGGCTACCGGTATCCCCGTGGCAACAAACATGTTCGCGGTAAACTTCCGGCAACTGTATCACAGTCTGGTGGAAAAGAGTGTGGACATCGTCCTGGCCGACCCCCATTTCTGGACCATGGACGGCAGCCTGCGGGTAGCACAGGATATGAACGACTGGGGCCTGACCTGGGGCATCCACTCCAATAACCACTTCGACATCACCCTGGCCACCTTTGTCCAGTGCGCTGCCGCCGCGCCGGGGGAGATCACCGCCATCGACACCCACTACATCTGGCAGGACGGCCAGTACCTCACTCAGGCACCCCTGCAGTTCGAAGACGGGTGCATCAAGGTCCCCGACGCCCCGGGCTTGGGGGTAGAGGTGGATATGGGCGCGGTGGAGCGGGCCCATCAGCTCTACTGCTCCATGCCGGCCCGTTTTCGCGACCGGGACGATTCCATGGCCATGCAGTATCTTATTCCAAACTGGACCTACGACTCAAAGCATCCCTGCCTAGTGCGCTGATAATCCGCGAAGGAGAGAGGTGAATAATTATAGACACATATCGTGCGGCCGTTAGGGGATATTGGGCAATGTGGGTCCCAACCATCGACTAGCTTAGTAGTCTGCTATGAAAATTACAGACAAGACAACAGGAGGGAATTGAAGAAAATGAAACTATTTAGAAAAGTTATGAGCGGACTTTTGGCAGGCTCCTTGATCCTGAGCCTGGTCGCTTGTGGAGCCGGTTCCGGCGCGACCGAAACCGGCGATCCATCGGGAAACGGCGCTGTTGGGACCTCATCCGCCAGTGGCGACGAGATCGTCGTCAATGTCAGCGACAACGTTACCCTAATCAACCTGGAGGTGTACGCAAATAACAATAGCTGTGAATTCCTGTACGCCGACTTGGTCTTTGACCCCCTATACTACGGAGACCGACAAGGTAATAATAGCCCATGCATTTGTACAAGCTATGATTTAAACGAAGATGGAACTGAGGTCACTCTCCACATTAAAGAAGGCGTCAAGTTCCATGACGGCACAGATCTGAACGCGGAAGACGTGGTGGCAACCTTTGAGTTCATGCTTCGCAACATGGACACCTTGGGGCTGGCCAGCGCAGTCTGGTCCAATCTGGAGAGCGTGGAGCTCATTGATGAGTATACCTGCAAAATCACTCTGTCTCAGTATTTCGCGACTTTCGAAAACTCTTTGACCTACACCTGGATTCTCTCTGATGAGGACATTGAGCAGTACGGCGATGACTTCCAGTCCGCGGAGCGGGTTATCAACGGTAGCGGGCCCTGGAAGTTTGTGGAGTGGCAGGACGGCCAGTATGCCCGCTATACCCCCAACCAGAATTACTGGGATCCTGACGCTGTGTCCAATATCGATACGTTGAATGTCTGGTTCGTCAACCAGGAAAACGCGAAGGTTTCCGGCATCACCTCCGGCAATCTGGATTACACGCAGAGTCTGCGCTCCGATATGGTTCCCATGGTAGAGAATCTTGAAGGCGTCGAGGTCATAGAGTATACCTCTGACGTCATGTATTATATGCAGTTTGACTGTGCGGAGGACTCTATTTTCAGCGATCCCAACGCCAGAAAAGCGGTGGCCTACGCCTTGGATGTGAACACGGTTCTCGCCTTGGTGGGCGGCGGCGAAAAAATGAACTGCATGTTCCTCCCTTCTCTGCTAGGCTACGATGAGAGTATTGAGGGATATGAGTATAATCCCGACCTTGCCAGAGAGTACCTGGCCCAGACCGATTACAACGGTGAGAAACTGACGCTATATACTCGCAACGACTTGGTGGCCATAGACGATGTGATGGCCGTCTTTATCCAGAACCTGGTGGATGTGGGCTTTAACATCAGTACCAAGATTTGCGACAGCGCCGAGTTCGTCACGATCCGTCAGGACCCCAGCGCCTATGACATTTTCTTCGTCAATCTGGGCGCGTTTGATGCAGATCCCTATACCCTCTATATCATCCCCCGCATCGTAAATGACACCCACAACAGTTACTACCACAACGAGGAACTGAACAACCTGATTATTGACTCTTATACCACCACCGATAAAACGAAACGGGAAGACGAGCTTAAACAGGTTGCTCGGATCGTCTATGACGAGTGTGGTCCCGTTTTGGGCCTGTACGCGTCCAACAGCTACTGTGTCATACGGGAAGGCCTGGAAGGTGTCCTGGTTACAAAGGGCGCGGGGCCCTATTTCCGCTATGCCAGCGTGGATGAGGCAGTCTGGAATAAATAACAGCCCATCTGTTGAATTCTTTGTCGGACAGGCTAAGGGATCTTGATTACGCGGACGGAGTGGCCATATTCCGTGAGCATGGCCACTCCGTATTTATCAACTATCTCCTTTTGAATCAGCCTAATTGGTTTACGAAAGTGAGGAAAGGCAATGCTAAAATCCATACTCAAACGTATTTTTTATATGCTGATCGTGGTGTGGGTTGTGTCGGTTATGGCTTTCATTCTGATGCGTTGCGCGCCAGGAGACCCGACAGCGACCATGCTGCCAGATACTGCTTCAGAAGAACAGCGGGCGGCTCTCTATGAGCAGTTGGGCCTGAATCAGCCTTATATCATCCAGTATTTAAAGTATATGGGAGGACTGTTCACTGGAAATCTGGGACACTCTACCCTGTATAACTCACCTGTACTGGAGGTTATTGCCCAGCGTCTGCCCGCAACCATCTGTGTCTCTCTGATTTCAGCGGTGTTTGTACTGCTCATCAGCGTCCCCATTGGCATTATATCTGGCGTTACCAGGGGGAGTATGGCGGACTTCTCCCTGATGTTTTTTGTAGTCATCCTGCAGTCTATGTCCGTGGTGTGGGTGTGTGTGCTGTTGCTCCTGATTTTTGTAGTGAAGCTGAACATTCTCCCCTCCATGGGGTATTACGGCTTATCAAGGCCAGCGTACCTCGTCATGCCAGTCATCGCAATGGGTTACCGTATGTGCGCCCAAGTAGCCAGAATGGGACGTTCCAGCATGATAGATGTGCTTAACGAGGACTATATCACCTGCGCCTACGCCCGTGGCTTGTCTAAGCGAGAGGTCTATTCCAAATACGCGCTGCGCAACTCCATGATCCCCGTCATCACCATTTATGGTCTTCAAGTGGCTGCCATGTTGTCCGGCGCGGTAGTCGTAGAACAGATCTTCTCTATTCCGGGTATCGGCACAATGCTGGTGACCGCAGTTAACAACCGGGACTATCCCCTCGTACAATCCACCCTAGTAGTCACCGCCGCCATGTTTTCCCTGGTTAACCTTGTCGTAGATATTGCTATTACGTTCATCGATCCCCGGATCCGGGAAGTATAAAGGAGGTGCCTAATCGTGCAAGGAAAGATCATGTTGCGCCGGATTTTACACAGCAAGCAATTCATTATGGGGCTCACGCTGGTACTGATCCTGTGTTTTATCGCCATTTTCGCGGATCAGCTGGCACCCCATGACCCCAATGAATATCATCCAGATGCCCGCCTGCAGGCACCCGAGTGGTTTTCCCGAGGACTAGATGGCTATATCTTTGGCGCTGATTCTACGGGGCGTGACATTCTCTCAAGAATGATTATTGGTGCCAAGTCCTCCATGCAGGTAGCCTTGTTTAGCACCTTCCTTTCTTTAATTATCGGGACAGTGCTAGGTATCATAGCCGGCTTCAAGGGTGGAATCTTAGATGCTATAATCATGCGAAGTACGGAAGTTACTATGGCGGTACCCACTATGACCTTGGGAGTGGTTATCATGGCCATATTCGGAACCAGTATAATAAATCTATTGATCGTTATGGTTATTAGCTACTGGATGAACTTCGCGCGAGTGGCCCGCAACGAGGTCATAGCGATTCGGGGACGTGAATTTGTTCAGGCGTCCCGAGCCCTTGGCGCGACAAATTCCCACATTATGTTTACACAGATTCTACCCAATGTGACAACCTCCCTCATCATTTGTACAAGTAACTGCTTTGGCAGTGTCATTCTCACAGAGTCCACACTGAGCTATCTCTATTTGGGCGTCCAACTCCCTACAGCATCCTGGGGGAATATGATCGCTGCGGGCAAGGACTTTATGGCGGTGGCCCCATGGACAGTCATTGTACCTGGCGTAGCCTTGATGATGGCTGTTATGGGCTTCAACTTCCTGGGTGATGGCCTGCGAGACGTGCTGGATCCCAAACAGACAAGATAACAGGAGGTGCGGAGAATGACGGAACACAAGAAAATCAGCCCGATAGTGTCTGCGAGTAGCGGGCAGAATGACGTGCTGCTTGACATCAGAGATTTAACCGTCGAATTTTGGACAGAACTTGGCATCAAGCAAGCGATCAACCACTTGAACCTGACCATCCGAAGGGGCGAGGCTCTGGGCTTAGTAGGGGAGGCAGGGGCAGGGAAAACAACCACGGCCTTAGCAATTCTACGGCTTCTTCAACCCAAAGTGGGTAGAGTAATCTCTGGTAGTATCATCTATAACGGAGTCGATATGGCCACCTATTCCGAGAAACAGATGCAGAACCTGCGAGGCAACAAGATATCTATGATCTTTCAAAACCCACTAACCTCTCTCAACCCGGTTTTTACGGTGGGAGAGCAGCTAGCGCTGGTTTTGCGGAAGCATCAACACATGAAAAATAAGGAGGCCTTTGAGGAGGCCGGAAAACTAATGGAAATGGTAGGCATCCGAGCCGACCGAATCAAAGACTTTCCGCACCAGTTTTCCGGTGGGATGCGCCAACGCATTGGAATCGCGGCGGCGTTGGCCTGTAATCCAGAGCTACTCATTGCGGATGAGCCTACCACTGCTTTGGATGTTACAATCCAGGCCCAGATCCTAGAACTGATCAAGGAGTTGGAGAAAAAGTTTGACACCTCTCTGCTGATGATCACCCACAACTTGGGTATCATTTCTGAGCTGTGCCGCAATGTGGCGGTTATGTACGCCGGCGCGATTATCGAGTATGGTTCTGTCAAAGAGGTGTTTAAAAAGCCTCTTCATCCATACACGAAGGGACTGCTGGGCGCGATTCCCACGCTGGATGACGATAAGGAAAGGCTGATGGCGATTCGGGGCGCGGTTGCGGATCCCTACCACCTGCCTAGGGGATGCAGTTTTTACCCGCGCTGTGACAAATGTCGGGCTGAATGCGAAGGGCAGTACCCCCCGCTAACCAAGATTACCGATAACCATTATGTTGCCTGCTGGTGTCACAAGGAGGGATAGCCATGGAACAGTTCAATACGAAGATCGACTCGGTTCGGGGGAGCAGCCTGATTGAGGTGAAGAATCTCAAAAAATACTTCAGGGTCGGGGATAAAAATTTGCTGCACGCCATAGATGGTGTGAGCTTCTCTGTTCAGCGGGGCGAGACGCTGGGCTTGGTAGGTGAGTCGGGGTGCGGAAAGAGCACCGTAGGAACGGTGATGATGCGCCTTCAGCCGCCTACCAGTGGCGAGGTGCTGATGGGCGGGAAGAATATCTTTCAGACAAAGGGCAGGACGGAGGATCTGGAGCTTCGCAAGCGGATGCAGATCATTTTTCAGGATCCATACTCCTCCTTAAACCCCAAAAAAAGAATTCGTGATATCCTGGCGGAGGCCTACAAAATTCACAAGACCTGTACAAAGGAGCAGCTGGAAGACACCATCAACCAACTTTGCGAGATGACGGGGATCTCGCCAGACATGTTGCTTCAGTATCCACATGAGCTGGACGGGGGCAAGCGCCAAGTGGTGGGCATCGCACGGGCATTGAGCTTGCGCCCGGAGTTCATCGTTTGTGACGAGCCTGTTTCCGCGCTGGATGTTTCCGTACAGGCTAAGATTATCAATCTGTTGATGGATCTCCAAAAGAGGATGAATCTGTCCTACCTGTTCATTTCCCACGATCTGAGCGTGGTAAAACACATCTCCCATCGGATCGCGGTCATGTACTTGGGGCAGATTGTAGAGCTGGCCAGTAAGGATGACCTTTTTATCGACACCCGTCATCCCTATTCCATTGCATTGCTCTCTGCCATTCCAAAGGTGGATGTGGAGCGGAAGGTCAAGCGCATTGTCCTAAAGGGTGACGTTCCCAGCCCGATCAATCCCAGACCGATCTGCCGATTCGCCTCCAGGTGCTGGATGAGCCAGGAGGTGTGCTTCCAGAAGGAGCCGCCCTTGCGAGAGGTATCCCCGGGACACTGTGTCGCGTGCCACTTCGCTGACCAGTCCCGGGAAAAGATGAAGAGCGCCACCGTGGTAGGAATTGACAGATGATCGGCGGAGTAAAGGAGGGGTTCGCGTGAAGTTGAGCGAATACGCAGAGTTAGACGCCACGGAACTGGCTGCATTGGTGCGAGGCGGCGCGGTTTCGCCCAGAGAACTAGTAGAGACTGCCCTCACGGCTATCCAGCGGACAGACAAAGAAATCCACGCGGTGGTAGATTATACCTATGATTACGCGATGGAACAGATAAAAAAAGGAATTGACAAAAACGCACCGTTTTGCGGAGTTCCTTTCGTACTGAAAGACAGCGGTGGTGTCGCGGCCGGGATCCGCGCCACATTGGGTACTCGCCTCTCTGGCGGCGGGGTTTACGCCAAGCGCGGCTCAATTTTGTTCGAGCGCATGAAACGGGCGGGTGTCATTGTGGTCGCGACCACTGCCACATCAGAGTTCTGCGTGGACTCGTCAACTGAGACTCTCCGGCATGGGCCCACCAAAAATCCGTGGAATCTGAGCGAGTCGGCGGGCGGTTCTAGCGGCGGTAGCGCGGCGCTTGTGGCTGCTGGGGCCGTGCCTATGGCTCACGGCAGTGATGGTGGTGGTTCCATCCGCATACCGGCAGCAATGTGTGGTGTAGTCGGCTTCAAGCCCTCTCGATTTCGGGTTCCCACTGGCCCCTCTGGGTGGGATCCAGGAGGAACCGTGCAGTTTATTCTCTCTCGGACTGTCCGGGATAGCGCGGCAATGTTGGATGCCATAGAAGGCCCCGACCCGGGCTACTATGGCATCGCCGCGCCTCATGATCTTCTCTATACCGAGGCGGTCAGGCGAGATCCCCGGAAGCTGCGGATTGCCTACATGACGCGCACTCCTTATGGGAAGCCATTTGTCAGTCCGGAGTGTGTTGAGGCGGTCTTGAGTGTTGTTGATATCCTGCGGGCGTTGGGGCACACTTGCGTAGAAGCCTATCCGGAGATCTCGGAGCAATATCATGACGCACGAGTGATGTATATGAATGACGGTATCGTGCTGGAGATTCAGCAGATGGCGGAGGAGACGGGTTGCCCAATCGACGAAACCACACTGGAACCGCTGGTCTATAAGACATACTTGGACGCGCTGAGCCGAAAGGGGATGGAAGTGTTTCGAGCCAGACGGGAGCTCGCGAGGGCCGGACGGGAGATGGGGCGCTTTTTCCAGTCCTACGATCTGCTGATTAGCCCAACTTGTGGACGGATTGGTCGACCGCTGGGTACGCTGAACGGCGTGGTCAACAGTGAAATTTCCGCCTCAGAGTGGGCCAGAAAGAGGCGCGATTACGCGTGTATTGCACCGTTAGCCAATGTCGCGGGGCTGCCGTCTATATCCCTGCCGCTCTATATGAGCGATTCCGGTCTACCTATTGGCGTCGAGATAGATGGCGCCATTGATCAGGATGAGCTGGTGCTTCAGCTCTCTGCACAGTTGGAGCGCGCGGCGCCCTGGAGCGAAAGAAAACCACCGATTTATGTGTCTGAGATATAGCCTAGGTAAGGGAAACGAGTTAAAGAGCCGTGTGCGACGCAGCACATCAGGAAAGGTGATTGGTAAGTTATGAAGGTATCTGAATATGCGGCATTGGACGCCACCGGGCTGGCTGGATTGATTCGGAGAAAGGAGATCTCTCCTCAGGAGGTACTGGACGCGGCCATAGAAGCCATTGAGCAGGTCAATCCTTCGCTCAACGCGATTGTAGCCCGAACCTACGATGCAGCCAAGGCACAGTTGGCAAAAGGGGTCGACATGAACGCGCCTTTTTGCGGGGTTCCGTTCGTGATCAAAGATGAAGGTGGACTCATGAAGGATATCCCATGTACGCTGGGAACACGCCTTTCCGGACGTGGGATTGTGACTGACCACGACACAATCTTGGGCGCCCGCTTCAAGAAGGCTGGTGTTGTTGTGGTAGCGACGGCGGCCTGCCCGGAATTCTGCTGGAATAATGCCACTGAGACTATACGCAATGGAGTCACCAGAAACCCATGGAATCCCAAACTGACCTCCGGTGGTTCTAGCGGGGGAACTGCTGCAATCGTAGCTGCTGGGGCTGTACCTATGGGACATGGTAGCGACGGCGGCGGGTCAATACGGATGCCCGCAGCGGCATGCGGCTTAGTGGGACTGAAACCCACTCGTTTTCGTATTCCAACCGGCCCTGACGGGGGAGATCCTGGGCAGGCGGCCGACTTTATCATGTCCCGTTCTGTGCGGGATACGGCGGCCATGCTGGACGCCGTGGAGGGGCCGGATCCAGGCTGCTATGGAACCGCCGAGCGGCCTACCATTCCATATAGCCAAGTCATACAGAAGGATCCGCCCAGGCTTCGGATTGCTTATATGCTGCGTACGCCCTATGGGGACGTATATGAAAATCACGAGTGCGTAGAAGCGGTGAAATCGGCTGTGGGCCTGCTGGAATCTCTGGGGCATATCTGTGTAGAGGACTACCCTCCCTTGGATGTTCACTATCACGAGGCCCGTATTTTAGTCCAGTCAGTGGGAACAAACGCGTGGATTGAGCGGGTGGCGAAGGGATCTGGCCTCCCCATTAGCGAGGATACTTTAGAGCCCCTGGTCTATAAGGCTTATCTGGAGGCCCGAAACGTAACAGCCAGCGCGTATGTGGCTGCAAAAAGTGAGTTGACTAAGGTCATGCGGGATCTGGGCCAGTTTATGGAGCACTACGATATTCTAATTAGTCCTACCATGGGGATCATGCCGCTGGAGGCGGGGTTCTATAATCCCTTCTCCAGGCCGGAGATGCCTGTCCACGACTGGGTACTGGAGCGCAGACGGTGGTCTGGCAATACAGCGATGTGCAATGTGACGGGGCAGCCTTCGATCACCGTCCCGCTGGAGTGGAGTAAGGAGGGACTGCCAATCGGCATCGAGATTGACGGCCGCGTTGGGGAGGACGCCCTGGTTCTGCAGCTTTCAGCGCAATTAGAGCGGGCCAAACCTTGGGCTGGCTGTCATCCGGAGATCTACGCCGGAAGATAGCTATCCAAAAAACAAGGGAGGAAGAAAGTATGTCCTTAGTAGAGCTTGAAGAAAAGATTCCAGTGATTCGCGCAAGTGGCTCAAATTATGATATCGGGCTTGCGCACGGAATAGGGGGCAAAAGGGAAATTGATATTACACTCGCAAATCTGAAAAAGAGCGTTCAGACAACCGTGGGGCAGGACTGGAGTATTTGTGTTAAAGTCGCTGCGGCATTTCTTCCCACAGTAAAACACCGATGCCCCGCCTATCTCGAAGAGATCCAGGGCATCGCCGATGGCTCCGGTCACAGTTTTGAGGATATTTTTACCTTGAATTGCCGGACGGAGCTAGGCCAGCAGTTTAGTCGGCGCTCCGGGGAAAACTTCGGTCGGGCGATGCACTTAGGCGGTGGATGCTCTATCATCGGGATCAATCACACCCGTACCTCCACAAAGACAACCATTTACGGGCAGAATTGGGATGCCCATCCGGATCAACGGGATACCATAATCTTTGTGATTGCCCATCAGAAGGAACGGCCCAGCATAGCCTGGATGGGAGAGGCCGGCCTGATCTGCCGCATGGCCGGCATGAACTCCGCGGGTATCGGTCTGGGAGGTAACACCCTTTTCTGTGACGCGCCCATTGACTTTGGCGGACTGCCTCTTCAATTTACTTACCGGTATATTATGGATCAGGATAATTTCCCTGACGCGGTGGAGGCTGCCTCCATGAGCCGGGTGGCCAGCTGCAACAATCTGATGGTTTGCGGGCCGGAGGGGGAGATGGTCTGCCTGGAGATGGAGTATAAGAGCTATGCGATGTTATACATGCGGGATGGGATCATATCCCACGCCAATCACTACAAACACCCTCACATGCCCCGGCCCCCCTACCGCCAGATGGATATTTATCCCAAGGACGAACTCCGATCGTTCCGCCTGGATTACTTGGTGGAGAACTTACACGGAAATGAGCTGGGGATACGGGACATCATGGAGATTCTCTCCGACCACGGGGTAAACTATCCAGCCTCTATCTGCCAACATCTTCCAGAGTGCGCGACAAATTTTTCCACGGTTACTGATTTGAACAAAAAAGAGATGTACATTGCTACTGGAAATCCCTGTGGTGGCTATATTTTCGTCCGCCCATTTGAGGAATAGGGGGCAGTAATGTCTACACCGTTTTTTATCCAGATCAAGGGCGAGGACAACGTGGCCATTGCCGTGGAGGACATCGCCGCGGGCACCCAGGTGATGCCCGGCGTGACCACCCGGGAGGACATCCCCCAGGCCCATAAGCTCGCCCTGACCGACATCCCCAAGGGGGGAGAGATCATCCGCTACGGGGTGGTCCTCGGCTATGCCAAGGACTCCATCCCCGTGGGGGCCTGGATCAACGAGCACATGCTGGAGCTGCCCCAGTCCCCGGGGCTGGAGGACATGCCCTACGGCACCAACCTCGTTCCCCCGGAGAAGCTGCCCGATCCGCCCCGCACCACCTGGCTGGGCTACCCCACCCCCGCCGAA
>OGQZ01001348.1_pt1 | contig 18904 bp, 12 predicted proteins | sample 1553321 | NCBI WGS metagenome assembly OGQZ01 (sample SAMEA2579958, study PRJEB22360) | human gut metagenome | reverse complement strand
ATCGAGGAAGGACATTCCGTCCGCCATGGGCGTTCGTGGATTTGTTTCACTAACTTTCAATTTACCTGTCTTGTCCAATTATTCACGCTGCAAAGTTCTGACAACTTACAAAAATATGAAATAATTAACAATATTTACTTGTAATAGTAACATATATTTAGTAAAATACACGTAAGGGGTTAAAAATCCAATCCAACGGCTGGACAAAATACCCAAAATGCAGAATAAATGGAGGATGGGATATGAATATTTACACAACAGACAAGATCCGTAACGTAGTATTACTGGGCCATGGCGGCAGTGGCAAGACCAGTCTTGCAGAAGCCTTTGGTTATCTGTCCGGCATCACCTCCCGTATGGGCAAGGTAGATGACGGCAATACCCTCAGTGATTACAGTAAAGAAGAACAGAAACGTCATTTCTCTATCAGTACCTCCGTGATCCCCATTGAGTGGGAAGGATACAAGATCAATATTATTGATGCACCAGGTTATTTTGATTTCGTGGGAGAAGTGGAAGAGGCAGTCAGTGCCGCAGGAGCAGCCATCATAGTAGTTAACGGCAAGTCCGGCATCGAAGTCGGCACCCAGAAGGCATGGGAGCTTTGCGAGAAATACAAGCTGCCCCGTTTTATCTATGTCTCCAACATGGACGTGGATAATGCCTCCTTCCGTCAGGTAGTGGAAGATATGACTAATCTGTACGGCAAGAAGATGGCACCGTTTCATCTGCCAATCCGTGAGAACGAGAAATTCGTAGGATACATCAATGTTATCACTGAGAGCGGTAACCGCTGGGAGGGTAAGGAAGTTGTTCCCTGTGAGGTACCGGATTACAGCCAGGCCAACCTGCAGATCTGCCGTGATACTCTGATGGAAGCCGTAGCCGAGACCAGTGAAGAATTCATGGAGCGGTATTTCGGTGGAGAGACCTTCTCTGAGGCAGAGATCCGTGCAGCACTCCGTACCAATGTCTGCGATGGCAGCATCGTTCCCATGACCATGGGTTCCAATATCCTGTGTCAGGGTATGTACACACTGTTAGATGATATTGTCAAATACATGCCCAGCCCCGAGAACAGAGAAGTGGCGGGCATCAATTTAAAGACCAATGAGATTTACCATGCGGATTACGATTTCGCCAAGGCAAAATCCGCCTATATCTGGAAGACCATAGTGGATCCTTTCATCGGAAAATACTCTCTGATCAAGGTAAACTCCGGTGTACTTAAGACCGACGACCTGCTGTACAACGTAGACCGTGACATTGAGGAAAAGATCGGCAAAATCTATGTACTGCAGGGCAATAAGCCCATTGAAGTCAGCGAACTGCATGCCGGAGATATCGGAGCACTGGCGAAACTGACTGCAGCGAGAACCGGCAACAGTCTCTCTACCAAGGCCACGACCATCAAATATGGCAAGTTCGATATTTCCACTCCTTATACCTATATGCGGTATAAGCCGAAGAATAAGGCGGACGTGGATAAGATCTCCCAGGCATTGCAGAAGATGACCCATGAGGATCTGACCATCAAAGTAGTAAATGATGCAGAAAACCGTCAGACCCTGCTCTATGGTATGGGCGACCAGCATCTGGATATCGTGGTAAGCAGACTGCTGAACGAATACAAAGTAGAGATTGAGCTGTCCAGACCGAAGATCGCATACAAAGAGACTATCAAGAAACAGTCCGATGTGGAATATAAGTACAAGAAACAGTCCGGAGGACACGGTCAGTACGGTCATGTAAAAATGCGTTTTTCACCTTCCGGCGATCTGACCAAACCCTATGAGTTCGCAACAGAAGTCGTAGGTGGCGCGGTACCGAAGAATTTCTTCCCTGCGGTGGAAAAAGGTATTCAGGAATCCGTAGGTAGAGGACCTCTGGCGGCCTACCCGGTAGTCGGTGTCAAAGCGGTACTGTATGATGGATCCTATCATCCGGTAGATTCTTCGGAAATGGCATTTAAGACCGCGGCTATCCAGGCTTTCAAAAAAGGTGTCATGGAAGCAGACCCCGTTCTGTTGGAGCCCATCATGTCCTTAAAGGTTACCGTGCCGGATGCCTATACCGGAGACATCATGGGAGATCTGAACAAGAGAAGAGGCCGGGTGCTGGGCATGACACCCATGAGCGGCGGCAAGCAGATCATCGAAGCGGATATTCCCATGAGCGGATTATTCGGTTATTGCACAGATCTGCGTTCCATGACCGGAGGCAGAGGGGATTATTCCTATGAATTTGCCCGCTACGAGCAGGCACCTTCCGACGTACAGGAGAAGGAAGTAGCGGCCAGAGCAGCAAAGGTTGCGGAGAACAATGCAGAAGACTAACGAGTAATTACATAACATACACAACAAAAAGAGACCGGTTGGCTTTCCGGTCTCTTTTTCGGTATTGTGCAGTAAATATCATCGATATCGCTGCATCAGATTGATCAGTAATGTGATCCATGCAAACATGATTCATCACCTCTCGTATACAGCATATGCCCCGGCAGACGAAAATATGCAAAAAACCATGCGGATAGAGCCGCAGTCCTTGACAGTATCGGGAAAACACGATAAAATAATCGATAGTTTTTTAACGACTTGAGAACAAAAAATTTAAATAGAAAGCTTCTCATAGTTTAGGAGGAAATAATTATGGCAGTACCTTACAATCACAGAGAGGTAGAGAAAAAATGGCAGACTGTCTGGGATGATGAAAAAGCATTCAAGACTTCCGACGATTTCTCCAAGCCCAAATATTACGCACTGGTAGAGTTCCCTTATCCTTCAGGACAGGGATTACATGTAGGTCATCCGAGACCTTATACTGCACTGGATATCGTAGCACGTAAGCGCAGAATGCAGGGCTATAATGTGCTGTATCCCATGGGATGGGATGCATTCGGTCTCCCTACCGAGAACTACGCGATCAAGAATCATATCCATCCCAAGATCGTAACCAAGAACAACGTGGCAAGATTCAAGAATCAGCTGCATTCCTTAGGTTATTCTTTCGACTGGGACAGAGAGATCAACACCACAGATCCCGAGTATTATCACTGGACCCAGTGGATCTTCTTAAAGCTGTTCAAGGCAGGACTGGCTTACAAAACGGAGATGCCTATCAACTGGTGTACCTCCTGTAAGGTAGGTCTGGCAAATGAGGAAGTAGTGAACGGCGTCTGCGAACGTTGCGGTTCCGAAGTCATCCGTAAGGTCAAGAGCCAGTGGATGTTAAAGATCACCGAATATGCTGACAAGCTGATCCAGGGACTGGATACCGTAGATTATATCGAGCGTGTCAAAGTCTCCCAGAAGAACTGGATCGGTAAGTCCAAGGGTGCCGAGGTTGATTTCACCCTGACAGGCAAGGATGAGAAGCTGCGCATTTACACCACCAGACCGGATACGCTGTTCGGTGTTACCTACATGGTAGTATCTCCGGAGCATCCTGTTCTGGATAAATATAAAGATGAGATCAAGAACTGGGATGACATCGTGGCATATCGCGAGATGGCTGCGAAGAAGTCCGATTTTGAACGTACCGAACTGGCAAAGGATAAGACCGGTGTCTGCATTCAGGGCCTGACCGCTACCAACCCCGTGAATGGCAAGGAAATCCCTGTTTGGGTATCCGATTATGTACTGATGACTTACGGTACCGGCGCTATCATGGCAGTTCCTGCCCACGATGAGAGAGACTGGGAGTTCGCGAAGAAATTCGGTATGCCTATCATTGAAGTTGTTGCAGGAAGCCCTGTCAGCGTAGAAGAAGCTGTATATACCGATGTTGCTGATGGTACTTTGGTCAATTCCGATTTTCTGAACGGTCTGTCTGTGGCAGAAGCCAAAGAGAAGATCATGAACTATCTGGAAGAGAAGGGCATCGGTAACCGCAAGACCAATTATAAATTAAGAGACTGGGTATTCTCCAGACAGCGTTACTGGGGTGAGCCGATTCCTATTGTGCATTGCGATAAGTGCGGATATGTTCCCATTGATGAGAGCGAACTGCCTCTGCAGTTACCCGATGTAGAGAGCTATATGCCTACCGATACCGGAGAATCTCCTTTGGCTGCCATGACTGACTGGGTAAATACCACCTGTCCCTGCTGTGGCGGTCCGGCAAAGAGAGAGACCGATACCATGCCTCAGTGGGCTGGCTCTTCCTGGTATTACCTGCGTTATACCGATCCTCACAATGACAAGGCACTGGCAAGTCCCGAAGCATTAAAGTACTGGCTGCCGGTTGACTGGTACAACGGTGGTATGGAGCATACCACACTGCATCTTTTGTACTCCCGCTTCTGGCATAAGTTCCTGTATGATCAGGGGGTAGTACCTACTCCGGAACCTTATCAGAAGAGAACCAGCCACGGTATGATCCTTGGCTCCAACGGCGAGAAGATGTCCAAGTCCCGTGGCAACGTTGTAAACCCGGATGACATCGTACAGGATTACGGTGCAGATACTCTGCGTACCTATGAGATGTTCATCGGCGCTTTTGATCTGAGCGCTTCCTGGAGTGAGGAAGGCGTAAAGGGCTGCCGCAGATTCCTGGAGAGAGTATGGAAGTTACAGGATATATTGACATCCGAGGAAGGCTACAGCGCAGATTTGGAGACCAAGATGCACCAGACCATCAAGAAGGTCAGCAGCGATTTCGAGAACCTGAAGTACAACACCGCCATCGCAGCTATGATGTCCCTGATCAATGAGTTCTACAAGAAGAACTCTATTACCAGAGGCGAATACAAGACACTGCTTACTCTGCTGAACCCCGTGGCTCCTCATATCACCGAGGAACTGTGGCAGACTGCCGGATTCGAGGGCAGACTGTATCAGGCAGCATGGCCTGAATTTGAGGAAGAGAAGACTGTAGAGAGCGTTGTAGAGATCGGTGTTCAGGTCAACGGCAAGATGCGTGTGACCATCAATGTTTCCAAGGATGAGACCAGGGAAAATGTCATCGCCATGGCAAAAGAAGCTCTGGGAGACAAGCTGACCGGCAACATCGTAAAAGAGATCTATGTTCCCGGCAGAATCGTCAACATCGTAGTTAAGTAGTTCAGCCATGGACAATAAGTGAAATAAAATCATGCTTGCATGATTTTATGATCGAATATGTCCATGAGGTAAACGCCGTCTTATGAACAAAGGTAGTCACGTAGTGATGGAAAGCGTGATAACGCGACTTTGCGAATGGCGTTGGCTGAACGTTGAATAAAATAACTCTTGACAGACATTAAGCCTGCCGGGAGTTATTTTTTTGTGATCGGCTTTTCTCCAGAATATTTTCAATCTGACGAAGCTCCGATTCCGTACTGTATTTTTTGATAGCGGTGATGGCGGCCTGCATTTCCTGCGGGGTAAAAGTCAGGTGCTCCTGTTTCGCTTTACGCATGGCGGGCATGAGAAGTGCCATCATTTCTTTTTGATTTTTACCGTGCCCCTGGGCAAAAAGTTTCGAGAGAAAATCCAGTTTTTCTCTGGGGATGTCCTTCACGAGATCATCCTGCATCCAGAGGGGTGTCTTGGAATAGTCCATTTTTCTGACCTCCTGTGTCTGATTTTGCAGTGGAAAAAAGACCGGACAACATAGACGGATCCATGCCGGAGAGATCGGAGAAGCCCTCCGGGAACAATTCCTGCATGGTCTGCACCATTTCCATCATTTCCTGGAAATTATGAATATTGTCCATCATTTGTGTGATTTGTCGAAGAGCTGATTTCTGAGTCTCGTCGCACAAGGGCATGAGATCATTACACAGTTCAGTGGCAGTTTCTTCGTTTGCAGAAGAGGGAGCAATGCACAGAGAAGTCTCCGGATGCCTGCGAAAAAGTGTTAGCGTGTATTGCAACTCCGACATTTTTATGTAAACAGCAAGTCCTTTCAGCAGCCGGGGATCCATATAATAAGCCAGTATTTTCAGAATCTGAATGCGGTTGGAAGTGAATAATGTGTCAAAGGCCGCCGCCTTGTCGATTCTCTTATCATCCATGTACCGATACCTTCCTGCAAAAGAGTTACTAGTATTTTATGAGAGCGGCAGCATGCTTATGCCGATCAATCCTTCGGGGTACAGAAAAGTCCGTACCCCGGAGTGATCGTGCCTACAAAGCTCCGGGAGATCCCGGAAAGCAGTATCAGAGATTAGCAACCGCAACCGTTGTTGTTACCGCAGCCACCGCCGCAGAAGCAGGACAGAAGCAGGATCCAGATCAGCCATTCACAGCAGTCATTGCCGCCGCAGCCATTGTTGTTGCCCAGCAGTCCGCAGCCGTTGTTGTTACCGCAGCCACCGCCGCAGAACAGCAACAGGATGATCCAGATGCAGCTGTTGCCGAAGATACCGTTACCACAGTTGTTATTGCCGCAGGAATTATTGCAGCCGCAATTTGTAGCAGTTAAGTCACTCATTTTTAGTGCCTCCACATTTTATTTATGCTCTATTGTATGCGGGGGAGCCTGTCAATGTTTCCGGAAAAGACTTGCAATAATTTCCGGATATAGTAAAATATAGATATCTATATAGACATGCATAGATTGTGAAAAGACAGATTTTAAATTAAGGATAGATAGATGGCACAGAAGATATATGTGGTAGAGGGGCGAAAGTTCCGCACGGAGGCGGATTATCAGAATGCCCTGAAGGATCAGCAGGTGATCGAGAATCTTCGGGTACAGACGAAGAAGATGAGCCTGGCAGACCAGAAGAAACTGCTGGAAGTGATCCGCAGCGGCAGGTGTAGATTCCATAGTATTCTGGGACAGGATTACATGGAAGAGCTGTCGGAGGACATTCAAAGACAGGAGGGAAAAGTACCGGAAACATCTTCGGCGAAAGGACATTCTCTTCAGAAAGAAAATACAAAAACAATCGGGAAGGCCCAAACTCCCAAAAATAGAAAAGAAGCATCAAAGAAAAAAGAAACTGTAAAAAAAGAAAGTCCTGATAAAAAAGTTCCCAAAAAGAGGCCGACAACAAAAAAGAAGACTTCTGTGAAGAAGAAAGCAGAACCGCAGTTTGACGAGGCAGAGATTGACAAAATCGTTCAGGAAGAATTGAAAAAACAGGAGAAACGAAGGAAACTTCTTGTGGTCTGTTGCAGTGTGATCGCAGTGGCATGCCTTGGCTATTTCGGAATTTATAACTGGTATAACATCCGTACTGCCGATAATTACAAGCAATTAAGTGAATTGAAGGATAAAGAGCCGGCAACCGGTCAGAATCAGGATCCTGTGATCCATTACACCGCGGATGAAACGCAGAGTACGCCCCCTCCGGTACTGGATGAATATAAAAATTTATTAAATAAGAACAAAAGACTAATCGGATGGGTAAAAATTGACGATACTAATATAGATTACCCTGTAATGCAGACAACGGATAATGAATATTATCTTGATCACAATCTGAATCAGGAGTATGATAAAAACGGATCCATTTTCATGGACAAGGATTGTGATGTGCTCAAGCCCAGCACAAACTTCATTTTGTATGGACATCATATGAAGAGCGGGCAGATGTTCGGAAGCTTATCCCTATACAGCGACCAGAGCTATTATGAGAAACATCCTTGCATACAGTTTGATACCATTTATGAAAAAGGCCAGTATGAGATCATGTACGTATTCAGATCCCGGGTCTATAGTGAAGATGAAATCGTATTTAAGTACTATCAGTTTATAGACGCCCAGAGCGAGCAGGAATTTGACTCTTATATGAATGATATGGCAGAAATGTCATTATATGACACGGGAGTCACAGCTTCGTTCGGTGACCAGCTTTTAACGTTGTCTACCTGTGATTATCAGGAGAAAAACGGCAGATTTGTAGTGGTTGCCAAAAAGGTGACGACAAAGGAGTAAAGGATGACTAAGGGTAAAAAGAAGACTAACAGAAGATTAAAAAAGACAGTAAGGAAAACCCTGGGAACATTGTTCCTGATCTCAGCGATCGTAGTAGCGGCAATTCCTACGGAAGGGCTGCGAGCTGAAGAAGAGACTGCAGCGCAGGCAGCGGATCATACCCATGCGGATACGCATAGCGGTGCAAAATATAAGGTATCCATTCGCAGAAATGCTGCAGAAAGAACCGCAGATCTGTTAAATGGAGCTAACAGTAGTGTGCCTGTGATGGAAGATTTGATTCCTATTGTCGAACCGACAGATACCATTTATACAACCGGAACAAATGACGATGGCACCAGCTATCAGTTCGCATATAAAATGTATGATAATGACTGGGCAGCTATTATACTGGGGTACAATAAGAGCAGTAATCTGCCCGATAATACGCTGACGATTCCTGATACGGTAAATGCGTATATTCAGCCTACCGGTAATATGGGTACGGGTCAGGGATATGTAGCGGCAAGTTCCAGTGGTGAACCATTATATTATGAAAAATTGACAGAAAATAAAATTATGGTAGATACCACGGAACAGAAGACAGATAGTCAGGGAAATCCTGTTTTTGAGGCAGATGGAATTACACCGGTTTATGTTCAGGAAGAAAAGACCTTTTATACCGGAGAAATGACACCGTGCTATGCTACGGTGGATGAGTGGAAGAAGCTGCCACTGGAGAATTTCTATTATTATAAGTCAGGTTCCGTTATTACTAGTGCAGAAGCTGTGACGGGCTATAATGGTCCAAAACAGACTTATAATGATTTTGCACAGAGCGGCGGAGACAGTACCCATCAGTGGATCAAGGCGGCTGCTGTAAAATATATTGGTAACCAGTATCTGGATGTTACATATGACAATATTTCTCATACTTCTTCCTGGAGTATTCCCAGTGGTGGAGATTGGAACTACATCACAGAGGCTAATGCGGATAAAGGAGTGTTTGCTACCGCAGGTAATATTTCGACATTAAATATTGGTGAGAACCTTGTTGGTATTGGAAGTTTCGCTTTCTATGAATGTACCAGTTTAAGTAGTGTGAGCTTTGGTAATGGGTTGAAGGTATTAGGAAACTGGGCATTCGCTGCCTGTGGAACATTAAATAATGTGGCCATTCCGGATGCCTGTCTGCTACAACAGATCGGAGATCATGCATTTTACAGTTGTATTGGTCTGGATACCTTCAGAGTACCTATTTCTGTAAAGTTTATTGGAGACTATGCGTTTGCAGAATGTAGTTTCTTGAACAGCATTGACCTGTGCAATTCCGGAAACGATAGAAGCGGAAGCATCTTGCAGGAGCTGGGATGGAATGTATTTGAAAATTGTCAGACCTTATCCTCCTTGACGTTCCCGTACAATTATCGGGAGACTCCGGATATATCTATTGTAAAGGGATGTAAGAATCTTCACTACATTGCAGCACAGGGAGACAGCTTCGCATTTACAGAGAAAAAAGACTCTACAAATCCGAATGGCGTTTATTGCTTTGACTGCTTTAAGGAAATGTTATCGGGGGAGCCGGTTAACGGTACTTTTTATTTTGAAGGAACCAGCGAGTCGTCTCTGCATGATCTTGCTAAGGACAATTGCTTTGCATTTAGTTATGTAATCTTTGATTCCAATGCATCGCAGTATGTCAGTCAGAACAAGTATGAGTTGACTGTACAGGATCCGAAGGTAGGTGGAGAAGACGGAAGATCGACTTACGTTGTAGATTCGTCCAATAAACTGATTAGCTGCCGTGTTGGAAAAGGCGTTGAGACTCTGAATATGCCGGATCCTATCGGTCCTTATCATATTTATAATATTGACGCCAACATTTTTGCCAACTATTGTAACCTCAAAATGGTATCTCTGCCGGCAAGTGTGCAGACTATAGGTGAAAATGCGTTTAAGGGATGCCACAATCTGGCAACTGTTGTGTTCAATAACAGTTCTGTACAGATTGGTGAAAATGCGTTTAAAACACAGGATTATACGGGTGCACAGCATATAAATTGTTCTGGAGTAGCTACGGATTCAGATGGAACACCGAAAGTGAAATTGAAATTTGTAGGAGAAATTTCGTCACAGTCCACTCCTTATCTCTATGCCATGAGTGAGAATGGGAGATACAATAATGCAAGCCAGGTTAAGAGCTATGTAACATATTGCAGTGGATGGCCGTCGAATCTGATTGTGCAATATAACAGTGAAAAACAGGTTAGTGAATTAACTGATTTCCCTGCTTTCAGTGAATTGAAAAAGTATGCTGATAATCCAGATGATTATCCTTATTTGACAGATGAACAGAGCCGTGCTGCGAAGACAGCTTTAGATAAATATGGAAATTCATCATTGACAGAGAATGAGCAGAGCTTTATCAATTCTGCTTTGAGTATCGAAATTCCAGATGGCGTGCAGGCTATCGCAGATGGGCTGTATAAGAGTAAAGAGACCAGTGATGAACTCGCAGGGTACACCGGTTTGGAAAAAACAGTGACTTTGTGGGGATTGGATAATATTGAAGCAGAGGATTTCCAGGGAGCTACCTCATTGACTGCATTGATCAGCAATGGTGATATGTCTTCTATTGAGGAAGGAGCTTTTAAGGGTTGCACAAATCTGAAGAAGGCTGAGATTAATGGAAATACTACATCCATAGGAGATAAGGCATTTGAAGATTGTAATGCTTTGACGGATGTGACATTATCTGGTACGATTACAGATTTGGGAATTATTCCTTTTACTGGTTGTGAAAATCTCAAGAATGTAAACTTTACAGGAACAGATTATTTTTCTTGTGATAATTCTATTATTTATGGTATGAGTAATGGAACAAAGGCACGTATTATTGAGTGTTTGGAGGGACGCGACAGTAAATATGTTAAGGCTGATGAAACGGCTGGAGTGACTTCCTTGGCTCCCAGTGCTTTCGAAGGATGTGAAAATCTCAGAGAGATTGATTTGAGCCAAAGTGCAATTACGGTAGTTCCGGAAAGAGCATTTGCTGATACTACAAGTTTACAGAATGTTAAATTACCTCTTACGTGTACAACGATTCAGAATGATGCATTTAACAAGAGCCATCTGGATCGATTGGAAGGTGTTCAGAACGTTACAATCGTGGGTGATCTGGCATTTAATGAAATAGAAAAGAAAGATAATCCTAAGGATCTTCTTATTGTAACGCCTAAAGATACTTATATGTGGGAGTACGGAACGAATAAGGGATTTACCGTAGAAGAGACAAGCCGTGAAGACTATTATACAGTTATCTTCCGTGACTGGAATGAGGAACTGGGACAGTATATTAATGTGGATACCCAGACAGTTAAGGCAGGGGAAGATGCGGTGGCACCGGAACCAGCAGGAAAAGCTGGTGAAATTTTCCAGTACTGGGATCCTGATTACAGAGAAGTGTCTGAAGATCGTACCTGTGTTGCCTTTTACAGCAAGGAAGATCCCGATGCCAACAAGCTGACGGTAACCTTTGAAGACTGGAATGGTACTGTCATTAAGGAAATCAAAGTGTCCTCCGGCGGCAGCATCGCAGATGCGGATCTGCCCAATACCTCCAATCTGGTGAGAGACGGTTATGTCTTCACCGGATGGGACAGAGAGCTGACCAATATTACAGAGTCCTTTACCACCAGAGCAGTATACAAAGCTCTGAGTGAAGACGATATTGTCATCCGTTATATTAATAGCGTGACCAAGGAAGTATTCTATCAGACCACGATCAAGAAGGGATCTGTTGCACCCAGCATTCAGACTCCTACGGTCAGCGGATATACTTTCAAGGAATGGTTACCGGATATTGCAACGGCACTTACCGAAGATACAGATTTCTATGCGGTATATGAGACCAGTAGTTCCAATAACGGTGGAACGACCAGCCCGGGAACCGGTACCAGTCCGAATCCCGGCACCAGCACCAGCCCGGGAACCAGTACCAGCCCCGGAACGAACGGTACGACAGCTAAGATGTATACCCTGACTGTTAAGAACGGATCCGGATCCGGAAGCTACATAGCAGGTTCCCAGCCGATCATCGTGGCTAATGACCCGGCCAAGGGCATGCAGTTCAGCAACTGGACGATCGATCCATCCAATACCACTATAGCAAGTAAGGTATTATCGGCAACGGTAATCACCATGCCTGCGGGAAATGTAACGGTTACGGCAAACTATACAAAGTCAAACGGTTCTAATACCAGTACTTCTACCGGAAGCGGTAATTCTACGAATTCCAATTCCAACAGAAGACCGAACAGTACTACAACAGGAAATGTCTCCGGCGGCAGAACCACCGTTGTCATTGACAAGAACGGTCTGTCCAATACCGGTGTGGTATCCGCTACGGTAAACGGATCTTCCGATAACTTTGTGATCAAGATCACCGAAAGTGCATCTGCTTCCGAGGAAGTAGTAAAGGCTCTGATGGCTGAGTACGGCAGTGATCTCAGCGCGATCAAGTATTTCCCGATGGACATCAGTCTCTATGATTCTACTGGTAATACCAAGATCACGGATACTACAGGTTTGTCCATCAGCATTACCCTGCCGATCCCGGATTCTCTGATCACCTATGCAGGTAACAACAAGGTGGCAGGAGTGGTGAACAGTAAGTTAGACAAGCTGACACCGAAGTTCTCCACGATTTCCGGAGTATCCTGCATTACCTTTACGGCGGAGCATTTCTCACCGTATGTGATCTATGTGGATACGAACAACCTGACAGCCGGAACAATCGCAGACAGCACTCCTAAGACCGGAGATGCCATTCATCCGAAGTGGTTCCTGTCTCTGGGGCTAGCATGTCTGTCCATAGTATTCTTCATGAAGAAGGATAAGAAGACTCTGCGCAAGGCAAGAGCCTAGTGAAAATAAAGGATGGGAAGGTTTATGAATCATAAAAAGTGGGTAGTTGCATTAGCATTGATAGCTACCGCATTGATCCTGACACATCTTCCTGTGTCGGAGGCAGATGCGGCAGCGTCTGCCTCCGAATTTCAGATTGAAGGCAGTACACTGACAAAATACAGAGGAAGCGATGAACGTGTCACGATTCCCGATACAGTGGAAGTCGTGGGTGAGAGTGCCTTTGAGAACAATCAGAAGGTACAGTTTGTTGTGGTTCCCAAATCTGTGAAACGACTGGATGCCTATGTGTTCTGGGGCTGTAATAATCTGGAAGAGGTTGTACTTGGCAAAGGTCTTACCGCAGTGGATGAATATGCTTTTGCAGGATGCACCGGACTGAAACAGATCACGATCCCTGAGAATGTACAGAGTATTGATGCACAGGCATTTGCCGGATGTACGAACCTTATGGATATTTATATTCCGGACACAGTGACAAATATCTCAGACGATGCATTCTTAAATTGTGATAACGTAACGATTCATGCGGACGAAGGCAGCGTGGCTGCGAAGTTTGCACAGAAGCTGACAGAGCAGAAAAGTATGAGCCCTCTCGTAACGGCAGCGCCATCAGCGACAGGCGGAACTTCGGATGTACAGGCAACAACAGAGCCTGCCCCCACTGAAATGCCGACTCCTGCACCGACACCGGTGCCCGGAAATGTGATCGGCAGTACCTTTGTCGTAGGAAATCATGCGATGGTTATGATGCTGCCTGAAGAAGAAACTGTGCAACAGGGCTATACGGAACCGGTAGCAGGACAGGAGACCGGAGGAGAAACGCAGGATATCACTGCGGAGGCAGAAGACGGTACGATTCCGGAGTGGAAATATTATCGTGACCAGTCGATCAAAGCAGTGAGTATACCAGAAGGAACCACGGAAATCGGACGCTTTGCTTTTTCCAGAAGTTCGGCAGAAAGTGTGACGTTCCCGGAAGGTGTGACCACTATTGATTATGCAGCATTTTATCACTGTGATGATCTGAATAGTGTGATATTGCCAGATACGGTGACCCGGGTGGAAGCCAAGGCATTTACGCATACCGGATGGATGGATGATTTTGAAGAAAACAGCATGGATGATTACCTGATCAGCGGGGACATTCTGGTGGCTTACAAGGGGGACCTTCCCGAAGTGACCATACCGGATGGTGTTCGCGTGATTGCTGATGAAGCATTCCGCAGTCATACCGAACTGAAAAAGGTGCATTTGCCTGCAAGTGTCACCAATATCGGTGACAGCGCATTCCCGGAGGGAATCGAAATTATAAATGAATAAGGGTCAGATTTTACCGACACCAGGATAAGAAACCGGCATAAGATAGAATAAGTCTTATGCCGGTTTTGTCTTATTTTACGGGGAAGGAACAAGATGCAGCGGGTAAGGGAACAGGTACAGGTGCCGGAACAATTGCATAGTGGGGCAGGACGTGTGAAATCTGTGACTGTTGCTGTGCTGGATACCGGAATTGCTTATCATCCGGATCTGGTAGGACGGCTGCTTGCTTTTTCCGACTTTGTAGAAGGCCGTAACTTTCCGTATGACGATAATGGACACGGGACACATGTCTGCGGGATTGTATGCGGAAGCGGAGAACTGTCCGGAGGAAGATTTCGCGGAATGGCACCGGAGACAAAGCTTGTGGTGGGAAAAGTGCTGGACAGACAGGGGGAGGGCTCCTGTGATTCCATGCAGGAAGCTCTGGAATGGGTACTGCGGGTGAAAAACAGGTATGGAATCCGTGTTCTGAATATCTCTGTGGGGATCGGAGACCTGAAGGAACGTTACAAGGAGCAGATGTTGCGAAAATCTCTGGAATTGTTGTGGGATCATAATATTCTCGTGGTCTGCGCTGCAGGTAATACCGGTCCGGAGGACGGTAGTATTTCGGAGATGGCCAGTAGCAGAAAGGTTCTGACGGTGGGTTGTCATGACGGAAGATATTGTAAAAATGATCCCGGAAGGTGTGAGACGTACTCCGGCAGGGGCAGAAGATATGATGTGACCCGTAAACCGGATATTGTGGCTCCGGGGACAAGGATTCTGTCCTGTAATGCTTTCTGGCAGAACCGGAACGGCAGAATCTACAGACCCTATGTAGCAAAAAGCGGCACATCCATGGCAACACCCATTGTATCCGGGGCGGCAGCCCTTGCTATGGAAAAATATCCGGGAATTACCAATGAAGAATTTGTTCGTCTGCTGTCCCTTACAGCTACCGATCTGGGAGAGCCGTGGAACAAGCAGGGCTTCGGCATGCTTAATGTACGGAGATTATTAGAAAACAAGTAAAAGGATAAAATCACTGGGAAAAATAAAAAATATGATTAAAATAAGTCAATAAAATAAATACCAAAGATATTGACACAAATGGTATGATTGTATACAATGATACGAGAACTGCAAAATGTATTTTTACTGCGCAGAGTAAAAATTATAAAATCTTGCAGATATCGAATGTCAGGGAAGAGAGGTATACCAATGAGAGAAAGTGATGCATTTCAGAATCGTCCGGTCTCCATGAATCCGAAGAACAACCTTTTGGAGATTGAAGAGCATATGTACATACTGGATGATGTGGAGAAGCCGAACGTGTTCCGTAACATGTTCCCTTATTCCGAAATCCCAAAAATACCTTTTAATGATCGTATCGTGCCTCATAACATGCCAAAGGATATCTGGATCACAGATACTACCTTCAGAGACGGACAGCAGTCCAGAGCACCTTATACCACAGAGCAGATCGTAAAGATCTATGACTATCTGCATGAACTGGGTGGCCCCAACGGAATGATCCGTGCCAGTGAATTTTTCCTGTACAGCAAGAAGGACAGAGACGCTGTTTATAAATGTATGGAGAGGGGATACAAGTTCCCCGAAGTTACCAGCTGGATCCGTGCCAGCAAGGAGGACTTTAAGCTGGTAAAAGAGATCGGAATGAAGGAGACTGGCATTCTGGTCAGCTGTTCCGATTATCATATTTTCCTGAAATTAAAAATGACCAGAAGACAGGCCATGGATCACTATTTAAGCGTTATCCGTGACTGCCTGGAGGAGGGTATCAGCCCCAGATGTCATCTGGAGGATATCACCAGAGCGGATATCTACGGTTATGTGGTTCCGTTCTGCCTGGAACTGATGAAACTGATGAAGGAGTATCAGATCCCCATCAAGGTCCGGGCCTGCGATACCATGGGATACGGTGTCAACTATCCCGGTGCCGTTATTCCCCGTAGTGTACAGGGTATCATTTACGCAATCCATACCCACGCAGGTGTGCCGCATGAGCTGATCGAATGGCATGGTCACAATGACTTTTACAAGGCGGTGTCCAATTCCACCACAGCATGGTTGTACGGCTGTTCCGGTGTAAATACCTCACTGTTTGGTATCGGTGAGCGTACCGGTAATACACCGCTGGAGGCAATGGTATTCGAATATGCACAGTTGAAGGGTGATCTGAACGGTATGAATACCCGTGTCATCACGGAGCTGGCAGAGTACTATGAGAAGGAGATCGGCTATCAGATCCCGCCCAGAACCCCGTTTGTCGGCAAGAATTTCAACGTGACCAGAGCCGGTATCCATGCGGACGGTCTGCTTAAGAACGAAGAGATATACAACATTTTCGATACCGAGAAATTCCTGAATCGTCCGGTATTGTGCGCTATTTCCAACACCTCCGGTCTGGCAGGTATCGCACACTGGCTGAACACCTATTATAAGTTAAAGGGAGACAAGCAGGTACAGAAGACTTCCGAACTGGTAGCGGAGATCAAAAAGTGGGTAGACGAGGAGTACGCCGGTGGACGTGTCACCGTGCTTACGGATGAAGAGATTGTGGCCTGCGTCAACCGTATCTGCCTGGAGAAGAACCTGAAGATCGGTGAGTAAGAAAATATGGCGGCATTTTTTGCTGCCCGGAAATGAGGATTATAGTGAGTAAGTATGATGTAAAGCAGGAAGTAACGGATAAGTTCTCCCTGCGGGGACGGGTATTTCACAAGCTGAGAGAAGACATCTTAAGCGGAAAATATCAGGAACATGAAGAATTGAAGGAAGTGGCTATCGGCGAGGAGATGGGAGTCAGCAGAACCCCCGTCAGAGAGGCGTTCCGTCAGCTGGAGCTGGAGGGACTGATTCAGATCATCCCCAACAAGGGAGCCTATGTCACCGGTATTACTCAGAAGGATGTGAAGGATATTTACATGATCCGTTCCCTGCTGGAAGGTCTGTGTGCCCGTTGGGCTACGGAACATATCACCAAGGAGCAGATGGAAGAGATGGAAGAGAATGTTTATCTGTCCAAGTTCCATGCCCAGAAGGGACATCTGGAGCAGCTGGCGGAGTTAGATAATCGTTTCCATGATATTCTGTATGAGGCATGTGACAGCAAGATGCTGGAGCATCAGCTGAAGGACTTCCATCAGTATGTCCTGCGTGTCCGCAAGAAAACATTGGCCAGTGCCAACCGCGGTCCCAAATCCAATGAAGAGCATGAGCAGATCATGGAGGCCATCAAGGCAGGCAATGCCGATCTGGCAGAGCAGCTGGCACACCAGCACATGATCAACGCCTATGACAACATGGTGAAAAACGGTCTGAACGAGGCCTATGCACAGCAGGATAAGCCGCAGGAATAGGTTGCCTGTCTGTGAAAATTACTGTAGAATGTAATTATTCAGAGCCAATGGGCGAAGTAACCACATGAGCAAATAACATGCAGGCATGTTATTCGGTGAAGCCTTGCAGAAGCGATTTTGCCAATGTGGTTCTGGATAGCTATTGCAAAGTAAAAGAATAAATACCGGAAAGGAAATCATTATGGAAAAGATCAAAATGACAACCCCTCTCGTAGAGATGGACGGAGACGAAATGACCAGAATCCTCTGGCAGATGATCAAGGATGAACTGTTACTGCCTTACATCGATCTGAAGACAGAGTACTATGATCTTGGACTGGAGCATCGTAATGAGACCGATGATCAGGTAACCGTGGATTCTGCCAATGCCACATTGAAGTACGGCGTTGCTGTAAAATGTGCGACCATTACCCCCAACGCTGCCAGAATGACAGAGTATAATCTGAAGGAAATGTGGAAGAGTCCCAACGGAACCATCCGTGCGATCTTAGACGGTACGGTATTCCGTGCACCGATTCTGGTAAAGGGTATCGTTCCTTATGTCAAGAACTGGACCAAGCCCATCACCATTGCCCGTCATGCTTACGGCGATGTGTATAAAAATACTGAGATCAAGGTACCCGGCCCCGGTAAGGCAGAGCTGGTATTCACCGCAGCAGACGGCACCGAGACCCGTGAACTGATCCATAATTTTGATGGAGCAGGTATCATTCAGGGTATCCACAATACGAATAAGTCTATCGAGAGCTTTGCAAGAGCATGCTTTAGCTATGCCGTAGATACGAAGCAGGATCTGTGGTTCTCCACCAAGGACACCATTTCCAAAAAATACGATCATACCTTCAAGGATATTTTCCAGGAGATCTATGATAACGAGTACAAGGCAAAATTCGAGGAACTGGGCATTACATATTTCTATACCCTGATTGATGATGCCGTAGCCCGTGTCATCCGTTCTGAGGGCGGATTCATCTGGGCCTGCAAGAACTATGATGGTGATGTAATGTCCGATATGGTAGCTACCGCTTACGGCGATCTGTCCATGATGACTTCCGTACTGGTATCTCCAAGCGGTGTCTATGAGTATGAGGCTGCTCACGGAACTGTACAGCGTCATTACTACAAGCACTTAAAGGGCGAAGAGACCTCCACCAACTCCATCGCTACCATCTACGCATGGACCGGAGCTCTCAGAAAGCGCGGTGAACTGGATCAGATCCCCGAGCTGTGCAACTTCGCAGACAAGCTGGAGCAGGCATGCATCAAGACCATCGAGGACGGCAAGATGACCAAGAGCCTGTCCCTGATCTCTACCTGTGAGCATCCCGTGATCCTCAACAGCCTGGACTTCATCAAGGCGATCAGAGAGACACTGGACAGCCTGCTGTAAATTGAGAGTTAGTGAAATACATTGGCAAAATCCACGAACTCCCGGAGCATGC
>OGQZ01001336.1_pt1 | contig 19139 bp, 24 predicted proteins | sample 1553321 | NCBI WGS metagenome assembly OGQZ01 (sample SAMEA2579958, study PRJEB22360) | human gut metagenome | reverse complement strand
CCTGCCTCTGGTGGGCGGTCTGGCTGACGCCGGCCGGGGCCTCTTCCCCCGGTATGACGCCGGCGTCTACCAGGTCCAGGGGGCAACCCTGGTGGTCAGCCGGGGACTGGGCAACAACCCCGGCGGCTTCCGCCTGTTCAACGGGCCGGAAATGCCTATGCTCACTCTGGTCTCCGGATAGTCTGCCTTGGCAGGTCCATTCCAGGTTCAGGTGGGACCGTACCATCAGGACGGCAGCGGCCACCTGGAATTGTAACGTCACCTGCCACTGGCAGACGAAAAGATCCCATGGCGCCATACACCTACCTCTTTCCCCGCCGGAGAAAGAGAAATGCTTTTGCCGTGATTGCACCATAAAAAAGATTTGCTTTTTGGGAAGCGTCCTGCTATAATACGAGAAGCGCCCTTAGCTTGATGAGAAAGAACCATGTGGAGATGTACCCAAGTGGCTGAAGGGTTCGGATTCGAAATCCGATAGGCGCCGAAAGGCGTGCGGGGGTTCAAATCCCTCCATCTCCGCCAGATAAAGCCGTCCAGATTTTACGGTCTGGGCGGCTTTCTTCTGCATATTTTCGAATTTCCCGGGAACTCCGAACTTATTGCCATATCATATTTGCAATCATTTTGCAGCGTTGGCAACTCAAAAGGCAACGTTGCAATCCAAAATGGCAATGAAATTGGCAATAGAAAAAATGGCAAACTCCCAACTTTTTTCATTGCCGCCGGCTCCTCAGCTATGATATAATAAGGCTGGCCGCCCGGACAGACGGCCAGCGGGAAATATTGCGATAGAGGGCCGCCCAGAAGGGTAGCCCTCTATCTACATCACTTTAGTCGAAGAATCGCTCATACTCTCCGAGCAATTCCAGGTCCCAATCCGGATTGGAGCCGTACCAGGCCCATACCGTCTGGTATGCATCCCGGAGGGACTCCGGGTTGGCTTCGATGGGCTCGCGGGTCCCATCGGCTTGGATCAGCTCCAAGTCCTGGCCCTCGCCACAGAACACGATGGTAGCGCGTCCGGTTTCTGATTTAATCATGGCAATCTCTTTCATTTTTGTTTCCTCCATATTCTGGGGAATTTCCGTCCCCCTCAATTTGTGTCTTGATTATAGCATCTTTTCCAGCTTTTGTCAAGTCTTTTTTTGCAAAAACCGGAAAAAATATTATGCGAAGTATCTCCTTGATTTTTGCGCCTTACCCGATTATAATCAAGGTGGCCGGGGTAAGGCTCCCGGCTCACCTTATCTGGGGTGGGAGAGCGGCGCTTTTGGAATAGGGGCCGCTCTCTTTTTATTTACTCATTCATGATGCGCTTCACGCTCTCACGGAGTTCTTCGAGCGTTGCGCACTTCTCAATGAGCTCGAGGATTGCTTTCAGCAACGCCTCAGTGATATTCATCCCATCCATTTCCTCACTTCCTTCCGTAAGAGGCTTTCGCCCCTGCCTTACAACAACTATTATACAGGATTTTCTTGAAAAGTCAAGCTTTTTCTTTAAGTTTTTTCGAAAAATTTTCAGGCACGCCTTGACATTGCCAAGGATATTCTTTATAATTATCCCGGAGGTGATAATGTGGACATCCCGACCAAAATCAAAATGGCGGAGATATACGCCCAAATTAGTGAATCGGAGTTATCGCGTAGAATCGGGACAACTCCACAGGCATTCAATCAAAGAATGAGAACTGGGAAATTTTCATCTTCCGATTTGGAAAAAATAGCTGACGCGCTTGGTGCCGAATTCCGATGCTGCTTTAAATTCCCCGACGGCCAGGAAATCTAATTCTATAATGCAAAAATCCCCCTCCCAGCAGCCGAAAACTGCCAGGAGGGGGATAATTTTATGCTTTGGACTTAATCCAGCTTGCCTAATCGGTCCAGGATCACCAGGGTCCGCAGGAGATCATAGCCCAGATTGAGTCCTTGCCCATCGCCCAGCAGGACGCCCTTATCCAGCAGCTTGGCCACTGTGGGGCGCGCCCAATCCTGCACTTTATCCAGAGTGGCAAAGGTGCGGGATTTACGATCCTCTGCAATGGCGGACTGGATCATAGCCTTTACATCGCCCTGGCTCAAGCCCGGGGCGATGGTGGGCGCTGCAGCCTGTGCCTTTTTGGCCAGGCCAGCACGGGTGGCGATGCACTCAGCAACGGCGTAGCCCACAGCCTTTGCATAGTCCTCCCTCAAAATAGCCGGCACATCATCCGGTGCATCCATAAAGCCGTGCTCAATCAGCACGGCGGGCATGGCCGTGTTGCGGAGCACATAAAAGTCCGCCGTAGTTTTAGGGCTGGAGCGGTTCCCGGCTAGCCCTCCAGCGGCCACAATGGCCGCATACAAGGCGTCCCGCCAGCCAGCGGCAGTAGAGCCCTCGCCCAGCGAAAAGGCCACTACGCCGCCGCCACGGCCCCCATTGATGCCAGCATTGTGGTGGGCACTATAGTAGAGATCAGCGCCAGCGGCGTTGGCCCGCTGGCAGCGCACCGACATGCCCACATCTTCCGCGCCAGTGGCATCATCCACCCGCAGAATCTCAAAGCCTTCGTACCGCTTCGCCGCCTCAGCGATATAGTTGCAAATCCGCTGATTGAGCCACCATTCCTGATGCTGGCTGGGATCCAGATTTGCAGGGATACGGCGGCCAGGCGTGGGAAGTCCGTGGCCAGCATCCAGGGCCAGTAAAAATTTTGTAACCATGATTTATTCCCCCTTGCCCAGTTGCTTGCCCAGCTGATCCACGCCGGTGGCAGCCAGGCCGGATACAATGCCAACAGCCACAGCTGTCAGCGCGTCCCCCGCTGGGAAATCGGGCATGATGTACATCCCCACAGCTCCCAGCGCCGCTCCCGCGGTGCCCACGATGCAGGGGATCCACTTATTATCCAGGCCGGTAGCCTTGATAATTTGGCCGATCAGATAGCAGATCACTGTAATTCCGGCCACGCTTGCAATTCCAAAATCCATGATTTTTCCCTCCAAAAATTAATTTTTTGCGGCCTTGAGATCGCGGATATCGTGCTGGCACTCTGCCATTTCGCCCTCCAGCTTATAGGTTCTCTCTATCAGATTATTGTGCATCTGCACTTTCCGCTCCAATTGCTCCAGGCGATATTGCGTAAGCCGGCTGGAGGCGATTACTCCCAAGCCAGAGCCGAGCAGAGTGCCAGCCAACGAGAGGAGGGCCACGACTATGGCGTCCGACATCTTCAGGCCACCTCCCAACTGCCAGGCAGCGCAACCGGCCCATGCACAGTGGCATCCACCTTGCACCGGTAGATCAGCCCATCCGCCCAGCGCATGTACTCGCCCGCCTGGTAGGCATCATGTGCGCCAGTGGGCTGCACATAAGGCAGTGCCCACTTGGCAGATGTAGCGTGGTACGGGGCCCATAGCGCGGGCGCGTCGCCGGGGGCCCAGGCCTCGTTGCCCACACTATCATGTGCCTGGCAGCAGCGCCAGGGCTGGCCGGCATGCGTCCGCACATCGCCAATGGCGTACTTGCCAGGCTCCCAGGGCAGCAACAGCGCCGAATCGGCAATCACGTCATCGGCCTGGGCTGTGGCCGCTGCCGCCCGGGCTTCCTTGGCCGCCCTCCGGGCCATTGCCGCAAGAGCGGCATAGATATCAGGCATCCTTAATTCCTCCTTCGATTGCCGCCAGCAGGGCGGCTATTTTTTCTTCCGTGGTGGGCTCCGGTGGGGGCGCGGCGGCCATCAGGGCTTCCAGTTCGGCGATTTCTTCCGGTGTAGCGTCTCTATACACGCCATTTTCGTAAATTCTCATATCTTCATCGCCCCATAATTAGAAATTCAGTTCCGGCCACGAACACATTTCCCAGGCCGGCAGATATGCGTATCCCATTTATCTTCCCTCCGCCCTCAACGAAATCATAGGAAAAATCATTGGCGCCTTTCATTGCATCCAGCTTCCACGGCCCATAATAATGAGATGTGGCTGAGCTATAAGGATTCGCCCGCCCGGCTTCGGGATGCTCGACATACACGGATGATGATTCGCACTCGCCCGTGCGCAAGTTGACGCGGCCACGGGCAAATACAAATCCAGTTGTATGGGCGCTGCCAAGATCAAAAATCCATACTCCAGGTGGCTGGCATAGTCCAGCGGATTGTAAAATCGGACGATGTAGCGGCGTCCGCTGCGCTTTGCAGCCTTATCGCTCTGCCAGTTCCGGCGGTATGCGCCGGCGCCGATAACATTATCATTTTTGCAGATCAACCTGGCCTGCTTTACTGCGTAGGCGCCTTCGCCAGCGGCAATTTTGCTCATAATCGCCGGTATATCAGCTTTCAGCGTCTCCAGCTGCTGGATGTATTGCGTTAAATCGTCCTTTCGCACACCCATTATGCAAGGCCCTCCTCAATAGCGGCGGTAAGCGCCACAGCATTTGTATGCGGATTGAGCAACGCAACCCACCCATCATTTAGCACTGCAAATAGATGTAAGCCGGCGACGAGATTGTAGGGATCCAGCGATTGGTTCCGGCCTGATGCAGCTATGCGATAAGTGCCGTTCCCGGCAACGAGCTGCGGATTTTCTGCACTATTATAATTTGCGAAGTTTACATAAAATGTATATCCCTGTGTCGCCGGGATCTCCGGGGCGCCGCCCAGCACTTTGGAAGCGGCAACTGCTTCTGTGGAGCAGCTGTACACCGGGATCGCTCCGGGCTCGGCGGCCACCGCAGTATCCGTGGGATTGATCAGGAAAGCCACGGATAGATCTGGATCCAGCACGTACGTGTGGGCCTGCCCAGCCATGGCGGCCGCCTTGGCTGGCTGGCCATCGCGGCAATCGATAATTGCGTAGAGCTTATTATTGATGGATAGGCTAGGCTCATCGGCGGTGTTCGCCCCGACTGAAAAGGCCACGGTAAGTATTCCACTCCGATTGGCCGTAAAGCCGGAAGTGTGGACGGATACTACTTTTGTGGCCGCGTCAGCCGCGCTGGCGCACACGCCTAGGCCGATTGCTGCACTGCCAGGGTCGCCTTTGTCTCCCTTGTCCCCTTTGTCGCCCTTATCGCCCGGGCCCCCATCCATCACATCAAAACTTTTGGGCCCGCCGGCATCCGTGATGGTCAGCCGGTGGCCGCCGGTGATGGTAGTGATGGATATGGTGGGGGATACGCCATCCTGCCCAGGATCCCCCTTCGGGAGCATGATTTGCTTGGTTTGCACTGATGTCATTCCCGATTCACTCGGATCAAAAGCAATCTGCATGATGTTTCTTTCAGATTGAGATATCTTCGGAATATAATATCCGCCATCCTTGCCCGGCGACCCCAAAATATTGGCCGCTGTTGGTGCCTCGCCCATTCCGGCCTTGCTGGCTGTCCAGGTGAGGTTGCCGTCTGCGTCCACAGAGGGAGTCCAGTAGCCCCCGTCCGCGCCAGGCGGCCCCGGCACGGGGGTAGTAGAGCCACTGCTCTGCTGCTTATCCAGCAAAATCCATGCGCCGCTGATCAACATAAAGCGATACAGCCCCGCAGTGATATCGCCCGGCTTAATCGGCTGCGCTGTGATGCGGTCCCGGATAATATACTCAATTCCATCATAATTGAGCCGGGGACTTTCTGCGGTATTACTATTTGTAAATCGCACCGCCAACACCGCGCCTATCACTGGCGCAAACCCGTCCACAAGCTCTGCAGCCTTGGCGGCGGTGCCGGCGGCGGTGGAGCAGGTGGTATATGCATTGGCTGGGATGGAGACATTCCCGGTTCTTCCATTTACCTTTGCAACGCCTGCCACTACATTCACATTGCCATTGGAGTCTGGCTTAATGCCGTTGACAGATTTTACCGCCCCGGCAGCTGCCGACTTGGCCTCGTCAATGGCCTCGTTGATGTCCGCCAATGTCTGATAGTTGTAGTAGTTGTTGGATGGGGTTATGCCTGCGGTGGGAGCCGCCTGGACGTGCACCACGAAATTAAATGTGGATATCACTGTGTTGCCACAAATGATAGCTACGTCCGCCACTACGTCCCCAGGGCATGTCAGCATTTGTGCCGCCAGTCGCACAGTGATGTTATCTCCGTCCAAGGTGCAGGCAGATAAGTTGTCCTCGGTTTTGTCGTAAATGCCACCAGTTCCATCCGGCTTGCAGAAGCGAACTACGCCCTTCTGTTCCGTGCCGGATGGGGCGATCTGATTATTGATATTAGCCGGAATCCCATTATCATATAATTTAATCATAATCTTCCGGCTCCCTGCGTCCCCCTGTTTGGCCACAACTCTGGGGGTGGGATCTCTGAGCGATATATCAAGATTAATAGTTTGCACATTATACATATTATTGCCTCCTTTTCCATAGATCGGCAATTGTGCTGTCAAGCCCGCGCCTCGACTCGCCCAAATCGATTGCATTATAGCGCTCCGCCAACACATCAAACTCAGTCCGAACAACCTTAGCTTTAGCGGAAATTCCGAGTCCAGGATGCCGGATTGTGACTATATCGCATAGGCCTACATGCTCCAGCGGTGCGATGCCGCTGTACTCAGTAGTCTGCCATAACGGCGCGAACGCCGCCCGGAGCGACACAATTGGGCCTGTAATTTTGTTGGCATTTAAGTAGGCTCTGGCACGGCTACGCATCTGATCATCCGTAGGCGATTGGTCAAACTCTCCGCTTAGATCCAACGGGACGGTGCGCCCATACTTTGTGCCCCCGAGGATACTGATCACGCGCTCCGGCAGAGTCAACAGCCTGCTAACGCCACCATCGCCCTCCTCGAGATAGTACGGCACTACCCCTGTCAGCGCCGTCTCGATGCTTGTGATCTGCTCCAGTGCCGTCAGATTTTTCCCGTACGCCACAACTACTCCATTGTCGCTGCCGCGCGCGGCCAGGAGGCGGACGGCCCATCGATCCCACTCATACTCTCCGCCATAAGTGTCCAGGATGGATCCGTCCTCGCCTGCCAGACGATTTCGAGCCGATGCTGGGACGGACTGCGTATAAATCCCACTGCCGGCTTTGTCTGTTGCAAAGTTAAACGGCATATCGCCCACGCAATGGCTGGAGAGCTCGAGCATTGCATCTGCCGGGCTGGATGCCGAAAATGGCATGGAGATAATATATCTAAGCTGGTAGCTGATGTGCTCGGCGTTGATAAGTAGTGTCCCATCCAAGTTCGCGGTAACGGAATAAATCCGAAAAGGCTGCCACTTGCTAAGCGATGTGGCCGAATCATTGCTAGGAGCCAGGATGATGCTTTCCACGGCCAAATCGTTGGCGCGTATGCCGTTTGCAGGATAAGCCATGGTGAGCTCAAATTCCCCATTGCGTTCTTCTACTACGATGCAGCTAATTGCATCGGGAAGCGTTCCAATGCCGAAACTTGTAAATTCCGTTTCCACCGCCGGATATAAAATCGGTATCACATCGTCCACCACCTGGGCACAATTTTCAGCCGAGACACAGTTTGCGCAAGCTTGCCAGATATAATAAGCTTGTTTTCGCCTGGGGCCAATACAGGGAAGCCGTTTTCTGACCCCATCCTCTCGTTATAGCTCACATCTCCGATATAGGCGTTCTGCATCTCACTGTCAACATATAGTCCGTTAGGTAAATCTGTTATCGTAAATGCACTATCATTTATATTAATAGATACATCCCCGCTTCCGAAAATGCAAAAGAGTGGCTTCGCCTCAAATGCAGTCGGATTATAAATTTTTGCCTCATACATGCGGGGGGAATCTGGGATTTCCAGAGTGAGCGCGCGTTGCCCATCGTCCCGCCACAATTGAGGCTTGCAACCAAACTGAATTGTGAATCTCCCACGTCGATTCCAGAAATTCTCTATGGATAGGGGGCCATCGAAGGCGGCCATCCGGAAGATCCCTGGATGGTAGGTATCCCGCAACTCTGCGTATCCGCCCCCAGCAGCGTACAGCCAGCCGGCAATCTCCGACATTTTATCCGGGCCGCCCCTGCAGTAGCACTCGTATGCAACTGCAACATTTTCGTAGTTGCCTTTATCTAATCGCAGAGATCCATTCCGCCCCGGGACCGATATAAGTTCGACTTGCCGGGTCGGCTTTTCTTGCATCGGAAAACGTTCGACAAAAACATCAAAGTCTGTGCTGCGCTTTCCTGCAAAGCAAAAATAATTATCCATTCGCGGCAAGCCTCCTCCTGAATATTTGTTCCGCATCAACCAAGATGTATCTTGAAAGTTTTCGCTCGTCAATTCCGGAAGGTGCATTCACATGGATGGTGATCCCACCTAAATTGATATTCTGGGCGCCGGTACCGGTGCCCCCGTGATTTGTTTGATCCGCCGTGGGGATCACAAAATTTCGCTCCCCAAGCTCGGCCATTCGATGCATAGCTTCGCCATATTTCGCCATGTTATCCTGAATGGCATTCACCGCGCCTTGGACGATGTAAGCGGTATTTTGATAAAATAGACGGGACGGGGAATTGATTTGGTTGTATGACCGGAATGCATTATTGCCAGTACGAGCCAGCGACTGCATTTGGTTACCATATAGGTATTCATTATCATTGACACCTGCTATAACTCCGCGGACAATATCACTTCCCATGCCGTAAGCCTCAGAGTATACAGCCGCTTTCCCATCCGATAGGCCTGTAGCAAAATCAGCCGCAATTGCAGCGGCATTTTCTTTGCTCTCGTTTTTCTGCCGGAAGATGGTATTCAGCTCATCCAGCTTTTCGCCCGAGCCATCCAGGATGGACTGCAGGATTTGCATGGACTCAATTGAACCGTCCGACAGCTGCTTTACCAGCCCCTCATCTACGCCGCGCCGGGCAGCCTCTTTGAGATTGTCCGCATAATTGTCAAATGCCGTCTGCTGGGATTGCAGATTTTTAATCATGTCATCAATACTCATTTCGCACTTTTCTGATACTTCGTCAAAAAGCCCGATTTGGGTATTCATGCTTTCCAGGGTGGATACCCGGGTGGCCTCATACTCGTCTTGGAGTGCTTGTAGGCGGCCAACCATCGTCTGCACAGCCTTGTCGGTGCCCGTCAGCTTGTCGCCACCGTTTTCGCATTCATCGGCAAACAGTTTTAGGGCATTTTCTGCATCGGCAATCTGCCCTTCGTAGGTAGCAAGCGTTTCTCTGGATTCCTTTATTTGATTTTCAAGCCCATTTTGCTGATTTATATTGTCCTGTATCTTTTCTGAATTTTCATCAAGAGATATTCCAAGTAAATTGTACTCTTTTGTCAGCTCTTGCTTTTGTTTTTGTAATTCATAAGTGCTCTCTACGCCCTCTGCGTTTGTTCGGTTGATTTGCTGCTCCACGGCATCCAGTTGCTTAGCAATTCTGGATTGTTCGCTTTCCAGCCTGGACTTTTCCGCAGTAAGGATTTTCGACTCTTCTGTTAGCCGATTCCGCTTCGCCTGTGCATCAATCAGCGCCGCCTCCGCCGCCCCTTGCTCCTCCAGGACGTCCGTATATTTCTCTTGCAACGCTTTGGCGGTGGCGTTCTTTTTCCAAGCTTCAATATCTCCGATCAAAGCATCTGAATTTTTGTTGATCAGGCCGGTCTGCTCATCGATCGCAAGATTCAAATCCGGAATTAGGCCATTGAGCTGTTCCACGATCATCTCATACTCGCGATGTGCCACAGCGGTGTTTAGCCCCGCAGCTTCCAACTCTTGCAGGCGCTGCACATATATTCCTGCAGCATATGCTGCTCCTTCGATTTCAGCCTTTGTACTGGCGTAGTTTTCGTTTGCCGCCTCTATGCGGTTCGCAAAATTTTCTGTGGCATCTGCCAGCTCGCTTTCTGCATCTGCTGCAAGGGATGCAGATGTGGTGATGGAGGTGATGATCCCAACAACTCCGCCTATCACAGTTGCCGCAAGCCCCCAAGGGGACGCGCTTGCCACTGCGCCGGATGCAGCCATCGCCTCTCCGGCAGCTGTGGCAGCGGTAGAGATTTGGAAAAAACTGGTTACAATTTGGAAGATTTCACCGGCCTTTTTTGTGGCCTGAAACGCAATAAAAGCGGAGGCAATTCCGGCAACTGCACCGACTACATCAGCCCCGTGATCCACCAGCCACCCAAATGTATTTCCAATCCCTTCCGCAAGATCATCAAGCTTCCCACTTTTGGCGGCTGCGTTCATCTTGTCCGTAAACTTCTGAATGATGGGGATTGTATTTTTCATCACCGGATCCCCCAACACCGCTTGCAGCTGCCTTTGGGCTTCCTTCAGTTCGCCGGTGGCATTCTCCCAGCTGTCGGATTCTCGGGCAGCTTGCCCGAGTGCGCCAGACGCTTTATTGCCGGCTTCGACCATGGATAGGAGCACATCCACCTTCTGGGACTCTGATAGCTCCTGGAAGCTTTTGGCATACTTCTCATTTGCTGCCGTGTTGCGGGTGGTTTCGGTTGCGGCAATACCGAGGGCTGCGTCATTCGCATAATTGCCCTTGAGGAAGCTCTGAAGGGCCTCTGTGGCATCTTCGATTGATCTATCGTAATATGCCGCCGAATCCGCAGCGGCCTCCAGGGCCCGCTGTGCGAGCCCCAGAGCCTCCTCGGAATCCGCTCCCGCCGTCTTGGCGAATGCATATATTTTTGTGTAGCTTCCCTGCATCCGGGTAGCCGTAATACCAGCCTCATCCGCAACTGCCTGCAAACTGGATCTGGCAGCGGCCTCCAGGCCGAAAAAGGTCTGCTCAAACTGAGCATTTTCGGCCTGGACTTGTGCCGCAGACTCGATCATTCCAGATGCAAAATCTTTTGCGCCTTCGAGCAGTTTGCGGAAGCCGGACATGATGGCATCCGACAGGATGCCGGCCTTGAGAATATCGGAGAAATTCAAAGAAGCCTCTCCGGCATCATCCACAGAATCAGAGAAGTCGTCTACATCGCCGGAGGCATTATCCGCGGCATCCGCAAAATCGGCGATTTTGTCGGCTGCATCCTGGGCGGAGTCGATAAAATCTCCTGCATCGTTCCCTGCTCCCCGGAATGCTTCACTGGCTGCGGCGAGTTCTGTATCTGCATTCGCCAGCTCCTTTTCCAGCTTCGACACTTCGGCCTGGGCATCATATAAGGCCCCTTCCAGCCTCTGAGCCTCGATGCTGCTATCTCCAAATTTGGCTTTTGCCTTCCCCCACGCATTTTCCAACAGGGAGACCTTGGAGCGCTGATTGTCGATTTGCTTTTGCAACTGGGCCGCAGTTGCGCGGAGTTTGCCTTGCTCATCGCCGTTTTTATCAAACTCCGCGGTAACTGCCTTGGTCCGGGCGACTAAAGTTTTGTACTCCGTGTTGATTTGGCTAATTTGACGCCTAAATTCCGCTTCGCCGTCAATGCCAATCTTCGGACCGATATTGTACGCCATATAATCACCTCAGCTCCATCACTTCGTCATATGTCCACTTCCGGCGTTCCGGTTTTGGCTCTGCTCCGTGGGAAATTGCAAAGCAATCCGCCATGGATAAAATCTCTCCTACCGGGGTATGCAGGATCTCCCGGGTGGGCATCCCGGCGTGCCTGCCCCAATATTTCAGCCAGGCTGCGCAGAGCCGGATTCCGGTTCTGCGCCGTCGCCGTTTTTTGCCGGGGCCGCCTCTACTTCCTGCTTCATCGACTCATTGATGGCCGACATAATATCAGGGCGCAATTGCACCAGTTGCCGGGGCATCAGCAGGCTACACAGCTCCGATTCGGTAGGCACCTTGCGTGCTTCCGTACCTCCATCTGCATAAAAGCTGGCCACCATTCTGCGGTTCTCCTCGCCCTCCTGCAGCAAAATGGCCAGAACGAACGCAGTGTTGGAAATCATCTTGTTGATGTCCCCGTTTCCATCCAGGTAATTGCCAAGCTTATCTAGTCCACCGCAGGCCTGCGTGATTTGGCCGAAAGCCTCGACAGTCATGCAAAGCGGGTATTCTTTCCCACAGATCATTACAGTTCCCGCATTCATGCCTGCGCCTCCGTTTCTGCCGCCACGTTCAGCAGGGCTTTCAGAATTTCTTCAGCGCCCTCCTCTGTGGCTTGATCCTCCACCACCCATTTCCAATCGTGGTCGGCAGAATCATCGCGCGCCAGTTTGCCAGTCAATGCCTGAGTCTGCCAGCTAATGCTGTCCTCCATCGTCTTGGCTGCCGATTTCGGTGCGTCAAATCGCACCTTTCTCAAAATTGTCGGGACAAACGTATCAACGCCATCGGATCTGTATTTGGCAATATAGCCCACACCAAAATACGGCGGGTTGTTCTTACTCCCGTGCTTCAAAATTTTTGCCTTCTTACCTTCTCCGTAGGAAAATTCCTCCGGCTCGGGAGCGCCCGTGATCATCTGTTCCGCTTCTAAAAGCAGGCCATCAACGGTCAGCATCAAGTCGCCACCGGTAAAAATGCCAGCGTCGGTTTCCGCCACAACATTGTCACAGCAAAACGAGTTATCACTGGACGATGATGGTTCGATCGACACCTCTACACCCCGAGCCAGTTTCCGGCCGCCGGAGTACGTGGGGCTCCCGCCGTTCGCGCTGTATTTCGCAACGTACGGGAGGCTAAAGCCAATGCATACTTTTCCTGCTGCACTCATAAATCTACCCCCTAAATTAGTTTTTTGATTTCCTTATCAATTTCCGCCTGCATCGCCTCTACAGCAGCTTTCTTCGATTTAGCTACCGCCGGGCGCACGAACGGAGTCTTTTCTCGGACAGACGATCCGCTTTCCACAGCTCTGGCCAGCAACTGGTTCGGGACACCATGCGGATATTGCTTCGTTGGGCGGCGCCCGTACCCATCAAATCCGGCCTTCGTATGTAAAAAGCCGTTTTTGTCCCGTCCAATCGGAGTTAGGCCAAAGCTGTCAGCCAAATCTTGCTTTTGATTTTTCGGGAGCCCGCGGAATGTTTCTCCGGACTGCAATTTCCGGAATTTCTCTTCCGGCAGCGCTTGCAAATTGGCTCGAATTTGATCTGCAACAATCGCAGCGCCAGTTGCAATCGCCCGCTCCAGCATCTTACCGCTATCCGCAGCACTCTGATATCTCTCCAGCGCCAGAGCATAATCCCCCAGCGCTGAGAACGCTACCTTGGCCATCAGCGTAGCACCTCCCACTCCCATTCATAGTGCGTAAATCCGGTATCTTCTTCATACTGGATGCTGTTCAGCCGCCACGTCAATCCCTGGCATCTATTCAAGGACGCCTCAAACGCTTCCACCCACGGGTCAAACTCTCGCTTTGTAAAAAAGTCAGTCATTCCAGTAATTGCACTTGCACAGTGCTGCCCATCCGCCACGAAATCATTCGCGCCATCTTCTTGCCACACGAAATATCGCTCAGACTTTAGTCGTCCCCCGTGGCTAACCTGATCCGTCACAGCGGTGTGCACGGCGATAATCTTGTCTACCCAGCTCATCGAATCACCTCATACACCTGCGTGATGCGGACCAGAGACAAATCCAAAGAGGGCGGCCATGTGCCCATGACCGCCTGTACAGTATCGATACGGTATTGTCTGCCATCCTCCGTAATGGCCACATCCTGGGGGGATATGTCCAGCCTCCGTTGCACGCGGACTACCCGCTCAATCTCTACTTGCGTCTGCCTGGCCTGATACAGTCGGGTAATCCCCAGGCGACACTCCTCGTACCGGAGCATCACTTTTGGGGTCAGTCTCGGGGTCGGTCTCAGGCCTGGCTTTGCGGTATCTGTCAGCGCGCAGACCGTCAGCACGCCGGAGTTATACTGCTGGGTGATATCATTGTTCGGCCTCGTTGGCGCTTTGCGCATACCGCTGCACCGCCCTTTCATTTTGCATCGCCAGGAGCAGATGCGCATAGTTGTTCTCAAAAATATCCGTGGCACCATCTCTGGCGTATCGGACGTACTCAAATAGCAGGGTGCGGGGCCAGCCTGTCTCCAGGTAGTTTCCCCGCTCTCCCAGTTTGCTATCAATATAGGTCTCCCCAGCAGCAATAAGCTCTGTGATCTTTCGGTCCAGCGCGTCATCCTCCCAAGTGACGTCCAAATGATTCTTTACATCATCCAGGAGGTCATACGGCACCTGCTCGCCCGCAACCATCAGGACTTGGTGACGGTGACCGTATAGGTCTTGGTGGTGGTCCCATCGGCGGCGGTGACTTTGACCGTTACCGTATTGGCACCGGTGGCCCAAGTGGCGGCGCTGCCGTTGTCCACAGACTTATCGCCAACCGTAATTTCGATGGTAGCGCCCGCGTCAGAGGGCGTTGCCGTAATGGTATTGGAGGCATTGGTGGTCGCGGCGGTGTAGGAAACTGTGGCAGAGGCAAAAGCAGGGCTCAGGGCCAGCGCACCAATTTTAAGATCAGCCAGAGTGGCATCCGCAGAGGGTGTGGTGGCGTCAATCTGGGTCACCTTGTAGGCGGCCGGCGTCAAGCCGGAGACATCCAGCACCAGGAAGGAGTTGTTGTCCTTGGGCATGCCGTTGGCGTACGCCTTAATGAGGTACAGCCGCTTATCCTCCAGGAATTTGGCGTGGTCAGAATATTCGATTCGTCCGTCTGTGGCCGTGCCGGCCGCAGCGAAGTAACGCTTAGCCATGCCGATCACAGCCTTGCCGCGGGGCAGCGCCGGAACCTGGATGGCAGAAACGGGGTACGGGAATACATCATTCCGGTAAGTCCCATCCGGAGCCATCACAGTAGTCGCAGGCATGACTTTCTGATAATAATCCTGGGGATTCACCAAGAGGATCAAGCCGGACACGGTTCTGGGCTTGCCATTGGGGTCGACGGCCATGAGGGAGACCAGGCGGCCCATGGTGGCAGGGGAGAAATCGGTGACGGAAATGGCCGGCTTTTCGGGATATACGCCGCCAGTAACCGTAACGCCATCGCCCACCTGGCGATTCATACCAATGGGCTTCTCATTGCCATCGCCAGTCACAAGCGCCGCCTCCAGCCCGTTCGCTAGGGCTTCCAAGAGAATGCGCCGGACATAGCTGTCCAGCCACTGGGGGCCCAAATCCAGCATGGCCTTGCATACCGGTAGGAAGGCACTCAACTTGAACAGAACGGTATTGACCTCCTTGAAACCGCTGGTCAGTTCCTTCACGACCTCATCACAGAGTTCTCCCCAGGCAGCTTCCTGGTACCCGTTGGTATTCATGATCATACGGACCGCCCCGCCAGAGGGCATAAAGTCAATCCGGCTGAGCAGGGGGTGGTTGGTTTCCAGATCCTCGAATACAGAGTCAATCACCGTTTCCGGCATGACCACATCCAGATTGGCAAGGGCCTGCCGGGGATTCTTGGCTCGCATGGCCTCGCCCAGGGCCTGGTAGTACTTGGTCTCCTCGCTGGTCAGCTGCCGGACGCCGCGGGCTGTCAGTGCCCGGGAATCCTGCTCATTCCGCAGGTCCTCATAGTCCTGGCGCACTGTATCTGCCACATATTCCAGCATCTGGTCAAAGGCGGCGGCAGCCCCCTCCGCATCGTTGTTTTGTAGGGCCTTTTGCATGGCGGCCTGAATCTCAGTTTTCTTGCTGTTGATCAAGTCATTGCTTCTCATGATTTGTCCTCCTTAATTTTTGCAGATTCCATATCTCAGGATCTGCATGATGTTTGGTTTTTGGGTTTTTTGGGGCAGCACTTCTTCGGTCAGCTGGCGCAGACAGGCAGCCAGGCTCCGCTGTGCCTCAATGCGTTGCTGCACGCTCAGGTTGGCTTTTTGCAGGATTTCTTTGACGTCTTCCATATCGGCATCAGCCTCAGCGTACTGGTCCGCCAACCCGTACTGGATGCACTGCTCCGCTGTCAGCCAGGTTTCTTGATCCATCATGGTGGCAAGTTGGTCCTCGCTGATTTTTCCCTCGGCTTTTGCCAAGTAGGCCTTGCGGCCGGCCGCATTGATGATGTCCAGATCTGCCGCCGCTTTCCGCAACTCTGCGGCGTTCCCCGCTGTAGATAGCCACATATTGTGAATCATCATCAAGGTGTTCCGGGGCATGATCACTGTATCTCCCGCCATGGCGATGACAGATGCGACAGAGCAGGCAAAGCCGTCTACCCGCACGGTTTTGTGGGCCGGGTGCCGTCGGAGTTGGTTGTAAATTGCGGTCCCTTCGAATACAGAGCCGCCCCAAGAATTGATGTAAATCACAATCTCTTTTACATTCGGGTGCTTGGTCAACTCTTCCCGGAATTTTTTGGCGGAATTTTCGCTCTCAGTATAAGAAGAGGTGCCCCAATCGAAATATCCCGCCTCCACGTCTCCGTAGATATACAGTTCCAGGGTCTCAGTGAGTTGGGGCTGCTTGATTTCCCACATGGGCTTCATGTATTACTCCTTTCCCGCCTCCAGCGCACGAGTTGCCTCGCTGATGTCGGCGATGTTTTTTGTCAGTAGGTGTTTCCAAGCCCAGGGCTCATCAATGATGGTCTGCCCAGCAGCTCGGCGCACATCGTTGATGCAGTATGCGCCGGAACCTACCAGCTTCTCCACATTAGCTGCATTTTCAAACATATCGAAATGCTGGATGCTGGAGGAATCCACACGGATGTAATCTCCATTTTTCCAGTCATCAAAGCCATAGCGTTTCCGTGTGATCTCTTCTTGTAGCTGGTCGCAGATGGGGTCGATGCAGTTCATCAGGAATCTGGAATTTGCATCTCCAACTGCTTCCACTTTGCCGCCAATCAGCACTGCAGGAATCTGAAAGGCACGGGCTGTAAAATTGAAAATATCCTCAATCATGGCTTGGATTTCTCCAACTTTCCCGCTTTGCTCTTTGCCCCCCACATCCTCGTACTTATAGCCGTCAAACTCCGGGAGAATGGCGCCCCGGCTCTCCAAAAACGGCTTAATTTGGGCTTCCAACATTTTTTGGAATTCTTCTGCCCAAGCATCCCCGCCCTGGGCCATTTGGGATATGTGGACTTTCCAGTGAGGGGCATTCCCCCGCTCATAGTTCGCCATGGCGGCGGAGATCAGGCGATAATAGCTTTGGTACATGGAGTTGATTACTCCGCGAATATTCTTGTGGTGCAGCTGCAGATGCAGCACATCGCTTTCCAAAAATGCTCCGTCGTAGGCAACACCGCCCGCAACAACACCCTTGTAGCGGTTCCGTTTGATGGGCCGGTTATCTGGATCGGCCCACTCGTCTGCCACGACTACACTCTCAAAGCCATCCTTCCTCCTGGGAGCGATAATTAGAGCTTCGTTTTCCTGGCACAACTGTGATACCAATTTGTGTATAAAGGCCGTTGAGTTTTGGTTCACATTTGGCTCAAAGTTCCACATGTAGTACTCGCGGTCAAAAACTTCTTTGCCGCCCCGGAAAGTCCGAAATTCACAGCGGCCCAGGGCGTTGGCGATCATGTTGACGCAGACCCAAAAACTCAAATTCCGGGCGCTGTATTCAATGGCGGCTTCTTCCAGCTCCCCGCAGGTGACTTCCTTCGTAGCAGCCTTCCCGTTTCTCCGAAAGAATTCAAAGAATTTTAGTCCCAATGCTTCACCCCCTTAAAGTGAAATTGCGCCCAGCGGTGGGAGCTCTACCGGAAGGCCGCTGCCGAGGACCGGCTCAATTGCCATGCTCGCTACCAGGGCCATAAACGGATCCGTTTTGCGGCTCTTGGCCTCAATTTTTGCATAGTAAAAATTTCCAGTGTCGGAGCCAATCTTCCGGGAGCTTCGCACCCGCTTGGTGTTGTTTACAGCCCAGCGCAGGCACGGATTGTCTCCCCACGCAAATAGTCCTCGGTCGAAGCAGGCCTGGATTACCGGGTCCGTGCTCATGATATCGGACGGACGGATCAGTTTTACCCGGCTTTTATCATTGGCATCAAATCCGATTTTCTTCATTTCGTCCGATAGCAAAGTCCAGCGAAAATTATCCATGGCCATCATTCGGATGTTGTACATGCCAGCTGCTCTCCGGATGTACTCCGCCAGCAGCCTTGGGTGGATGCTTACATCGTCCACAGCGGATACAAGCCCCTGCTTTGCCCACTCCCTCCAAGGGGCCTTGATCCGTGCCAGGGTTTTGGCCTGCAGGCAAATCCATGCATGATTAATATCAAAACGCCGCTCTCCCTGGCGGAAGTGCAGATTGACCGCAGCCCAGTCATTTAGCTCCGCATAGTCGATTCCGACTGTGCACTGCCAGCCCCGCATGTCCGGCAAAGGTTGGTTGGTGGCCCTGATCTTCTCGTAATCGGTCACGCTGATTTCCTTTGCGCCACTTCGAATTCCGAAGCGCTTTGTCAAAAAGCTTACATTCTGCTCCGGGTGTTCTAGCCACTCTTTGTATTCCTCTCGGATCTCCGCTTGCAGGTCCGGGAGGTACGGGAGGGACGGATTTGCCATGGGCCAGTTCTCCGGATCGTGGACTTGCTCCTTGCTATCTAAGCAGCAGATAAATGGCAAGAATCCATCATCTTCTTCGCCGTCAAAAAGGATCCTTCGCCCTCTTGCTAGGTAATCATCCAAGGGGCCGTCCGACACATCGCCGTTGGATGTGAAAAATCCGACCCTTGGTTGGCCGACTTTTCCCATTCCCGTTATAAAAACTGTTATGTTATCATAGTTTTCGTATTGATGGACTTCGTTCAGGATTACTTTCCCAGAGCGAAGCCCGTCCCGTCCTTTTGGGTTGTTCGTGTGGCCTTTCATGATGCCCTTGTTCTTGCGCCCCTGAACAACCTCTTTAGTGTGATAGTAATGCTTATCAAGCTTCGCTTCCCATCTTGGCGTCTCCAACACGTCAACGAGATCCAGCATGGGGCGTTTTGCCTGATCCTCGTTGTTCGCGCAAATATCAACGTTGTAGCGACTTACGGGATTGTAGGGAGATACGGAGCACGCGCCATCAAAGGCAATAAATCCATCCTTCCCAGCGCCACGGCCAACCATAGCAAAAAGTGTTTTCCATCTCGGACGCCCAGTCCGCCGCCAGTAGGTGCAGTCCCACAGGGCGAGCAAAAATTCTTCCCAAGGAAATAGGCGCTCATAAGGGAAATATTTTACGAGGGACAAATATTTGTCCAGCTGAACCGTGTCGGTGTAGATATCATCGGACGCAAAGCATTTGCGCACGTGCTCCGCAAGAGCTATTTGCTCCCGGCAGGCCCGGGGGGCCCCCAGCCGCCAGAAACATCTTTTTCATAAGATTGG
>OGQZ01001335.1_pt1 | contig 19162 bp, 12 predicted proteins | sample 1553321 | NCBI WGS metagenome assembly OGQZ01 (sample SAMEA2579958, study PRJEB22360) | human gut metagenome | reverse complement strand
ATGGCAGGCGAAATTACGGAGAAAGAGATTCGTGGTCATGCAGATAGAAACCGTTTATTAAGAGTAATGGGGACGGAGTGGGATTCTCCGAAATATCAGATTGCAGAGTTCATGGAGACCGGACAGAAAATGGCATTTCTATTATGCTCGGATGGATTTTGGGAACTTATTGAAGAAAAAACTATGCAGACGATGTTAAAAAAGTCGGAGACACCGGAAAACTGGTTGGACAATATGGAAAAAGAAGTTCTTAAAAACGGAAAAGGAAAAGAAATGGATAATTATTCCGCCGTTGCAGTATTTGTAAATATGTAGATTACAGTTTAGAAAAAGAATGGCTAAAGGGAAGAGGGATGATATGGCAGTGATCAAGTGTAAAAAGGGGCATTTTTATGATGATGAGAAGTTTGCAGAGTGTCCGCATTGTGCAAACAGGAATGATATGGAAGAGGATTCTGTTACCAGACCATTGAACACGGAATCAATAGAATATTATGCAGCACAGTATGTACATGACCGGGCAGAGCATATCCATGTGGAAATGGATGAGGAACGTACCATTGGTCTGTATAGCAGGAGAGGACATGAAAAATGTGTAGCAGGCTGGTTAGTATGCATAGAAGGGGTATCAAAAGGAGCAGATTATCATATTTATGCGGGATTTAACAGGATCGGACGTGAGCAGAGTAACGATATTGTATTGGGTTATGATATGCAGGTTTCAAGAAATACACACTGTTCCGTTGTATATGAAGAAAAAAAGAATGAATTCTATGCAGTCCCAAAAGCCGGGAATCTTACATATCTGAATGACGAATTATTAGAGCAGGCGCAAGTGCTGACAGACGGAGATAAACTTTGCATGGGTGAAAGTATTTTGGAATTTGTTGCATATTGCAAGGGAGAGAGACGATGGGAAGGAAAATAGAGATTTTATTATGCAGTATGCTCATATTGCTTATGGTAACAGGAAATACGGTACAGGCAGCAGAAAAAGGGAGAGAACAGACAGAAGAGCAAATACGGCTTGAAAGTGTCACTGCATACATGCCACAGATGAAAGCATATTGCTATTTAGATAAAAAACCGGACAAAAAGGAAGTACAGGCATCCTACGGCAAAGAAGCACTGACGGTAAAAAAAGTCATGCCGTATCAAGAGAGTAAAGAAGGGACTCTTTATTACCTGCTGTTAGATCAGTCAGGTTCTCTGAGTGAAACGGATTTTGAGCAGATTAAAAACAGCGTGATCTCATTTTCAAAAAGAATGAAAGAAAATGACAGATTAACCATTATAACATTTGGAGATGAAGTACAGATCCTCTGTGAAGATCAGACGGTAAAAGAAAGTATTGCTGAGAAGGTACGGGCATTAACAAACACAGACGGAAATACAAAGCTCTTTGAAGCAATACAAAAAACAGCAGAAATTGCAGATCAGAAAGAAAATGCAGGGAAAAGAAAAATAGCAGTTGCATTTACGGACGGTGAAGATTTTTCTGAAAACACATCTACACAAAAAGAAGCGTGCCAGGCATTACAGAAGAAGAGTATTCCGCTCTATACAATGGCAGTACGACAGAGAAAGAATCAGAACGATAATCCGTATATTAGCAGCATGGGAGAATTTGCAAGAAGTACCGGAGGAATACAGGAGGTTTTTTCGGGAAAGGAATTAGAAGAAAAATTACAGCAGTTGCAGGAGTTGTTTGAACAGGCATATGTGATCCGGTGTGAAGCAACATCTAATCAGGTAACTTATAAACCGGAGTTATTTGTTTTAAATATTTCAGATGACAAGGTAGTATCAGGAGAGGTCACGACACGTTACTATCACAAAGATCATAAGAAGCCAACCGTGTCTGTCCGAAAAAGCGGGAGCAGAAAACTGGAACTGACATTTAGTGAGCCGGTCATGCATGCACAAAAGGTAGAGAATTATGAGATTACAGTAAATGGAAAAGTGCCATTAGCTGTTTATACAGCAGGATATACAGGGGATACGAAAGAGAAAGTTGTTCTGACCTTTCAAAAAGAGTTGCAGAATGGAAAATATCGGATCCGCTTTTCGGGAATCTCAGATCGTTCCATGGAAAAAAATCCAATAAAAAAATCCTGTACATTTGAGATCAAAGAGCAAAGCTCCATAAACCGGAAAATCCTTATCGGAATCATCATGGTCATTGCAGGGTTTATCTGTATTTTAGTAATTTGGCAGAAACAAAAGAAAAAAAGGGTTTCAAAAGAAAAGTATGACAATACAACAGAAAGTGTCAGCCTGTTATCTGCGGAACCAATACAAAAACATCATGTCAGACTTCAGAAAGAGAAGGTACCCGGAAAACATATCATCTTTGAATTACAGGGAGTACAGAGTCAAACCACAGTGATAGATGCAGAGATTGTGAAAAGCCTGATCGTAGGAAGAGCAGATATCTGTGATATCTATATGGACGATGCAAGTATGTCAAAGCAGCATTTTGTAATCTACGATAAAAAGGACGGTTTTTATATAGAAGATCTTCAAAGTACAAATGGAACATTAGTCAATGGAAAAAAGATCCATACACAGAGCAGGCTGCAAAAAGGTGACAGGATACAGGCAGGAGAGGTACAGATGACAGTGAGGTGGTAGCAGATGGATACGGTAAGACAAAAGACCTGTCCGGATTGTTTTAAAGGAATCCTGGAATCAGGAAAGTGTAACAGGTGTGGATTTGAAATTCAGCATGAAAAACAGAACAGTCTTCGTATAGAGACCTTTTCTAAATTAAAGCAAAGATATATTGTCGGAAGAATCTTAGGATATGGTGGATTTGGAATTACATATAAGGTATATGACACAAAGCAGGACAGGATCTGTGCGGTGAAGGAATTTATCCCTATGGGACTTGTGGCAAGAAGAAGTCAGGGAACACAGATTTATGTTACCTCCAGTGCGTATGAGGGGGATTTTGAACACGGGAAAAAGCGTTTTATAGAAGAAGCCCGTGTATTAATGCAGTTAGATCACATTCCGGAAGTCGTAAAGATTACAGATTATTTTGAAGAAAATAATACGGCATATTTTGTGATGGACTATATCGAGGGTGCAACCTTAAAACAACTGATGCGTGTATATGGAGGAACCATTCCATTGAAAAATGCATTGGAAATCATAAAACAGGCAGGGGAAGCCTTAGAGCAGGTACATACGGGAGCCGGAATATTTCATCGTGACATCAGTGCAGATAACATTATGCTGACGAAAGATGGAAATGTAAAGATCATTGATTTTGGAAATGCCAAATACCTGATCGGAAAGAACAGCCAGACTCTGTCAGTTGTATTGAAACATGGATATGCACCACCGGAACAATATTCGAGTACAAGTCTTCAGGGAAGTTATACAGATGTGTATGCATTAGCGGTAACGATCTATTACATCTTAACAGGAGTGATGGTAACAAGTGCACCGGACAGACTGACAGGAGAAGAATACTGGGCATTAAACCGGGTGCTTCCGGAGGTGCCGGAATATGTATCAAAGGCAGTAGACAGAGCCTTAGAATTAAACAGCAAAAAGCGGACACAGACAGTACGACAGTTTTTGACAGAGCTTGGGTTGTCTGAACAGGCATCTGTTTCAAAGAAGAAAAAACAGGAAACTCCCTATATTGCAGTAATTGGAACAGACAGCAGGCGGCGTTTTAATCTTCCATGCAACAGTATTATGACCATTGGACGTTCAAAGACAATGGCAGATATTGTTCCGGCACGGGATAGTCAGATCAGTAAAAAACATTGTGAGATTTTTTATGACAGCATAGAGCAGCAGTTTTATCTGGTGGATCAGTCTACAAATGGAACATATTTAGACGGACAGAGAATGGAAAAAGGAAAAGTATATGTGATCAGGGCGGGAGAACGGTTTTCGCTTGGACGGAATTTATGCATATTGCAGACAGGAGTGGAGAAATGAGCAGAACGGAAATGGAAAAAGATGTTGTGACGATCAAGATCGAACCGGAAGAAATAAGAGGCTTGGAGATCGGAGCATCCAGCATTATAGGAACCAGAAAAAATCAGGAAGATACGATATTTGGACATAGAGAAGGGGAGGAAGCATTGCTGATCGTATGTGATGGGATGGGAGGATTGCATGGCGGAGAACGGGCAAGTAAAACTGCCGTGGAAAGTATTGCAGAAGCATATTTTCAGAATCCGGAAATAGAAAGTGTTCCGGAGTTCTTAGAAGAAGAGGCATACCGGGCAGATGAAAAAGTTGCCTGTCTGCGTACCGGGCAGGGAGAAATGCTGCATGCCGGAACAACTGCTGTTGTAGCAGTTATCAAAGACAGGGAACTGTACTGGCTTTCTGTGGGAGACAGCAGGATCTATATCATCCGTGGCAAAGAGATCATGGCTGTGAATAGAGAACATAATTACCGGATGACCATGGATGCAATGCTAGAAGAGGGGACTCTTACTTTAGAAGAATACAAAAAGGAAGAATATCGTGCAGAAGCACTGATCAGTTATTTGGGAATTGGAAATCTCGAACTGATGGATGTCAACAGACAGCCATTTCTGTTAGAGGAAGGAGATGTTGTCCTGTTAAGCAGTGATGGATTATCTCGGAGTCTGACAGAAGAAGAAATATTAGATATTGTTTATGAATATGAACCGGATATGCAAAGAACTGCTGAAGAATTGACGGCAGCAGCATTAGGAGAGAAGACATCAGGACAGGATAATACTTCTGTTGTCATACTGCAATATCATGCAGAAGAAGCAGCAGAGTAAAAATATAAAGGATCAAAGAGGAGGAACTACTATGAATTTAAAAAGATGCGAGAATGGACATTTTTACGATGTGGACAAATTTGAGACATGTCCACATTGTGCAGCCATCGGTGGAGATTCAAAGATCACACAGCCATTTGAGGCGATGGATGATACAGCAATGACAGAGCCTGTGACTGTGCCGCTTTCATCCCATGTACCGCAGCCACAGCCGCAGACTTCAGTACAGCCACAGGAAGAAAGTCTTTCACTGAAAGATGCGATTGGAAAGGCAATGACGGAAAATACACATGAGAGTCAGGATGATGACAGCAAAACCATCAGTCTGTATCAGACAAAGATAGGCGTAGAGCCGGTAGTAGGATGGTTAGTGTGCATTGAGGGAGCTGCTTTTGGAGAGAGTTTTAAATTAAAAAGCGGACGAAACTTTATAGGCAGAGCCAACAGTATGGACATTGTGATACCGGGCGACAGCAGTGTTTCAAGAGACAAGCATGCCATTATTCTGTATGAGCCAAGAAAAAGAGAATTTATTGCACAGGCAGGAGAGTCAAGAGAACTGTTCTATCTGAATGATGAAGTTGTATTAATGCCGGTACGTTTAAAACAGCATGATATTGTCACGATAGGAAATACCCGTCTGATGTTTTTCCCATGTTGTGGTGAAGAGTTTAGCTGGGAGGACTATAAAAAGGAAGAGAAAGAATAATGCTTAAAGTTGCGGTGTGTGATGATGATAGTGCCTGTAGAGCAGAGATCGGAAAGGCAGTAGGCGATATTCTTTTTTCAAGGGATGATTATGAAATTTTTTACTATAGAAGTGGTAAAGAAATTAAAGAAGCAGTGGAACATGGTAATTTTACAGCGCAGCTATTGCTTCTGGATATCCACATGCATCCTGTGAATGGGATAGAAATAGCAGAATGGATTAGGAAACATCGGGTGGATGTGGACATTATCTTTATCACGGTATCGCCCAAATATGTCTACGATTGCTACACCTATCGGGCATTTGCCTATCTGTTAAAACCGGTTTCTTTAAAACGTCTGCAGCAGGAATTAAACCGATATGTGGATGAACTTGAGACCGGCTCAGAGTATATCAATATTGCAGTTCGTGGATGTGAACACAGGATACCGTTGAATGAGATCCGTTATTTTGAAAGCGACATCCGAAAGATTCGTGTTTATTTATCAAAAGAAACACTGGAATTTTATGGAAAGCTAAATGAACTAGAGGATGTTCTGAAAGGTAAAGGTTTTTTGCGGTGCCATCAAAGTTATCTGGTGAATAAAAATTATGTAAATGCTATCAGGAGAAATGTGATTGAACTGGAGGGAACAGAGATCCCCATTAGTCGCAAATATTGGGAAATGTTAAAGAAGCAACTGTAAAGTAATAGAAAGGAAGAGTTTGTGTGGAAAATGTGTCAGTCACAAGAAGCCTTGCATTGAACCGGGTACCGGGTGGAGCTGTGATCGGTGTTCGCGGAGAAAACTTTGGAAAGATTGTCTGTATCCGTCCGGAAGTAGAGATTTTGCTCGGAAGGGATACGAATCTCTGTGATATTTTCTTTCATAATGGAAAAGTCAGCAGAAAGCATTGCGGAATTGTCTATCATCTGAAAGAAAATGCATACAGCGTTTATGACTATTCTACGAATGGAACCTATGTAAAAGGTGGAAAGCGGTTAAAACGGGGTGGCAGCCATGGGATACCACCCGGAACAGAATTATATATTGGAACAACAGAAGATGTAATTAAATTGGGATAAAGAGAAAGTGAGAGGTGCATATGCAAAAAATCAAATTAAAAAACGAAAAGTTATATATTGTTCTTATGATCCTTCAATACATTGTTGGAGGAGTAGCACTAAAAAATATTATCAAAGGATTATTTGGGGGAGTCCTGCTTTTCCGGTATAGTGAAAGTCCCTTAGCAGCACTCGCACTACAGCAGCATCCGGTGACTACGATCATAAGTCTGGCGATCGCAGTCTATAATTTTGTACTGTTTTGGAATATCTGTAAAGATTTAAATACTGTTTGTGAAAAGTATGAAGATCCAAGTGGGACACAACGGACACCTAATTATTTAGTGGTTTGTATCTTCACAATGATTACCTTTGGTATCTACTATTTTTACTGGATGAATAAACATGGAAACCGTATGTATGGGATCGATCAGGCAGAATACAAAAAAGGTGTAAAAGATACAGGTTCTACATATCTGCTGTTTCTGTTTTTAGGACTGGTTACGTTTGGAATCTGCCGTTTGATCGCAAATGTTAAATTTATCAAGAATTTGAACTTATTAAGTGAAGCATATAACGAGAGAGTAGGAGATATGGAGTCCGGTGCTCATGCAATAGCAGAGGATGATTCCGTGACCGTTGCAATGCAGATGCCGGAACAGACAGGGGCATATCAGAACAGAGGCGGATGTTTAGAAGGATGTGCAGGAGTCTATGATGGAGCACAGATCCCGATAGAAAGTCAGTCAGAGCTTGTGATAGGACGGGATGAAATATGTTCTAATGTGGTTATCAAGAATCCAAAGGTCAGCAGAAAACATTGCAGTATCCGTTATAACGATGTCAATGGAATGTATATTGTAACAGATCACTCTACGAATGGTGTTTATTACAAGAATGGTGAAGCACTTCCTAAGGATACACCGGTGGAATGTCGTCCGGGAACGATCTTAGTCATTGCAAAGAGTGGAAATGAGTTCCTGTTGAGATAATAAAAGAGGAAAGCAGTATGAGTGAAACATCAAAAAGATGTATAGTCATCATTGATGAAAGCGGAAAAATACAGGAAATACCGCTGAAAAATGAAAGCACAGAGAGATACCGCTGGGGAAGAGATGCAGGACAGAATGAGATTGTTACAAATTCAGCGGTGATATCCAGAACACACGGAAAGTTCAAAGTAACACCGGATGCACTGCTCTATGCAGATTTAGGAAGTACCAATGGCACTTATGCAGAATGTGGAGGTACTAAAACTTTCATACATGCCAGTAAATCCTATACCATATTAAAAAGCGGAGATATGCTTCGTGTCCAGTCACCAAAAGGAGACAGGGAAGGTTCCGTATTAGTGCTGTACTCAGAAGATGGACAGAAGGGAAAATGGAATTTCTGTCCGATTGGCGGCACAAATCTAAACATAGGACGTGGACATGAGAATGATATTGTCCTGCATCATCCGGGAGTATCCAGAAAGCATGCCATAATAGAGCGGCAGGGGGATCGGTATGATCTTGTAGATTGCAGGAGTGCCAATGGGATCATTGTCAATGAGCATGTGATGGATGGAAAGAGACAGTTGCAGGACAAAGATGTGATCCGTATCCAGAACTGTATCCTGATCTATACCAATGGAGGAATCTTCTATAAGAGTACGGCACAGGGAGTCGGATTAAATGTCCGCCATATAAAAAAAGTGGTAGGAAAAGGGAAGAAAATCTTAGATGATGTCAGTCTGGACATAGAAGGAAATGAGTTTGTAGCGATCATCGGAGGGTCAGGAGCAGGAAAAACAACACTGATGAATGCGATCAGTGGATTCGACGGTAAAAAAGAAGGAGAAGTCCTGTTTGGCGGGATGGATCTGAATAAGAATTTTCCGGTACTTAAAAGCCTGATCGGTTATGTACCGCAGCAGGATATCATTTATGAGAATCTGACGTTGAAGCGGATGTTGTATTATACCGCAAAAATGAAGATGCCCAAAGATACCTCAAAAGCAGAGATCGAAAAAAGAATTCTGGATGTACTTGATATGGTGGAACTGTCAGAACATCAGAATACCTATATCCGAAAATTGTCCGGTGGACAGAAAAAGAGGGCAAGCATCGCAGTGGAACTGTTAGCAGATCCAAGTCTGTTTTTCCTGGATGAACCGACATCCGGTTTAGATCCCGGAACGGAAAAGAAACTGATGACAATGTTAAGCCGTTTGTCGAAATCACAGGGAAAGACCATCATCATGGTCACACATACCACACAAAGCCTGGATCTGTGTGATAAAGTCATTTTTATGGGACAGGGAGGAAGGCTGTGTTTTTGTGGAACCTGTGAAGAAGCAAAGATGTTTTTTGACACGGATAATCTTGTGGATATCTATAACGAAATGACGGACCAGCCCAAAGTCTGGGCAGAGCAGTACCGGAACTGTGTACCGCTGCAGCAGATACAAGCAGACAGTGAACAGAAGGTGTTAAAGAAAAAGAAAAGCTCAGGATTCTGGCAGTTTGGGATCTTAAGTGCCAGATATGCGGAACTGATCAAGAATGATGTTCCGCGTCTGGTCATGCTGCTGCTTCAACCGGTGCTGATCGCATTCCTGTTAGGGATTGTTGCAGACAATGATGTGTTTAAAATATATGAGAGCACCAAAACTATTTTCTTTGCGTTAAGCTGTGCAGGAATCTGGATCGGTCTGTTTAATTCTATTCAGGAGATCTGTAAAGAGCGAACGATTTTAAAACGTGAATACATGGGAAATATGAAATTGTGGTCGTATACGCTGTCAAAATTCGTGATACAGATCCTGCTAGGAGCCGTGCAGGCGGTGATCATGACGCTGGTATTTCAATTTGCAGTGGGACTTCCGGAGAAGGGAATCCTTTACAGTAACAGTTTTGCAGAAGTATTTATTACCACATGGCTGACAGTCATCGCATCCATGGCACTGGGGTTTGTTGTTTCAGCCGTTGTAAAGAGCGGAGACAAAGCAATGACCTGTGCACCGTTTGTTCTGATCATCCAGCTTCTCTTTTCCGGAATTCTGTTTGAGTTAAAAGGATTTGGAAAAAACATAGCATATTTTACCATCAGTAAATGGTCGGTAGAAAGTTATGGAAGCATAGCACATCTGAATAAACTAAAAACCAGGATGCAGGAAGCCGTACCTGGAACAGAACATGAATTTGAAAAAATCTTTGAATTTTCAAGAAATCATCTATTGCAGCATTGGGGAGTTCTGCTGCTCATGATGCTGGTATGTGGGGTTCTGACAACCGTAATCTTACGCAGTGTATCAAAAGATGGAAGATAAATAGACGATATTTTAGTCAAAATATGCATTTTCCATGTCAAAAAAGACAATCCCCGGAAATCTGGCAGATTCTTTTTATAATAAGAGTATCAAAAGAATTTGTCAGAGCAAAGGGGGAAATCACATGAAGAAATTAATAAAAAAAGTATTTGTAATCTGTATCGTGGCAGCGACATTCTTTCTGTTCTGTCCGGTCATGCCGACAGAGGCAGCGAATACCTCCGGAAGTTTTAATGAACGGATCTCACAGCTTCAAAAGAAGTTCCCGAATGGGAAATACTGGAACCATATGGGAAAAGGGGCAAATGATCCAAACGGGTATACGAGTACACCTTGTACACACCACGGACATTGCAGTGCAAAAGGCTACAATGGCTGGTGTGGATGTAACAGTTTTAATAATCAGTCCATTCAGTGTTTTGGATTTGCAGAAAAATTAGGCTATGATGTATTTGGAACAAATCCATCCAGAACATGGACAAAATCATATAATCTTTCCAATGTAAGAGCAGGAGATATTATCCGGTATAAAAATAACGGACATTCTATTTTTGTCACAAAAGTATCAGGAAATACGATCACTTATGCGGACTGTAATTCAGATGGTCATTGTAAGATCCGCTGGAATGCAACCATCAGTAAATCATCCGTTTATGGATTATCCTATGTGCAGCATGCAAATAATTACAGTGATGTCATGAATATCCGGGACAGCAAACCGGCAGCACCGCAGATCACAGCAATGAATGCAGGTGGCATAATAAATCCGGGTAACAGTTTTTCCGCCAGAATCCGTAATTGTGCAAGTGGAAAATATCTGACAGACCGAAATTCTAACGTAGATTTAGAGAGTCGTGGAGATGAGAAATTAGGAGAGCAGATTTGGAAATTTGAAAGAAACAGCGATGGTTCCTATTACATACATTCCAGTATTACAGGAATGGTCATGGATGTGGAATCCGGAGATAAAGATGGTCTGAACATTTATTTAAACAATAATTATCAGTTGCAAAACCAGAGATGGTTCATACATCAGAGGGCAGATGGAAGCGTATATTTCAGACCGGCAAATTCAACGACTAAAGTACTGGATATTGCAAATGGATTTACGGAAGAAGGTACCAATGTATGGGAATGGACATATAACGGAACCGATGCACAGAAATTTGCAATAGACAAATGTAGTGAGATCCAAAATATAGGTGAAGATTTTTCCGCATTGATCATGAATACGGCATGTTGGAAACCAATTATGCAAAGAGACGATGCCAATGTAGTCTTAGGAACACCAACTGCAGAGAATATGTCAAGGATCCTGTGGCATTTTGTCAGAAATCCGAAAACAGGTTATTACACGATCTATTCTTATCTGAATGGAAAATGTCTGGATGTACAGGATGCAAAGAGTGATTGCGGGGCGAATGTGTGGTGCTATCAGGAGCATGGTCATGTTGCACAGAGATGGTATGTGTTAAGGGACTCGAATGGCAAGATGTATTTAAAAGCAGCATGTTCTTCTAAGAATCTGGATCTGTCCAATAATGAAAGTGCAGATGGGACCAATATCCAGATGTGGGACTACAATATGACGAATGCACAGGTGTTTACGATCTATCAGCTGGATGCAAACCGTGATAAACTCAATCATCAGATTTCCGTATCTAAAACACAGGTGAATGTCAATGAAAAAGCGAATATTTCCGTAACAGGAGCGCTGTATACAACTTCTTACCGTTTTCATATCGTTGCTCCAAACGGTCAGGAAAGCGTTGTAGATAACAAATGTAATCCAAATTATACATTTAGCGGAACACAGGCCGGAACTTATCGGATCTACGCAGAACTAAAATCCCCGGTATCGAGCGAAACAGGAAGCCTGTCCGGTAAATGTGTCAGCATTCAGGTCAACAGTGTACAAAAAGATACAAAGAGCCTTACAGGTACAAAAATATATGGTATCAAAACATCTTATACATATACAGGAAAATCGATCACACCATCGGTTATCATTTACAATAACAAAACAAGATTGAAAAAAGGAAAAGATTATATTGTTACCTGTCAGAATAATGTAAATATGGGAAAAGCAACCGTTACCATACAGGGAAAAGGAAAATATAGTGGAACCGTAAAAAAGACATTCCGTATTATACCGAATAAGATGAATCGTGTCTCAGCCAGATATCAGAGTGGAAAAATCAGGGTATCCTGGAAGAAAAATACACAGGCAGACGGATATGAGATATGTCATGCAAATAACAGAATTTTCATCAGGGCAAAAAAGAATGTTATTTCCAAAAACAGCATTACCACCCGGAACATTACGGGTTATAGAAAAGGTAATAACTGTTATGTAAAGATCAGATCCTTCAAGTGGATAGACGGTAAGAAATATTATGGAAAATACAGTGCTGTAAAAGCTGTCAGATGCAGATAGAAAGGAAAAGCAGCCTGAAAAAGGAGATGTCAAGAACAAAATTCTTTTTCAGGTTGCTATTTTTTACAACTGAAAACTCAAAACGAGTATATTTATTGACTATATTCAAAACGAATATTATAATTTTATCAGGTGAAAAGATGCGGAGGGATGAAAATGAGAAAGAAGATCGTAGCAGGATTTTTAGCTTTGACATTAGTAGCGGGAAACATGATGCCAATGAGTGTGTCAGCAGAAGAAATAGAGAACACAGAAACAGCAGCAGAACCGGTAGAAAATGAGGAGGAAGACTTTGAGACAAGATCACAGACAGAAGAGATAGAGGAAGTGCAGCAGTCAGAGACTCAGTCGATAGAGAATGTAGAAAAGAAAGAAAATTTAGAGAACGAAAAAGAGACAGAACCAGAAATTATATCGGGATCAGACATTGTAGAAGAACAGATGCCGGAAATGGAAGAGCCGGAGGCAGTACAGGCAAATGGTGCTTCTATTGTAGAGAGTGGCTCTTGTGGGGGCAGTGCTACTTATACACTGGATTCTAATGGAGAATTGAGAATATCGGGAAGTGGGGAGATTAAGACTGAAGTATTTCAAGGTAATAGCAATATAAAAAAAGTTATACTTAGTGCGCAAATAACAAGTATAGGGGGATGGACTTTTTACAAATGTAGTAGTTTAAATACTCTTACGATTCCATCAAGTGTGAGGAGTATAGGGGAGTGGGCATTTTATGGGTGTGAATCTTTAAATAACCTTATTATTCCTGCAAATGTGACTAATATAGGAGTTGGTGCATTTTCATATTGTATTAGTTTAAATGGTATTACAGTAAATCAAAACAATTCAATATATGATAGTCGCCAGAACTGTGATGCAGTTATCAAAAAAAGTAACAACGAATTGATGGTAGGTTGTAAAAATACAAAAATTCCAGTGAGTGTAAAGAGTATAGGGGATTATGCATTTTCTGGATGCGAAAGTTTAAATAGTATTGTCATTCCAAATAGTGTAACAAATATAGGAAATAAAGTGTTTTGGGGATGCATTAGTTTAGATAACGTTACAATTCCATCGAGCGTAACAAATATAGGTAGTGGTTCATTTGCATGGTGCAAAAATTTGAGCAGTATTATTGTGGATACCAACAATACCAGTTATGATAGCCGCGAAAATTGTAATGCAGTTATTAAGAGAGATAATAATGAATTGGTTGTAGGTTGTAAAAACACGAGGATTCCAACGAATGTAGAGAGTATAGGGAATGAGGCTTTTAGAGGATGTACTGGAATAAATAGTATTACTATTCCTTCTAAAGTGCGAAATATAGGAAATGAAGTATTTAAAAACTGTAAAAGTTTAGAAGTATTAATAATTTTTGGAAGTAATATTGAAACGGGACAGGGGATTATAGATAATACGGATAATCTTAAGTATGTTTATGGATATTCTAGTACGAACGTAGTAGAGGGTGGAAATATCAAAACATTAAAAGAATGGGCAGGTAAAAAGTACGTTAGCCTTGACAATGGAATTCAACTTACCTTAAATGCCAATGGCGGAAGTATCAGTAGTTCTACAAAAAAAGTATATCCGGCGTACACCTATGGTACGTTGCCAACTCCAATCCGTACAGGGTATGATTTTGCAGGTTGGTATACATCAGCATCCAGTGGACAAAAAATAAATAGTAGTGACATCGTACAGAGTGTTACAAATCAGACACTATATGCCCACTGGAAGCAAATTAAATATACAGTTACTTTTAATCCAAACGGAGGAAGTGTAGAGACAGGAAGCAGAGTAGTAGGAAGTGGAGAAACACTCAGTACATTTCCGACACCAACGCGAAATGGATATACCTTTGAAGGCTGGTATACCCAGGCGAGTGGAGGAAGCAAAGTAGAAGAAAGTATGAAGGTAACCGGAAATGTAACCGTATATGCACACTGGAAACATATTAAATATACAGTTACTTTTAACCCAAATGGAGGAAGTGTACAGACGAAAAGCAAAGTAGTAGGTGGAGGAGAAACACTCGGTACATTCCCGACACCAACGCGAACTGGATATACCTTTGAAGGTTGGTATACTCAAGCGAGTGGAGGAAGCAAGGTAAGCGGAAGTCTGAAAGTAACAAAAAACATGACACTGTATGCACACTGGAAGCAGATTGACCAGACTCCGTCAAAATATACGGTTACATTTCATCCCAATGGAGGCAGTGTACAGAATGGAACACAGACAATTACTTCTGGAGGAAGCCTGAAATCTTATCCGACACCAACCCGAAAAGGTTATGCATTTGAAGGCTGGTATACATCGGCATCCGGGGGTCAAAAAGTAACAGGCAGTGTCAAAGTTACAGCGAATATGACGCTCTATGCCCATTGGGTTAATAAAAACATTACTGCACCTAAGATGTCTATAAAAGTTACATCTTATAATAGTGTGGAAGTTTCATGGAAAAGAGTAAAGGGTGTCAAAGGTTACATTGTATACTGTTCTGACCAGAAAAATGGAAAGTACAAACAGGTCAGAAAAACAACAAAGACGAAGGTACATTTTTCTAAACTGAAACAAGGAAAGACTTACTATTACAAAGTAAAGGCATACCGTACAGCTGACGGTCAGCCAGTCTATGGAAAATATTCCAAGGTTGTAAAACGACAGATAAAAGGAAAACCTGCAACACCGAAACAGAAAATCATTCAGGTCAACCGGATGAAAGGAACGCTTACGATTTCGTGGAATAAGGTAAAAAATGCACAGAAGGTACAGATCTTGATGAGTACAGATGGAGGCAAATATAAAGTATGGCGTACTGTTTCTGCAAGCAAAGGAAAAGCAGAGTATGTCTATCGCGACAAGCTGAAAAAATCACATATCTACAGCTTTAGGCTAAGAGCATATTATACAGTGGATAAGAAAAATATCTATAGTGGGATGTCGAATAACTGGAGAGTAAAGGTTAAGTAAGGTCACAACAGACAAGGCGGTGAAAATGTATGATAAAAAAGAAGATTACAGCAGTGCTGCTTGTACTCGGAATATTGTTCACATCCATTCCATTGCAGACACAGGCAGCGACAAGTGCAGTATACAGTGGCAACTGTGGAACTTCCGGAGTTACCTGGGAATTGAATAAAAGTACGGGAGAATTAAAGATTTCAGGAAACGGCGAGATACAGTCTGTATTTGACTGGTCTGGATATAAAGGAATGCCGGTGGATACCGTAAAAAGTATCTATATCACAGCAGGCATTACCGGAATGGCACAGGGAGCCCTGGGTGTGCAAAGGTGGAATAATCTTGAAAAGATCACAGTAGCATCAAACAGTCCTTATTTAAAAAGCGTGAATGGGATACTGTTTAATAAGCAAGGGACTAAAATCCTGAAATATCCGAATAAAAGGACCACGGATTATACAGTACCCTCCGGTGTGACTGAAATTGGAAATCGGGCATTTGCACAGTGTACATTAAAAAAAATTACCATACCGCAGAGTGTTTCTGACATCAGACAGAGAGCGTTTTTTTGCAGCAGTATTACGAATGTTGATGGTGCAAAGGGATTAGAGAGAGTGTATCCGGAAGCATTTGCCTATAGCAGACTTGCAAATATAACTTTTTCACAGGGATTACAGCAGATTGGTGCGGGAGCATTTGAAAATACGGATTTGACAAGTGTTTCACTTCCGGCTGGCATAATCTACATAGGCTTAGAGGCATTTGGATACAATGCCAAGCTCAAAAAAGTAGTCAGTGATTCTGCTTTAGGACCGAAAACGGGTAATTATAATCAGTCAGGGTGCAGTATTTTTACATCCTGTCATAATCTGACAGATGTGACAATGACAAACAATGTTGGAAGTTTTGCATTCAATGATTGTACAAGCCTGAAAAATGTAACCTTAAAAGAAGGTGTCAATTACATTGGCGTAGGAGCTTTTACAGGAGATGAAGGAATTACAGAGATGTATCTGCCGAAGTCTCTGAATGGATTAGAGGAAAGTGCGTTTGTTGGATGTGCCAATATACAAAAATATACGGTTCATGCAGAGAACAACTGGTTTTGCAGTGAGGATGGTGTGTTGTTCAGTAAGAATAGAAGACAGCTTATATCCTATCCGCCGGGGAAAAAGAGTGGAAAAACATATCAGATACCGGATACCGTAACAGAGATTACCGGTTGGTCTTTTACATTTTTGCAGGGGGACTTATTAGAGGAGATTTTAATTCCTTTTAATGTAACGAAGATAGGACAGGGAGCCTTTGCAGGAAGCAGTTCGTTAAAAAGACTGGTAATTCCTTATACCGTGAATGAAATCTGGCAGCAGGCAGTTTTTTATGAATGTACCGGATTGGAGTATATTGTATTTCCTAAGACGGAGATTAAGATGGACTACGATGCAGCTATTAATCAGTGTAATTGTACCGGTCTTAAAAAGATTTACGGATATACAAGTACGATTCTTTCTACAGAAGATGGGAGCAGAAAAAGCCTGAAGGAATGGGCAGGAGATAAATTCGTCAGTCTGGACAATGGAATAGAATTGGAATTGAATGCTAATGGTGGCAAAGTCAGCAGTAATTCAAAGCGGATCTATCCGGCATATACTTATGGTTCACTTCCGGTTCCAAATCGTACAGGCCATACATTTACCGGCTGGTATACATCAGCATCCGGCGGGACACAGGTCAGCGAAAAAGATCAGGTGCGCAGTGTGACGAAACAGACATTGTATGCACATTGGAAACAGGATGACAAACAGACAAACAGCAATACAAAACAACAGTCACAAAAGAACACGGACGGGCAGACAGATCAACAGCCACAAAAACAGGCAAATGGGCAGACAAACCAGCAGTCACAGGATCAGATGAAGAAAAAGAATACCGTCAGCAAGATAGCAGCACCTAAGGCTTCCATCAGAATGACAGACAGTAGGAGTCTGGATGTTTCATGGAAAAAAGTAAAAGGTGTCAAAGGGTATGTCCTATATTGTTCTGATCAGAAGAATGGAGATTATAAAAAAGTAAAGCAGACGACTAAGACAAAGGTACACATTACAGGTTTAAAGAAAGGAAAGACATATTATTATAAGGTAAGGGCTTATCGGGTAGCAGGTAACAAATCCATTTATGGAAATTATTCTAAAGTGGTAAGCAGGAAAATCATAGGAAAACTTCCAACACCAAAACAGAAAAAGATTAAACTGAACACTTCTGACGGAACATTTACATTTTCATGGAACAAGGTCAAGGGAGCACAGAAAGTACAGATTTTAATGAGCGTGGATCATGGAAAATATAAAGTGTGGCATACTGTTTCAGCAAAGAAAAATAAAGCAGTATATTCATATCGGAAGAGCTTGAAAAAGTCTCATAAGTATAATTTTAAACTACGGGTTTATTATGTTGCAGATAAGAAAAAAATCTATAGTGGAATGTCTAATGCATGGACCATACAGTATTAACAGGAGAAATAAATCATGTCAAATCAATTATGTTTTCAGTGTTTTAGGATCAAAGGAGATTATGAAGTATGTCCATATTGCGGACATGTGGAAGTTACCAGGGCAAAAGAAGCTTATCAGTTAGCACCCGGAACAGTCTTAAAAGACCGCTATATCATAGGAACTTGTATCGGATTTGGAGGTTTTGGGATTACATATAAAGCATATGATACCGTTTTGAGCATTGTGGTTGCGATCAAAGAATTCTATCCGGCAGGATTGGTAAACCGTGGAGAGGGCGAGAAGAAAGTCGGGATCTTTTCCGGTGATAAAAAGACAGAATTTGACCGCCAGTTGAAACGTTTTTTAGAGGAAGCAAAGCATATGGCGATTTTTTCAAAAGAAAAAGATATCGTCAATGTATTTGATTATTTTGAAGACAATCAGACTGCTTATATTATTATGGAATATATTGAGGGTGAATTACTGAAAGACCGTTTGAAAAATGGGAAAATGAAGGTACAGACAGCAGTTGGTTATATGACAGCAATTTTGAATGCATTAGAAAAAATCCATCGTCAGGGAATTATCCATAAAGATGTCAGCCCGGATAACATTTTTTTAACAGGGGAAAACACCATAAAATTATTTGACTTTGGTGCGGCAAAATTTCAGGGAACGGAAAGTGAACGTTCAGAAGACGTAGTGATCAAAGCCGGTTATACGCCACCGGAGCAGTATCGCTCTAAAAGCGAGCAGGGGATTTTTATGGATATATATGCAGCGGGTGCAGTCTTTTATGAAATGGTAACCGGAGTGCGTCCGGTGGAAGCACCGGACCGTGCAGTAGAAGATATCTTAGAGTTACCGGGTAAATTAGGGATTCCTATTGATGAGAATTTAGAGCATATCATTATGAAAGCCGTTGCATTAAAACCGGAACTGCGTTTTCAGACGGCGGAACAATTTAAAGAAGCGATCATAATGCAAAAAAGGGTAGAATTACCGGAAGAAGAAATGAAGAAGATCCAACAGAGAAAAAAGTGGATTGGAATATCTTCCGTGGCAGTGATCGCAATTGTCGCAGTTATGATGATCCTGTCACAGACCGTTTTTTCCGGGAGGGGAAAAATAGATGTTGCAAAGATAGGAAAAGAGACAGTGGACGTATGGCTGGTACAGGAAAATGACGAGGGTGGAAAAAAGGTAAAGCAGGCACTACAGGAAGGTGTCAGTAAAAAATGTCCACAATTAAAAGTAAATATTAAACTTATGGATGAGAAAGAGTATCAGAAAAAAATCAGGGAAGCGAAAAAAACAGGAAAGTTTCCGGATGTATTCTGTACAGATTCATTAGATGAGAAAAAATATTGTGGAGAACTTAGCCGGTTGCTTCGGACCATGGATTTAGAAGATTA
>OGQZ01001327.1_pt1 | contig 19192 bp, 18 predicted proteins | sample 1553321 | NCBI WGS metagenome assembly OGQZ01 (sample SAMEA2579958, study PRJEB22360) | human gut metagenome | reverse complement strand
GCGGCCATTCCTCTCCTGACTGAAGTGAGAAGATTCCTGGCCGCATTTTAATTGAAAACCTAGAAGGATTCTCGTATCTTTACTGCATTCGCGAGTCAATCGCAAAATCCTGCCTCAGAGTCCATCAAAATCCGCCGTCATCGCCGCCGTAGTCGTCGCCGCCACCGCTATAATCGCCGCCATCATAGCCGCCGTAATCGTCACCGCCATAGCCGCCATAATCTCCGTAGTCATCATCGTGGTCAGCACCCGAGTAGTCGCTGTAGCTGCTGTAGTCATCGTTGCCGTAATTGCCGTAATCATCATAGTCCGACGCGTCATCCCCGTGGTCTTCCTCATCGTCGACCGACCAGTCGGCGTCCCAGTCAACACCATCATCATGGAAACCATCATCGTCTGCGTCATCAACATCGTAGTCATCTGCACCATCGGCCCTGTCATCTGCATCATCCGCGGTGTAGTCGTCTCCGTAATCTCCGTAATCGCCATAATCGCCTGCATCCTCTGCATCGTACGAGTCTGCCTCCGACTGCTGCTGTGCGCGCTGCGCCGCAGCCATCTGATCAAGGCGCGCCTGCTGGGCCTCCGCATCGTGATGACGCATCAGCGCCGCCCCAGCCACTGCGCCGGCCACCGCCGCAGCCGCCGACATGCGGCTGTCGTGCTGGCGATTCAGCATATTCTGCCGATGGATCCGCGCCAATTCCCGGCACTGCTCCGCCGTCAGGCGAGGGCCAGCCGCCCGCGAAACCCCATTCGGCCCCAGTTTCGTCACCGGAGCCGGCCCGCCTTTCGCATCAGCCCCTCCTGCAGCAAAAGCCGTGGCTTTCGTCTCCGGTCGGACTGGCTCAACCGGCTCCACCGCCTTCTCAGCCTCCGACTGTCTCGTCTTCATCGGACGATTCATCAAAAAAACAGCTGCACCGGCAATCAGCAGCCCCAGCAATACCGTCCCCATGACCATACAAAGCACCTCGAATCTAAAAACATCTTATCCGGCAAACGACTTCTGATACGTCCATCATTCCACGCCCGGCCAGTGCTCGACAAACTCGATCTTGATGTCTGGGAAGCTATCGACATACTGGATCGTGAAGTCTTCGCCGTAGTCCACGAACTGCCACTCGCCGATGTCATCGGGGAAATGCTCGACCGCCTTGACCCGCAGATCCGGGAAACTGCTGACAACCTTCACCTTGATGTCCGCATTGTACTCCACGACCTTGACCTTCCCCGCCAGCCGGATGCCCTTGTAGTAACCATCCTTGTTGATAGGCGAAGCCGCCAACGCCACCGTCGACAAGACGAGCAGCAGCAGAGCCGCCAGCATCGTCATCACGCCGAATCTCTTTCCCATGACCATCACCTCCATATCGTCCACTGTTATCTTCATATATATATTCGATATTATTAGAAGAATTCGATCTTCTCAGCTCAAATTCCTGCCACAATGCGCTATCTGCCAAAAACCGCCTCCCCATCATCGATGTATCAGCAGTCAAGGATGACAGGAAGGCGCTTCTTCTCACGGTTTTATGTTCAGCTGGTCAGATGGCTTGCACGGAATGGCGCTCGACGAGCCAGCAGCTCGTCATGATCTTGAGCGGATGCTGCCTGCGGTCAGCGATAAGGCTCAGCAGGCGCTCGACAGCGGCGCTGCCCATGCGCTTTTTCTCGAGGTGGATGGTCGTGAGCTCGGGGCGCGTCATGGCGCTGATGGTCAGGTCGTCGATGCCGATGACGGAGACGTCCTCCGGCACGCGCTTGCCGATTTTCTCGAGCGCCAGCAGCAGGTTGATGGCCAGGATATCGTTGTCGGCGAGGATAGCTGTCGGCAGGTGTCCCGGGTCAATCTGCTCGGCGAGGGCATCCGCATAGGCACGGACGTCGTCAGGCGCGCAATACGAAAAGGCCGCATCACCAGACAGGCCGAGCTCCAGGAGCGCCTGATGGAACGCACGGCTCCTCGCCTTGAGGTTCGGCACGGCGTACGTCGTAGTCAGGTGGCCGATCTTTCGATGCCCTTTATCATAGAGATACTGCATCGCGCGGTAGACGGCCTCCTCATTGTCCATGACGACGGTATCCTGGTCGAGATGGCGCATCTCATTGTCGAGCACGACGAGCGGCGCGGCAAATTCCCGCAACAGCGGTGCCATGTCCGGTTCCAGCTCTGTCCCGAGGAAGATGATGCCGTCGTCATGAGCCTCGTTGATGACAGGAATCATCGCTGCCAGATTCTCCGCCCGCACATTCATCATGGTCAGTGAATAGCCGTGCTGGCGTGCCGTGCTCTCGACACCGTCGATGACGCGCGTGATGAAGTCGCCATTCTGGCGGACCATGTATCCCTTTGCCTGATACTTGAGGAAGCAGATGTTCCGCGGCTTGTCCGGACTGCGGTGCGGCAGATGATAACCACAGGCCTCTGCAATGCGCCGGATCTCCTCGCGCTTCTCCTCGCTGACGCCGGGCTTGTCGTTGAGCACGAGCGAGACCGCCGTCTTCGAGACGCCTGCCCGCTCAGCAATGTCCTGCAACGTGACCATGCCGCCATCCCCTTCCTATTCTCCAGATCTTCTCTATGATTCGTTACTTCTCATCTTCCACATTTCCGGCGGATTTCCTGCAACGAAACGTCGTACGGTGCCCGGGCAATGCCGTATTCCGTGACGATGGCCGTGATGAGGCTGTGGTCCGTCACATCGAAAGCCGGATTGTAGACCTTGATGCCTTTCGGTGCCATGCGCTCCTTGTACCACATCTCCGTGACTTCCTCGGGTGGACGCTGCTCAATCTTGATGCCCGCTCCCGTCGGCGTCGCGAAGTCAATCGTCGAAGTCGGCGCACAGACATAGAACGGGATGCCATAGTACTTCGCGAGGATAGCCACGCCCGAAGTGCCGATCTTGTTCGCCGCATCGCAGTTGGCCGCGACGCGATCACAGCCGACAAAGACAGCCTGGACCCAGCCGTTCTTCATGACGGACGAGGCCATGTTATCGCAGATCAGCGTCACATCAAGCCCCGATGCGCTGAGCTCGTACGACGTCAGCCGTGCGCCCTGCAGCTGCGGCCGCGTCTCGTCGCAGAACACATGGAAACCATACCCCTTCTGATGCCCGAGGTACATCGGTGCCGTGGCCGTGCCGTACTTGGCCGTGGCCGGCTGGCCGGCATTGCAGTGCGTCAGCAGGCCATCGCCCTTCTTGACGAGCGTCAGGCCGTACTCACCGATCTTGCTGCAAATCCAGATGTCTTCGTCCTTGATCTTGACAGCCTCGTCGTGCAGCAGCTGCTTGATTTCAGCGAGCGGCTTGCCCTTGGCCTGCAGAACGACCTGCTCCATGCGGTTGAGCGCCCAGGAAAGATTGACTGCTGTCGGGCGCGACGAGTCAAGATACGCCTTTGCCTCCCGGAACCGGCGCAGGAATTCCTCGTAATCATCCGTCTCGATCTCCCGCGCGGCGAGGTAGATGCCGATGGCCGCTGCATCGCCGATAGCCGGTGCCCCGCGAACCGCCAGGGTATTGATGGCCACCCAGATTTCCTTCTGCGTCTTCAGGTGCAGGAGCTCCGTGCGCCCCGGTAGCTTCGTCTGGTCGATGATGACCAGCGCATGTTCCGTATCGTCGAGGGCTACCGTCTCGTAGTCCATGATGCTCTTCTCTTCCGTCATTTAAAAATCCCCTCTCTTCATTTCGTCATGCACACAGATCACGAAGCCTGCTGTTCCGTGCCCTGCCGCGGGAATCTCGCGATGGCCTGCTCGATAGCCCGGCGATAGTCTCTGCCACAGCGGAGGCTGCTGCGCTTCATGATGCAGGTCTTCGCGAGTGTCAGGATGATGCGCTCTGCGCGGGCCCTCTTCACCGGATCTTCAATCGAAGTGATGTCCTTGACATTGGCGATGCCAACCGTGCGGCGGATCATTTCAATGCCCATGACGCCGGCCGTGTCCGCGAGGACCGTGCCGAGGTAATAGTCGAGGAAACCTTCTGTCTTGGCCATCTCATCCGTGACCTTTTCTTGATACAGAGCCCGGAACTTCGCAATGAACTTGTCCAGGATCTCCTCGATGGTCTGGAGCACCCAGCCGCAGAATCTCTGGCGCTCCGCTGCATCCACGATCGTCGCATCGCCATTGCACCAGGCGAAGAACATGTTGGCCAGGATGTTGCCGATGTCGTAGCCCATCGGGCCGTAAAAGGCAAACTCCGGGTCAAAGACAAAGGTATGCGTATCGTTGATGAAGATGGAGCCTGTGTGCAGGTCGCCGTGAATCAGCGACTGCGCGTTGTTCATGAATTCAAATTTCAACTTGGCCGCCTCGAGATGCAGGGCCTTGTCCCCATAGATCTCCTTCTGCACAAAGTCGGCATTCGGAGGGAATACGTGGTTGCGCTTGGCACAGTCGTTGTAGGGCTCAGTGTAGACGAGGTTCTCGGTCAGGTCACAGAGGTCTGGGTTAATGAAACTCTTGACGAGCTCCTTCTTCTCCTGATGGTCCATGACGATATCCGTCGAGAGCAGCAGTGTCCGCGCCATGAACGTCGAGATGTCCTCCGCAAAATGCGGATAGATATGATGTTCGAGCAGCCCCGTACGCATCATCGTATGGCCGACCATGTCCTCCATCGTGATGGCACACATCGTGCCGTCGTAAAGGTAGACATGCGGAACGAGCCCCGGTGCCAGCTTTCCCTGGATGGACAGGATCTTGGCCTCAATGCGGCCGCGGTCAGTAGACAGGTGCATGTCCTTCGAGATGCGCAGCTCCACGCCCGCCTGCTTGACGATGATGGTCTTGCCCGACTTCGCATCACGGACCCGGAAGACGTAACTTACCTTGTTATAATAACAACTATGTGATATTCTATACCTGCGAGAATGAATGCTGCTTCCAGTACCGCAGATACTGGAAGCTACTGAATGAAGGAAACATATATGACCTCCCATGATTTCTATCATAAAGATGATTCAACACCAACGCTCTCTCTTGATCAGGCCATCTCGGCCCAGGAGGTGGCCGACCGCTTAAGAGTCAGCCGCCACTATGTCAACCAGAACATCCAACCCCACATACGTGCATATTGCTGGGAGAAAAGCTCCAATACGTCCGTATATTTCGAAAAAAGAGAGCTTCGTCACTGGCTCATGATCAATGCGTACTTCTCACGACAGACCTGGCGCTTCAAGGAAGGAAATCCCCCTCCCGAACGAGGAAAACACAAACCGCCCCTCATACCGTATCAGCGGAACAAAGTCCCCTCTGTCCTTGTCATGCCATTCGACTTCCTAGACCTCCCCTTGATTTTCCCAAAAGAATATCGCCGACCGGGTTCCGACAAGGTGACCTCGGCAGAGATCTGCTATCGCGACATGTTCAAGGCCGGCGCTGTCAAGATACAGCTTGGCACTAAGAAGACCATGTTTTATATTCCCGGACTCGACAGCAACGATCCGAAAGCCATCCAAGAGTGGATCAACCGGCCATTCGACGATCCAGACCTCCCTCTGCTTCCTGCCTTATGGCTGCCGATCGATTATGAATGTGACAAAATCTTTTACGCAGATACCCCATCCAAGCGTAAGTACATTGGCTGTTATCAAGATCGAGCTTATGACCTTTCCGATTCATTCCCACACAACGAAAATGAAGCTTCTCAGATACCGCTTGCCTACAACATTGACCCGCTGGATGAGATCATGTCCCGTCAGGAAATAACAGGCATCGTGTCGGATCTAGACGAATCTCCTTATCCTGAGGACGATGACAGTCTGGACGACCTGATAGAGCATGCCGAACTCTATATGCCGCCAGCTAAGATTGACGGCACACCTCCAACGCCAATCGACGATGATCCCGGATCCGAAGAAAGCATGGAAGACCTCATGCGTCACGCCGACCAATACTTCCAGCCCGGCGATGACGTCGAATACTACGACCCTAGCAACGACTGGTATGTCAAGAACTGGGAGGACGAAGACATCCCCTGAGTCTCTTATCAAAAACTGTGAATGATAAGATTCTCCCATAACTTCAGAGACTATAGACAAACGATATCATATTTGGTATGATAATAAGATAACGCACGAACAGGAGGTATTATAATTGTTTCGTTTAGGTGAGCTCTTTTCTGGACCTGGAGGTTTGGCCTGCGGGGCCCTGCAGGCAGATATTGACGACGACAATTTCCGCATCGTCCACGCCTGGGCGAACGATTTTGATGAATCAACCTGTCAGACATACCGTCATAACATCTGTAAAGATGATAATGACAACAGTGTTTACTGTGGAGACGTACGCAGTCTAGACATTAGTCCCGACAACCCACTTTTCAAGAACCATCCATTTAATGCATTTGCATTTGGCTTTCCATGCAATGATTTTTCGGTAGTCGGCGAGCAAAAAGGCTTTGATGGCACATACGGACCACTCTATACCTATGGCGTCAAGGTCTTGAAGACCTTCCAACCTGAGTGGTTCCTAGCAGAGAATGTCGGGGGATTGGCTAGCGCCAATAAGGGTGGTGCGCTGCCTAAGATCATGAGCGATCTCCACGCAGCAGGCTACAACATCTTCCCTCACCTCTATAAGTTCGAAGAATACGGTGTTCCACAGGCAAGACACCGCATCATCATCATCGGCATCCGTAAGGATCTCAATTTTGATTTCCTTCCTCCGGCTCCAACTACGCCAACGCCAGAGACCTACAGGACAAGTCGTCAAGCCCTTGAAGAACCGCCTATCCCCACGGACGCGCCGAATAACGAGCTGCCAAATATGTCGAGAGTCGTCATGGAGCGCCTCAAACACATAAAGCCAGGGCAGAATGCCTTTACAGCAGACCTACCACCTGAATTGCGTCTGAATATCCAGGGTGCACGCATAAGTCAGATTTATCGAAGACTCGATCCCGATAAACCGTCTTATACTGTTACTGGCTCTGGCGGAGGCGGCACGCATATCTACCATTATGAGAAGAACCGTGCCCTTACGAACCGTGAGCGTGCCCGCCTGCAGACCTTTCCAGATGATTTTGTCTTCCAAGGGACTCGTGAAAAAGTCCGTCGTCAAATTGGCATGGCTGTCCCCTGCGATGGTGCAAGACAGATTTTTGAGGCTGTCCAGAAGACTTTTGCTGGGATCCCCTACGACCATGTTGAAAAATGCAACATCGAATTCAATAATGAGATATAAGGATTTCAATCCTTTCGAACGAACAGTCAAAAGACTGCTGTAAGGCAGTCTTTTTTTGTGGCATGCAAACCTAGACAATATTTTTCTTATATTGTCTACATACCGCATATATTGACAATATTTATATATTGTTGTAGTATGAGACTTAGAGGTGATGTGGATGGATAATCCCAAACGAGAACGCTTCTTGCGCGTAGCTCCAGCAAGAACAGATAAGATTCTCAATCTCATTCGATTGCTTGGCAACTGCGCGAACACGTCCAACTATAGCTATACCAATGAGGAAATTGCCAAAATTTTCAACAGCATACGGAAAGAATTGGATGTTCAAGAAGCAAAATTTCATGATAGCTCTGAAAAAAGAAAACGCTTTACCCTTTAATAAAGGAGGCCTGACAATATGGCACATTGGCGGTTTGCCAAAAATGATGATGGAGAAGAATACGGTATCAATGCAAATTATGCGGCGAAATTTCGCGGAAATCGCATCCCTTCTTTAGCAAGAGAAATCTGTCAAAATTCACTCGATGCTGCCCTAAATGGAACAGTCCGTGTTGAATTCTCTCTTTTTGATCTTCCTAAAGAGCAATTCCCAGAAGAAGTATCATACGAGGAAATTCTCCATGATTGTTTAAAATATTGGGAAAAAAGGAAGCAGAACAATGAAATAAAAGCATTCAAAAAAGCATACTCTGTCCTAAAGAATAAAACGATACCTGTTCTTCGTATCAGTGATTTTAATACAACCGGTGTCCGCAAGAATACCCAGTCTGAATGGAGAAACTTAATTCGTTCTACTGGTTCTTGTGATAAACCAGAAGGTGCCAACGGTTCTTTCGGCCTAGGCAAGGCCGCACCATTTGCCTGCTCGAATTTATTGACCTTATTCTATAGCACAAATACCTGTGAACATGATAGAATGCATCAAGGCGTAGCACGATTCGCTACATTTGTTGATAGTGCAGATATAGAACACAGAGATGTTGGATATTATTGTGAGGGAAACAGTGAACCAGTTTCAGGAGAATTACATCTTGATCCCGACTTCTGCAGAAAACCTGAAGAATATGGTACAGATATCTATATTATGGGATTTTCTATGGGAGATGAAGTAGATTGGAGCGTAAAGCTGCTCGGTTCTATCGTTGACAGTTTTCTGCTTGCCATCATGCAAAAACGCTTAGAAGTAGTTGTGCAAGGTACCCCCTTAAGCTCTGATACAATTGGAGATTTCGTAAAAAAACATTCTGATTATATTGAACAAAAGTCTTTATATTATAATATTCTAACTAAATCTGCCTCCTATCATAAAGATCTCGATTTTAAAGGAGAAAAAACAATCGAGCTTTGGCTTACCGATAATGATTCAAATGCGCATCGAAAAGTATGCATGGTACGGAAAAATGGCATGAAGATTCGAGAATTGAATAATATCTCAAGTATCCCATTCGCAGGAATTGGCTGGATAAAGGGAGATGAGCTCAATACAATACTGCGCGGTATGGAAACACCGGAGCATACGGACTGGTCTATAGATTATATCGATGATCCAGAACAACGTCATCACGGGGATAGACTGTTAAAAGAGCTCAGAAAAATAATTAGAAGTGAAGTTCGTACCTTTCTATCCTCTGGTAATCAAAAAGAGATGGACGCTGTAGGAGCAGGCGTTTTACTTCCTGACGAATTGACAGCTATATCAGCCTCCTCTCAGATAAGTGAAGGAAATGAAGAAAGACAGCAGAGTGGTGCAAACATCACTCTTGAAAGTCAATATACCCCTTCTGTTCTTCCACACGGCAACAGTGAGCAGGAGTCAAGCGATACCTCCCTTTCTGCCTCCCCCAATAATGCCAGACCAGACGAGGCAGACGATGACAGCGACGATCCCCCAATGCTCCCAGACAGCAACGAAACGGAAGGAGATACTTCACCTTCTGACAATACGAGTACAAATAATCGGGATAATACAAAACCAAAAGATGAGGAAACCGGAAAAGAAGAGCAAAATGGCCAGCGTAAAAGTGCAACACGCAAGCCCATTTCTCTGACCAGCCTTCGTTCCATCTGCATCAATCCACTCAACGGGCAATACCGCCTATCGACAGTTCCAATGCATGATGGAAAAAATGGAGAGCTTGATATCCGTATATCTGCCGAGACCGAAACTTTTCCAGCAGATATTCAATCTGCTACTGTGAACGGAGTACCTGCGTATATAAGCGGTAGTATAGTAAGAGGATTGACTTTCCATAAAGGAACTCCCCTTGTCATCGAATTTACCATACCACTAGAAGGTTATTATTCTCTGGAGGTGTCCGCTTATGCGACCCAAGCATAATAAGCTATATTCTCTACCAGTTCTTGGTAGAGACAGCGACAGCTATAAAACGAGTTCCTTTATAACATCAGTTCAAGTAAATAAAGATATACATACTGTCAATATTACAATGCAGTCCGAATTAAAAAACGCAGAGCTTGAGAAACTCATTGAAGATGGTCATCTTGCTTTTTGTTGTCATGTAGAATGTCCTCAGACATCTTTTCGACGTGCTTTCCAAACAAATAACACGAATGATACCTTCCCAATTGATGATATTTATTTAAATGGATCTATAGAAATAAATACCTATCTTGTCGTGACGAAAGACATAGAAGATTTTACGAGTAAAGACCTATCTGAGGCCTATGATGGAATCCACTTCACCTTTACGCGTGGTCTGAAGATTGGAATTGGGGCTTATTCATCCTTTTTCATTCAAAAGAATGAAGGAGAATTTTCTGATTCCCCGTCTATCTTCTCGATAGTTCTTGACACAAATAAGAAGCGTACAAAAGCTCGTATCGAACTGACTGATCATAAAATCCAAATCTGCCTTCCTGGAAAGACATACAATGATTACAAAATGCTATCTCATGCACCACAATTCATGGAAGTGATGCACAGCATGCTTCTTGTCCCCGCTTTGATGAAGGCACTTACAGAACTGCAGGATCCAGACAATGCACTTTCCTACCAAGATTCTCGATGGTACAAAAGCCTTGATGCCGTATGTCGGCGCAGCGGAAAAACTCTTGTTGAGTTTGCACAAACAGATGACCCCTTCATCAAAGCGCAAGAATTACTTAGGAATCCAATTGTAAAAGGGTTGCAAAAATTGACAATAGGCGGTGATAATGATGAAGATTAATTTTTTGACGAAACAAATCGCTGAACAGTGTCATGCCAACCTCGATACAATTTTTAATGAAGTTATTTTGCATAAACGTCAAACACTGGGAGAATTGTTTCACGATGACCATCTTCTTCACAATATGAATCTAGAAATGAAGGAGTTAAAGCTGGTACGTTCAGAAGAAGTAAAGCGACGCAATAGCACTGATGCAGAAAATGCAAAGATTGTGTACGAATCTATGCAGAATCTTACCGATTCGCAAGCATCAGAAGAAAATCTCTGGTTAGCCCATACACTCATCCTGCAACGAGACTATGTGACATGGCGTTGGCAACCTAAATCACCCCAGGATTTCAAAAGTCATTTTCTTTTTGGATTCGGTAACAGCATGCATCGCTCCATATTTCGAAACGGCATGGCTCGTCTCTGGTGGATTGCCCGCGTCACGGTAGATTCAGAATTTGCCGACCCGTATACCTTGACCCGCTACGTTTGTTCCAATACTGACATCATACAGTCTATCCTGGAGCAGCCTGTCTTCCAAGCCCCAAACGTTCTGCACGGAACAATTCGTGCCATGTATGACTTAGAGCAGCTTGATCGCCAGGAAGCTGAGAGAAATGTCCCTGCCGCTGTCAAATACGGCGTTCACATCAAAAAAGAGGATATACAGAAAACCGGACAGTATATGAACATGAAAGCCGGCACATATCTTCTAGATATCCTCACCGAACAGGAAATACATGACATGGTCCAACGGTTCATACAGAAACGCCATGGAATCCCTGCGAAACCATGAGATCTGATAACCTTCCCTTCCTCTGGGAAGGTTATTTTTGTAAAAAGCATATGAAATGTCTTGACAATGTGTTATGATAGAAATCAATAAGAATTGGACGGTGATTCATATGCAAATCTTATACTCAAATATCCCCCCACTCAGAACAAAGGCAAAACAACACACGTTCTTGGAGCGGTTCAAGGAACTTGCATCAGTATCAGATAGGATTGACATTGCGGTTGGATATGCCTCAAAAGGCTCACTTATTGAGCTAGATTCAATTGTGCAGGATCACGGAATCAAAAATATACGCATATCTCTCGGTATGTATCAACTAGAAGGTTTTCCTGAAGGCATTTACCATACAGCTGTAAAGATCAATGCCGAATGGATGAAGAAGGAGATTGGCGAAATCCGTCTCGTACAGCCATTCAAGTATCATGGAAAGCTTTATGCTTTCTACCATGAGGGAAAACCATTTGTTGCTTTTATTGGCTCTCATAACCTTGGTGCCCTGAAGCTAGAAGCATCAAATCGTCGTCAATATGAAATTTCAGCAGAAACGACAGATATCGATGAAGTCAGAGAAATTTCTGATTTCATTAACACACTCTGTCACACGAATTGTACACGCAATATCGCTGATATAAGGCCACAGGATATACAGCTGATTCATGAAACAAACAATGCTCTTTCTGGTGTTGAACTCGTATCAACGGTACCTACTAAAACAGTTGAACTCTACGCTAAACATCATGTTGGACATCTGTTTCGTTTACCATTAAAGGTCCCAACAGAGGCAGACCTAGAGTACGATCGAACACACGAGGATAAAATTGCCAAATATACAAAGTCCAATATCAATGTCTGCTATGCAGCGCCACGTTCTAGCCGCAAAAGTCGGAGCTGGTTTGAGACACAGCTCACTGTTAGTGTAGCTGTTCGCCGCCAAGAAGGATATCCAGAAAAGAATCATCCCTTTTTTGTCGTCACGGATGATGGCTATTGGTTCAAGGCACACACAACAAGTGATAATAATAAACAGTTCAGTGCTGTCGGAGATGAGCTCATTATGGGACGCTGGCTAAAAGGTCGTCTTGCAGCAGCTGGTCTTGTTACTCCTATCAATGACACGGGAGCTGATATTGAACGTCGAGGGATGATCACTCGAGAGATGCTTGATGCTTATGGTGCCGATAATCTTGTATTTTGCCGCACAGACCAAAAAGCTGTCGATGAAGATGGTACAGAGCTTCCCGTATGGACTCTCTCCTTTATTTCCGAAAAGGCTGCTGATGATATAGAAGCAAAGCAGAATCAGACTTCAAGTTCGTTTCATTATGATACCTACAACACAGAAAACACCGAAATGATTGCAGATGGAAAGGAAACTGACGAATGAATTATCTTGATAGTTACACTAACGAAATCCGTCAACGTGGAAATAATCTGCTTGCCGATGCAATCGAAAAAACAGCACAAGATATCGGTAAAAGGTATCTTGAAAAATTTGATTATATCAGTCATGAAATTGGTTTATTATTCGGCAATATTCAGTCTGGAAAGACAGCGCAGATGTTTGGTGTCATCTGTGAAGCATCTGATCAAGGATTTGCAGTCTTCCTATTATTGACGACCGACAATGTAGCCCTACAACAACAGACATTGACACGTGTCAAGAATGATCTTAGTCATTTCTGCATCTGTGGAGAAAACGATGCAATGAAATTCACAGAAAATGCTCTAGCAGAACCAACTATTATTGTACTCAAGAAAAATTACCGTATCCTCAAAGACTGGACAAATATCATACGCTCAACAACTTTTATGAAAGGAAACCCTTTATTCATCATTGATGATGAGGCAGATGCATCGTCTCTCAATACGATGGTAAATAGTAGGAAACAGTCTAGCATAAACAAGTATCTTAAGGCGATAAAAGATGAGTCATCCAGCAGTATTTATTTGCAGGTAACTGGTACACCACAAGCTATTTTTCTGCAAACTATGAGAAGTGGATTCCGACCAACATTTACATATTATTTCAAACCAGGTAAAACATATTTAGGCGGAAACTTTTTCTTTCAAACACCAATGTCTTCCTGTATTAGAATCATTGATGAAATGACTGACCCGCTTAGAGAAGCAATTTTTCATCATTTAACTGTGTCGTGTCAACTCTTATGTTCAGGGAAAAAGGTGTCCAACTTTTTGATTCATCCGAGTGTGCGGACTACTGTGCATACTAAATATCAAAAGATGGTGCTCAATACTATTCATGATATCCGAAAAAACTTTTCTTCAGAATCCGTACAGCAAGAACTGAAAAACACCTATGATCGCATAAATCCTGAAAAAAATCCACGTTGTTCTTTTTCAGATATATGTACCAAGGTTCATGATCTTCTCATCGATGATAAGATAAAGATACTCATCATGAATGGAAAACATGAAGTGCCAGCAGATGAATACGAGTCTGGTGTCAATATATTGATTGGCGGCAATACACTAGGACGCGGTGTAACATTCCCCAGCCTTCATACCATTCTTTATACACGAACATCAAAACACCCGCAAGCAGATACGATGTGGCAGCACAATCGCATGTTCGGCTATGACCGTGATCCGTGTCTTGTCGAGCTGTATATTGATCAGCAGCTATATAAATTGTTCTATGATATTAACGCCACTAACAATGCAATGATTGCTCAAGTTGAGCGCGGCGTTGATCAAATCAAGATATACTATCCCGAATCCATCAATCCAACACGTAAAAATGTACTAGACCATCGCAAGTTGTTTGCATTATCAGGTGGTACGAATTACTTTCCCCTCGAACCAACTAACAATTCAATTGAGTCGATTGATAAATTACTCACTCCTTTTGAGGATAATATGAGAAGTTATCAAGTTTCATTGCATATCATTCAACGTATACTCAATCAAATCGATACTGAGTCAGAATTCCCTATGCAATCATTCCGATCCTTTCTAAATGTTTACATAGCTAAGAATCCTACTGCACAAGGAATCCTAATCGTACGACGTGAACGTTCTATCAAAAAAGGTTCTGGTGCACTATTATCACCAAATGACTGGAACCTTGGAAAATCATTTGCAGATAAAATTGTCTTGACTGTTTATAAAATGACCGGTGAAAAGGGATGGAATGGTCAAAAAATATGGGTACCAAATATTAAGTTGCCAGACAACGCAGTATACTATGACATACACGATGATGAAGGGGAGAATGCCTAATATGGATGATATGACTCCTCTCCAACGTCATCGGAATATGCAGCATATCCGCTCATCAAATACGAAGCCAGAAATTATGCTTCGAAAAGCCTTATGGCATATCGGTATACGCTATCGGAAAAACTATTCTAAACTTCCTGGAAAGCCTGATATCGCACTGACAAAACAAAAAATCGCCATCTTTATAGACGGCGATTTTTGGCATGCAAGAGGTCATCAGGATCATCCCGGAGAGCAAGTCAATTCAAATAAAGAATACTGGCAGAAAAAACTCTCCAGAAATGTAGAACATGATAAGGAAGTTAACGATGAACTAACTGAGTTAGGATGGGTTGTTTTGCGCTTTTGGGAAAGTGATATAAAAAAGGACTTATCTGCTATCATACAAAAAATAAAGCAATTCATAGCTTAGTGAATCATCAAGATAAATACAACCTCTTTGATTGCTACATAGTATTTTATAGCATAACTCTGAATAGATAGTAATGTAGATAGTTAAGACACTTTTTATATCTCATGAATTCCACACGATTTCAAATACCCATATATCGCATCGTAATACGCATGATTTCGTGTTGGATCCTCTTCCGCATCGACACCTTTCGGAACAAACAAGATCATGCCTTGTCGTGCTCTCGTCAATAGGACACGATAGGAGTTGACAAGATATCGCTTCTGTTCTTCTTGACGCCGTTTTGTCCATTTTGAACCGCGGAAACGGTAATACTCCCAACCAGTCCCATCCGCGTCACGACGCAAATCAGCATCCCAGCACACAATGGCCCAATCGATTTCCAGGCCCTGTACCTTAAACTCACTGGCGACAATCTCAAGCATGTTGGATGACCGTAAATCGTCACTTGGTGCCAGAAACCAATTCTTGACATCAATATCTGTCGGTACGTAAATACCCTCCGGCTTCAGGCGTTGTGCACTGCTCGATGCCACTACGCCGCAACGTTGCGAGCCGCGAACCTGTGCCTTCACCCATCGTTTTGCTGTTGCATAGTCTCGTGTCAGGAATACAGGATATTTCGCCGCAATATTTTCATAGAGCCTCCTTGTTCGCTCTGGTTGATTATCAAGCAGCGCATCGACGAACCGGCACTGACAATCAGCGCGAAACGAGCGAATGGAGGTCTTGAGGTGAAGCGCCTCTCTTGCTTGACATCTTGGACAGGAGAGAATCATCTGACGGTCAATGGTACGGTCCTCCACCTGATTGAATATTTCTGGCGAATAAAACATTTCCCATTCGGGGAAGTCCTCAGCGCCACAGCGGAACCACTCATTGATGCCAACTTCACCATCATAGATATCCTGACCAAGTCCGACAAGGCAGATCATGACAGCCCAATCACGATGGCGGTCCATGATGCTGAATAGAAGATGTGGTTCGCTGACCGCCATCGCCGGGTCATTCTTGTGCTTCGCACTCATCTTCTGCTGATTCCAGACACGTTGCGCTTCATCAAAAATCATGATATGCTCGACTGTCGGTTCATCATGTACCACATTTTCTCGCTTAAATGCGAAACTGCTCTGAATCAACGCCTCGATAGCTGCCTCCGTCTTGCGATTATACTGCTTCTTCGCCTTGACACTTCTCTTTAGTGCCTCACGCAGGACTTCAACGAGCGGGCCATTACCTGAGATATAAACGCTAAGGCTCTTTTTCTCCGCTTTCAAATATTTTGCCACAGTGTCCAAACCAACCAATGTTTTACCAGCACCTGGAACGCCTGTGACGAAGCAGACACATTTCTTTCTCTTCTGCTGCGCATAAGAAATAATATCGTTTAATTCCTTCTCACATCGGTCAATATCACCCTGTCCAGCTTCAGAGTTTGCGATCTCACTGATGTCATGTGCTGTGTACGCTTCTACTGCTGCTGCAATAATCGTTGGCGTTGGATGATATGGAGCATTGAACCATTTCTCAAAGTCAATGTTCTCATCATCCCCGTACAAACCGATGAGCTCTGCGATTTTTGGGATGACCGTCTCGATATTCTCACGCTGCAGGTGGATCTGCTTATCCGGATATGCCGCAAGTGACTGTTCCTTGTGGTATTTCGGTGCATCTGTTGCAATCAATATAGGACAGACATAGAGGTTCTCTGATTCCTTATGGAAGTTTTTAATATCAATAGCATAGTCTTCAGCCTGTTGTGCATCCTGAGCAGTATAGACATTTTTCCCATTTTTGAATTCTAGTGAAAATACCATATGACGAATCAGCAGGATTACATCAATACGCTTACCTAGGCGGACAATATCATATTCGAATATGATATCTCCTTCCATCCCACATGCATCCAATCGTCGTTGTAATTCCTGAATTTGGTTATCCCATGCATCCGACTGCTCCTTGTTGATTTCAAAAGAGTGATGAACCAACTGCACAACGATAGATGACGACGTATCACGAATAAAGCCTGGTATTGAATTACAGTAGTAGGCCTTTCCTTTCTGTGTCGAAAACATATATTTATTCATACCAACGATTCTTCCTCATGCTATGTTTGTACAATAATAATCCTACGACTACTTTTACTACCATTCTGTCCAATAGGCATCATTTCTATTAAAAGCCTGAATGTATTCATCTTCAGAGAAATGCTGATACAAGCATTCATCAGAGCAATAATAAGCTTCTCCGTCATAAAAAACATATCCATTATTCATCAATTTTCCGCAGTGAGAACAGACACGTTTATTTTCGGAGAGATCGATATTTTTACTACCGCAAAACTTACATTTATTAGGATTTGATCTAGTAATAAATGTAGAACCACAATCGTCACAATGATAGACAGTATGGTCAATATATTTCCCTAAAAGGTTCATAATAACCTCCTATTCTATTAAGATAGCACTACTGCATATACCAGTAATCCATAGATAAGTAACTCACTCAAACTTCGCATACCTGAAACCCTTATGAGATAAAGTTCTATCCGTTTTTCAGACATGTATCATCGTCACATCATGCACACTGTTTCAGGCATTTCCCCATAGATTGGGCAGTTTTTCCACGAACAGATCGAGCAGCTGGTTAACCTGCTCTTCGTCAAGAATCTCTGCTTCTTTAGCGCAGTCCATCCGCAGGCTCAGCAATGAAGCCAAAGCGTCCAGATAGCGCAGGTCTTTCAGTTCATCTATCGTCAGGTAAAAGAGCTCGCCAAGGCTCCGCTCATCCATGTTGCGCCGTTGTCCTAAAGCGAGCATCATGTACCGCGCGAAGACAATGGCCGTGTGAGCGGTCAGGGCGTCGTAGGAGATGGATCTCGTCTCTTTGCCCAGCTTCAGATAGGACTTGCACATCTTGAAGAAGACCTCGATGTTCCAGCGCTTGCCATAAGTCTGGATGATCTCTTCTTCGGACAGTGTCAGGTCCGTTGAGACCAGGACGAGGTAATCGCTGCGCTTGTTCTTTTTGCGGACGTAGACCAGCCGTACAGGAAGACGCTTGCCATCCTTGACGGCCTCAGCCTCTACGGAGAGCAGGTACGCGGAGCGCCAGCGGCGCTTCTTCTGGCTCCGGTATATGGTCTTGACGTCCTGCATGCGGCCTTGGAAGGAGAAGTGCATCTTGACACGCGCGATGACGTCGTAGCCGAGCTCGTGGATCTGGTGGAGCGATGCCGATGAGCAGAACCACGAATCGAACAGAACGTGCTGGGCAGGAACACCCGCCTCGCGCGCTTCCCGCAGCAGTGTCAGGACTACCTCTGGAGCCTTGCACTGTGCCAGCCTGTGCTGCTTGCCGCCGTTGTTGCGCGGGTCGACGTCTTCCGACGCACCCTGCAGTTGCTGCTGCTTCGACGACGAAGATAGCAGGCAGTGGCTGAGCGGCAGAAAGGTATTCCCGTCACTCCAGCCGAGCGTGAGCATGCGGAAGCCCTTCACGTACGTGCCGCTGACGTGGACCAGCAACTCCACTTTCTTGGAGCGGTTGCGGATGAACAGCGAGTCGTCGATGATGCGGACGTTCCTGCGCGCCTCGCTCGTCAGCGGCGCGATAGCCTTCTGGATGATGACTGTGCCCAAGAGCAGCGTAAACTTGCGCCAATGGATGGCGCAGGAGTTCAGGAAGCGGTAGAACGTGTCCCGCTCGAACGGGATGGACTCCGGAGCATCCCTTCTTCCTCTGGTAGAAAGAACGCCGCTGGAACGCCGCCTCGAACGCGATGAGAAAGATGGCCATGACCGCAAAGCCGCGCAGCTTGTAGGCATTGCAGCTCCGCAGGATCTGGCTGACATGGAACTCAGCAAAGAAATGCTGAATCTTGGAAGAAGCAACTTCACAGGAGTGATGATGATGTGGTACAATATTCATAGCATAAGCCCTCCGGTTGTGTTGTGGAATTTCGTCACTTTCATTATACAAAACGGAAAGAGCTTATGCTATTTTATTTGCAGATTGCCGCTAAGAATAAATCAGCAGGTTAGCAACTGCGAAGTTTGAGTTACAGATTTCTCGGTGTATAGTGAAGCCATCGCATAGCCTCTCTCTTTGCTGTTGGTGTTTTTTAGCGATTTCATTATGCATCATCAAGAGGCTATGCGATTTTATCATATTACAGAAAGCTACAGACTACTATTAAATGTTATAAACTGCTATCAATATACTTTTCCTTCTTCCTTCAATCTATCAAGGATTTTTAATAACATTTGACATTGAAATGGTTGTGGTATCTTTCCATATTGAATTTTTAATGCCATCTTCAATGCCCTTGCCTCTTTATCATTAAGAATCACACTATAATG
>OGQZ01001325.1_pt1 | contig 19192 bp, 16 predicted proteins | sample 1553321 | NCBI WGS metagenome assembly OGQZ01 (sample SAMEA2579958, study PRJEB22360) | human gut metagenome | reverse complement strand
AAGCGGCCTATGATGACGCCTGCAAAGCATACGAAGAGGCAAAGGCCGCGGCAGACAAGGCCCCCTCGCCCGAGATAACGCAACCGACCGAGACAACACCTCCCTCCGGCTCGGCGCAACCGACCGAGACGACACAGCCCACCAGCTCGCCCGCGACCGGTAAAGACACCCCGCCAAGCTCCACCAAGCAGGCGAACACGAGCAGCGGCAAGCAAGCAGATACGACCACCGGCAAGCTCGCGAACACGGGCGACACAGCGCCGAGCGCAATCGCACTCGCAGCAGTCGCCGCCGCAGGCCTCGGAATAACCACCGCAGCCGCACGCCGCATCAAGAACTCAAAATAGCCGCCAGAGCATACTACCTTCGCCAATCCACAAACCCGGAGACAAAAAGAGGCCCGTTTCCCCAACCAAGGGAAACGAGCCCCTTTACTTGTAAAAACAAATGGTAATGCCGCCGTCTCTTGAACCACGCAGCCATCAATGCCCAGACAACACCAGCAAGCCGCGTTCCTTAAGGGATAGATTTAATGGCTGTAAATCAAGGGGCATACGCGCACGCCCGATCAATGGCGGGCAAACCGCCTGATATACTTACATTAGTGCCACCAAGTTAGTCGCCGACCCTTGAAATGAGGTGCCGAGATGAACGACATTCTCGCAAGAAGAGCAAGACGAGCAACTGTGGGCATCGCCCTTTCCGCGGCGCTTGTCGCGGGGATCGCCCCCGCAACGGCGATCGCGGCAGAAACCAGCTCCCCCACCGGTGCAGTTGCCTTGCAAACGGAAGATGCGACCGCCGCAAAAGAAAGAGCGTATGCAGCCATGCAGGAAGCGCTCAAAAACCTCGAGGCCGCAAAAGACGCCGCAGGTCCTGAGATATTAGAGACTATCGAGCATGTGATTACCGATTTGCAATCGCTCCGCGACAGGATGCTGAAGGAAGCCGACGACTCAAGGGGACCTCTTCTTTACCTACAAGCGCAGGTCAATGAAGCCCAAGCCAGATACGACGCGGCCCACAACCGGACAAGCGGCCTTCAGGCAGAATTAAATAAGGCAATCGGCGACGGAGCTTCTAACGAAACTATTAAGCAGTTGCGAAGTGAGATCATGTCGGCAGAAAGGCGAGAAAAATCTTGTGAAGATGATCTTCACCACTACCAACGCCGACTCGAAAGCCAGGAAAAACAGGTTCAGCATTTCGAAAGTGAGGCAGAGGAAGCTAAAGCCCACATCGACGAGGACATAGCCAAGCGAAATGCGCTCCTCGGCGATTTGGAAAAGGCGCAAGCGGCCTATGATGACGCCTGCAAAGCATACGAAGAGGCAAAGGCCGCGGCAGATAAGACCACCTCGCCCGAGATAACGAAACCGACCGAGACGAAAAAACCCTCCAGCTCAGCGCAACCCACCGAGGCGACACCGCCTGCAACCGGCAAAGACGCCTTACCAAGCTCCCCCAAGCAAGCGAACACAAGCAGCGGCAAACAGACAGATGCGACCGCCGGCAAGCTCGCGAACACGGGCGACGCAGCGCCGAGCGCAATAGCACTCGCAGGAATCGCCGCCATGGGACTCGGAATAACCGCCACAGCCACACGCCGCATCAAGAACTCAAAATAGCCGACAGAGCATTCTGCCTTCACCAATTCACAAGCCCAGAGACAAAAAGAGGTCCGTTTCCCCACCTAAGGAAACGGGCCTCTTTAACTGCAAAAATTCAAGCAACAGCACCGCCGCCTCTTGAACCACGTAGCCATCAATGCCCAGACAACGCCAGCAAGCCGCATTCCGCAAGGGATAGATTAAATTAGATAAACGCGCCCTTACGGGTGATTTTTGGACGACGGGGCCCGCCGGCGGCGAGGTGTTTAGTAGTCGAGCGATCCCGCAGGCGAAGCCGAGGACCAGCGAGACACCAAATACCTCGCCGCCGGCCGGGCCGTGTCGCGGCACCAAAAAGCGCCCGTGCGCTCGATGGATTCGGATGCCCGACAGAGGCTCCTTATGGCTGCTTCCTTCCGGACCTGACCAGATTCGGAACATGTCGTCATCCGAACCCATCGAACGCGCTAGGCGCTCGGTATATCTTACCTGCTCCCGCCCGCCAGAGCAAGGTAGCTAATTTGGGACGGGGCTTTTTTGACCACTTTTTGACTGGAGGGGCATCAGGGTGGCGAAAGTAGTCAAGTAAGCCCCATCCTAAATAGACCGATCTGGTGCCGTGCCACGAAAAGGGCCTATCTACTACGTTTTGGTCACAGAGGTCAACCATAGCCGGCTTTTTCGAAAATCGGCAAGCTTTCTACCTGCGGTTTTGTTTTTGCAAATTCCGGGATGGTCGAGGGTGGCCGGTTTAACGTAGTAGATGGCCGCATTTCGTGGCAAACGGTCCGACCAAAGACCCAAGGCAGCCAACCTCGAATGGCCATTCTCGAAGTTGCGGTGGAATAGTTCCTGTTTTTGCTGTCTGAGCCGCCAAACAGGAACTAATCCACCGCAACTTATCGAGGGGATGGGTTTTAGATACGGCCAAGGTCGTAGGATCGAGCGGCCGCTTCACCGGCGCAGATGAGGTTGGTTGTGGCTTCTTGCACACCGAGCGCCCGGTCAAGGTCCATGGGCTTGCGGCAGATCGGAAGCACCAAGTCGATGCCCTGCACACACACCGCATCCAGGTTGTCAGCGCGACCGCCCACGACAGCGATCACCGGTTTGCCACACCGCTTGGCACGGCGCGCCACGCCCACCGGCGCCTTACCGGCGGCGGATTGCTCATCCATATTGCCCTCGCCTGTAATGACCAGATCGACATCGCGCACGCGCTCGTCAAACCCCACGAGATCGAGCACCGTCTCCACACCCGAGTGTAGCTCCGCGCCGAGCGCCAGCAACGCCGCGCCCAAGCCACCGGCGGCGCCCGCGCCGGGCACGCCGAGCACCGAGCCAAATGTCCGTGCGCCCTCGGGTGTGCGCAACAACCCCTGGGCCCGCGCCTCGAAAATCGCTGTATCGAGCAGGCGGCCGTAGCCGACCATCCAGCCGTCGTACTTGCCCAGGACCTCGGCATCCCCCGTCGGCAGACCCTTCTGTCCACCGAACACCGCTAGGGCGCCTCGGCGTCCCACGAGCGGATTCTCGACATCGGAAAGCACAACGATACGAGCATCATCCAAAGCCTGCAGCGCTGGCGCCAAATCAACGCTCGCCACCTGCTCAAGGCCGGCAAGACCGGGGGCGACATCGCATCCCTGATCATCGACCACACGCGCGCCCAGCGCCTGCAGCATGCCGGCGCCACCGTCGTTGGTGGCACTGCCGCCCAAGCCAATATAGATAGTCTTTACCCCGACACGAGCTGCACGGAGCATCAGCTCGCCCACGCCATAGGTTGTAGCAGCCAGCGCCGCCGATTCCGTGCAAGGTGAGTACCCGATGCCTGCTGCTTCGGCCATCTCAATAACAACCGACTCGTGCTCGCCGTCCACTAACATCCGGGCAGGCACACCATCGCCAAAGGGTCCCGCAACCTCGCAGGTCACAATCTCACCGCCGCACGCGGCAACGGCATCGAGCGTCCCCTCACCGCCATCTGCCAGCGGCAAAGCGTTCAGCTCGGCATCGGGCCACACATGGCGCATGCCCTCGGCAACCGCCGCCTCCGCCTGCGCACTCGACACGCTGCCCTTAAAGGAATCGATCGCCAGCAGCACACGGCGGGGCCGGCGGCACGCAGGACCACAGTCAACCGCCGTGGCAGCATCCTCACCGGCACCTGCAAGCGCTGCGGCGTGAGCGGCGTGTGCTTCAAGATCGGCCCCACAACCGCAATCAGCGCCGCCCGCTCCGCGCAGACCGCCAAAATAGCTACTCAGCAGCTCGCGGCATTCATCCGCCAGGACCCCAGCCGTCACGTTAAACCGATGATTCAGGCGCGAGTCGGCATTCAAATCGTATAGGGATCCCAACGCGCCCGCCTTGGCGTCGCTCGCGCCATACACGCAGCGCCCCACGCGCGCGTTAACCATAAGGCCTGCGCACATGCAGCAGGGTTCCAACGTCACATAGACCGTACAGTCGGAAAGGCGCCAGCGGCCAAGCGCCTGGGCAGCGGCGCACACGGCCGCAAACTCGGCATGAGCCGAAGGGTCCTGGTCGAGTTCGCGCCGATTGTGCGCCCTCGCGGCGATCTCACCGTCGCGCACCACTACGGCTCCGATGGGCACCTCGCCCACCGCCGCGGCGGCTCGCGCCTCCGCCAGCGCCTCGCGCATGAACTTCTCGTCGATTTCGGTGATCGTCATCGTTCGCCTTCCCTGTTGCAAATTCAAAACGATGCTATCATTACGACTCACGGAGAGATGGCAGAGCGGTTGAATGCGGCGGTCTTGAAAACCGTTGAGCGCGAGAGCGTTCCGGGGGTTCGAATCCCCCTCTCTCCGCCACTCCTAGTGATGCACCGGTGTCATGGTCCGCTCAAACAACGCATCGACCACGTCGGCTATCTCAGGTCGACGCTCAAGATCGTGGCCCGATTCCCACCATATCGTGAAAAGACGAATAATACCGCCGGCGATAAACTCGGACGTCGTCTCGAGTGACACGGGGGCCAGGGCATCCTCGGCAAGCACGTTCATCACACGCTCGCGGATGGAGCGGGCAATGCGGTCGCAAATAACGTTGGTCAACATGCCCGACATACTGCTTGCCAAAATGTTATCCATGAGCCGCTCGTGCGTCAGAATCAAATCCATGGCATCGTCCAAAATCGCGTGCCGAAGCGCGCGCACGTCCTCGGCAGACACTGCGCCGGCCTCATCGGGCTGTTTTTGCGGCAAGCCCGACATGAGCTCATCGATATAAAAGGCAAAGTAATCGTTCTTGTCGCGAAAGTGCTTGTAGAACGTCGTGCGGCGAATCATGGCGCGGTCGCACAGCATGGCAACCGTCAGGTCCTCAAAACGATGCTCCTCGAGAAGCTCGGTAAAGGCATCGAACAGGGCGCGGTAGGTTTTCTTGATGCGAAGGTCCACTGGTATCGCCATCCTCAGGGCAAAGACAACACTCGTCAATCTGTCGCATATCTTACACCTGTACCTCGCGCGCTTTGCCCCGGTGCCAACCCCGCCGAAAACACAACGCTTACCGGAAAGTTCGGCACGGCAAAACGTTGCGGGTATACTAGTAGCGTTATACCAACGGCAGCTGGCGCATGCCGCCGCGGCCATTCGAAACGGAGACATCATGATTACCGTCATCATCGGCATCGTTGTTGTCATTGTGATTGTCTGCGCCATCGCCGGCATCTACAACAACATGGTCACCAAGCGTAACCGCATCGATAACGCCTGGCAGAACATCGATACGCAGCTGCAGCGCCGCAACGACCTGATCCCCAACCTGGTCGAGACCGTCAAGGGCTACGCCAAGCACGAGCAGGAGACGCTCTCCGCCGTGATCAGCGCGCGTAACACCGCCGTCAAGGCCACCACGCCCGAGGCCAAGATGGAAGCCGACAACGTGCTGACCGGCGCACTGCGCCAGCTCTTCGCTGTGGCCGAGGCCTATCCCGATCTTAAGGCAAACACCAACTTTACGCAGCTGCAGGCATCGCTCGAGGATACCGAGAACAAGATTAGCTATGCACGCCAGAGCTACAACGATTGCGTGCTCAGCTACAACAACGCCATTCAGACGTTCCCGGCTGTCATCTTTGCCGGCATCTTCCAGTTTAAGGAGCGCCAGGGCTTCGAGGCCGCCGAAGCAGCCCGCCAGGCACCGACCGTCAAGTTCTAGTAGTTTGGCAGCGCATCCTTAATCGGCCAAATGCATAAACCGCCCCGTCGAATGCATACTTCGACGGGGCGGTTGCTTTTTTCCCGAAGGTACCCCCAGGGGCGGCGTGCAAATTTTGGAGTTTTCAGCATCCCGGAACCCACAGGGCAGGAACGGGCCCACAGAACCGCGTTGAAAACCCTGATTCTGAGCCCTCAGCGCCTCAGAGATCGCTCATTTTTTTCAGGATGCGGCTCATGGCGCCTGACTTTCGTCCAAAAACCAGTATGCAGGCACCCTCGACTGCTGAAAACTCCCAAAAATGCACGCCCCGCCCCACCCCAGGCGAGCGGCAACCGAAAAAACGTGCTCGTCCCCTCTTCGGCTGCAACTACGGCAAAGCCCTAACAGCCAAATAAAAGGTGCGGCCAATAGGCCGCGCACCATCTCCCCTACAGCCCAGTAACCTCCTGGCAAGGAATGCAGAGCACTCGACCGAGGCGGACCGGCCTATCTCCCGGCGCATTCCACAGGACGAAAGAACCTCCGCCGCACGTAGTGCGCAGCGGAGGTTCTTTCATGTCCGAGGACGCGCCGGGAGATAGGCCGGTCCGCCTCGGTCAGGGCTTGATGAGAATTACGAAGCCAGGTTACGCCACGGTGTAAACCCAGTTGTGCTTATCCTCGACAGCACCAGACTGGATGCCGGTCAGGGTCTCGCGGAGCTTCTTCATCACAGGGCCGATCTCGGTGTAGCCAGCCGGGAAGGTCACGGTCTCGTCGGCACCGTAAACCTTGTTGTCGATCTCGCCAACCGGGGAGATGACGGCAGCGGTGCCGCACAGGCCGCACTCGACAAAGGTGCCGGCCTTGACCTCGGCCCACTCGACGGGACGCTGGTCAACGGTCATGCCCAGGTCCTGAGCAACCTGAACGAGCGAACGGCGGGTGATGGAAGGCAGAATGGAGTCGGTGTGGGACTGCGGAACGACGAGGGTGCCGTCCTCCTTCACGAATAGGACGTTAGCGCCACCGGTCTCCTCGACATAGGTGCGGGACTCGGAATCGAGATACAGGTTCTCGGCATAGCCCTCGCGGTGAGCCTCCATCGTGGGCTTGAGGGACATGGCGTAGTTCAGGCCGGCCTTGATGTTGCCGGTGCCATGCGGTGCTGCACGGTCATACTCGGAAACGCGCAGCTTGACGGGCTTGAGGCCACCCTTAAAGTACGGACCGACCGGGGTCACGAGAATGCGGAACGTGTACTCAGGAGCGGGAGCCACGCCGATCACGTCACCGGAGCCGATCATAAACGGACGCACGTACAGGGTCGCGCCGGAGCCGAAGGGCGGAACCCAGGCGGCGTTGGCAGAAACGACCTGCTTGACGGCCTCAACGAACTTGTCCTTGGGGAACGGGGGCATCTCGAGGCGCTGGGCAGAGTTATACATACGCTCAGCGTTCATGTCGGGACGGAAGCAGACGATGCTGCCGTCCTCGGCGGTGTAGGCCTTCAGGCCCTCAAAGACCTCCTGGCAGTAATGGAAGATACCGCCGCACTCGGAGACATGCAGGGTGTGGTCGGTGGTCAGGCCGCCCTCGTCCCACTCGCCATCCTTCCAATGAGCCTCGTAGCTGTAATCGGTCTTCATGTAGCCAAAGCCGAGGCTACCCCAATCGATATCCTTCTTCTCGACAGTCATATGTCGCTCCTTACATACACAGTTGCATACTCGCGAACCCGCACGCAAGGACCGAGGCCGACCGCGTCGCAACGTCGCACGCCCGGAGCGTAGAGCCGGACGGGACACGCGAGCAGCATCAAAGCCGATGGCACGTCGATTCGCATGCACGAGATTGTACTCCCCGCACGCGTCTGATAAAACGTTTTTCTTTAACTAACTAAAGTATTTTCATTTGACCGAAGCTAAAGAGGCCCGCCACCGTAAGCAGTGACGGGCCTCAACTGTACGGTCTGCGCGCTGGCTCGAGCTAGGCGTTCTATTTGCCCAGCTTGGCCTTAACCAGACCGACCACGGTCGGGATGATCGACACGGCAACGATGCCGATAATCAGCAGCTCAAAGTGCTCCTGCACAAAGGGAATGCCGCCAAAGAAGTAGCCCAGCAGCGTAAAGACCGTCGACCAGGTAATGCCGCCCAGCACGTTAAAGACGACAAAGTTGCGCCAGTGCATGCCGCCCATGCCAGCAATAAAGGGCACAAAGGTGCGGATAAACGGGAAAAAGCGGCCCAGGAAGATGGCCAGGTGACCCCACTTGTCCAAGAAGTCCTCGGACTTTTTGATGCGCTCGGGCGTCATGGCCTTGACCTTGCCCGAAGCGATGATCTTGCGGCCAAAGAAGTGACCGATCATAAAGTTGCACTGATCGCCCAAAATGGCAGCGGCCCATGCGGTGGCCAGAAGCGCCACGATGTTAAAGCCGCCGTTGTGGGCAAAGAAACCCGAGGCGAACAGCAGCGAATCACCGGGAAGGAACGGGAAGAACACCACGCCCGTCTCGATAAAGATGATCAGGAACACGCAGCCGTAGGCCATAAGCGGGCCGGCGGCGATCCAGCTGGCGATCGCGGTGCGCGGGTCCTTAAGCAGCTCGGCAATAAAATTGATGAAACCCATGAAGTAAAACCTCTCAGTTGTGGGCGCGGATACGTCCAAGTTGACCAGTATACGGTTGCGGTGCCCCCTCGTGCGCAACCCCACAAAAGCATGACTCCATTACCAGCAAGTTTGCATAACTGACACTTGTAGCGCAAAGCCGCCAAGATTGTCCTTTTTAATCCCTAGCGAATCGCTATACTTTATTGAATCGCATTGCCATGGCGCTAAGGGAGGGCGGCCGGTGAGCTTTATCAATACCATTCGCGAGGACATCAAGACCGTCCAGGCGCAGGACCCCGCCGCGCAAAACGGTCTGGTCATCTTCCTTTCCTATCCTGGCCTGCACGCCAAGTGGAACCACGTGCCCGAGCACTGGCTGTGGGAGCACGGTCATCGCTCGCTCGCCCGCGTGCTCTCGCAAATCACCCGTCATATCACCGGCGTCGAGATTCATCCCGCCGCACAGATCGGTAAGCACTTCTTTATCGACCACGCCATGGGCGTCGTCATCGGCGAGACCACCATTGTGGGCGACAACTGTGTGCTTTACCAGGGCGTTACGCTCGGCGGCACCGGCAACGAGACCGGCAAACGCCACCCCACCCTGGGCAATAACGTCACCGTGGGCACGGGCGCCAAGGTGCTCGGCAACATCCGCATCGGCAACAACGTCAAGATCGGCGGCAACTCGGTTGTCGTCAAGGACGTGCCCGACAACTGCACCGTCGTGGGCGTGCCGGGACGCATCATCAAGCGCAACGGCTGCCGCGTGTTCGAGGAGAGTTTCGACGCCAAGCAGCATCGCGAGTACATGCCCGATGACGCCGCCGAGCAGAGTGCCCTCAACCGCCAGGGCATCACCGAGAATGCCCGCCGCGTCAAGGAACTCGAGCGAGAGGTGGCCGAGCTCAAAGCCCTCGTCGCCAAGCTCGTGGACGAACGCTAGGAACGCAAGCGGCACAAAACGACATCGGCATCAACGCAAGAAGGCGCGCCAGGGAATTCATCCCCGGCGCGCCTTTCTTTTTGATGTGACATGCGGGACTGTCCCTTTGTCACATTATGCGAACTGACTCAGATAGAGGTCAGCATAAGCGCCCTCGGCTGCGAGCAGCTCCTTATGCGTGCCCTGCTCGATAATGTTGCCGTGGTCCATGACCAAGATCAGGTCGGCGTCCACGATCGTCGACAGGCGATGCGCGATCACAAAGCTCGTGCGCCCGCGCATAAGCGCGTCCATGGCACGGCCGATGGCAAGTTCGGTACGCGTGTCCACGCTTGAGGTCGCCTCGTCCAGGATGAGAATCGCCGGGTTGTTGAGCAGCACGCGCGCAATGGTCAGCAGCTGGCGTTGGCCCTGACTAATGCTCTCGGCATCGTTGGCCACCCGCGTGTCGTAGCCCTGCGGCATGGTGCGCACAAAGAAGTCGACCTGCGCGGCACGAGCGGCGGCCACAATTTCGTCGCGCGTTGCCTCGGGGCAGCCGTAGGCGATGTTTTCGGCAATCGTGCCATCGAACAGCCAGGCGTCCTGCAGCACCATGCCAAACTGCTGCCGTAGCTCGCCGCGATCCATGAGGCGCGTATCCACACCGTCAAGCGTAATGCGGCCGCCGTCGATCTCGTAAAAGCGCATGAGCAGGTTGATGAGCGTCGTCTTGCCTGCGCCCGTGGTTCCCACCACGGCAATCTTCTGGCCCGGCTCGGCGGTAAACGACACGTCGCGCATAAGCGGCTTGTCGGGCGAATAACCAAAGCGCACGTGCTCAAAGGAGACGCGACCCTCAACGCGACCCGGCAGCTTGGCGGCCTCGTCCGGCAGCGGATCGGCCTCCATCTCGGGCTCATCGAGCAGGTCGAACACGCGCTCCGCACTCGCCAGCGCGCTCTGCAGCGAGTTGAAGGTAAACGACAGCTGCGTCATGGGCTCAGATGCCTCGTAGATAAACTGGAAGAACGCCTGGAACACGCCGACGGTCATGTGGCCGGCAACCAGCATACTGCAGCCCACAATCGCAATCACGATCTGTGCCAGGCGGCCGATAAAGCGCACCGCGGGGCCGACGGCGTTAATCATAAAGTCGGCCTTGGCACTCACGCGTGCCAGCTCGCCCGAGGCCTGGTGCACCTCGGCAGAACTTTGGCGCTCGCGGTTAAACGCGCGAATCACCAGACGGCCCGAGTAGCCTTCCTCGACCGCACTCGTAATCTTGGACACCCACTCTTGGCGCTCACCGGTTACGTCATGCGTGCGGCGCGAGACCACCTTGGTCACCAGCAGCGACAACGCCGTAAAGAACAAAAAGACCAGCGTAAGTGGCACGCTAAACACGAACATCACGCTCACGGCGCCCACCACGGTACCGATCGACACCAGAAGCTGCAGCAAGCCGCGCTGCATGCTCTCGGACATCTTGTCCAAGTCGTTGGTCGCACGGCTGACGACCTCACCGGGACGATGCGCGTCAAAAAAGGCAAGCGGCAGACGGTTGAGCTTTTGTGCGATGCGGTTGCGTAGGCACAGGTTGAGGCGTTCGGCAACGCTCGACATCAAAAAGCTCTGGAGCGCGTAGAACGAGGCAGCGGCCGTCCAGATCATAAAGTAGATGAAGATGGTCCTGCCGCAGTTCTCCCAGGTGATGTTGAAGGTGGTGTCGTTGGCAAACGCCACCTGAATGTGGCTCCACAGCTCATCGATCACGCGGGCGCTATATGCCGGCGCAGCAGTGTTAAAGATGGCATAGAACACAATGCTCGCGAACACGATATAGAAGCGCCAATGGTCGCCGGCAGCCTCGCTCCACAGGCGGCGCACCGTCGCCCAGGTATCTCGAGGCGTCTCGTCCTCGTCTTCACCGTCCACGTCGCGCATACGCTCTGCCTCGGCGCGGGCGCGCTCGTCCTCGGCACGTTCGTTTTCCTCGTAGAGCGCTTGGCGGCGAGCCTCGCGCTCGGCTGCAGCCTTGGCGGCGTCATCCAGCTCGGGTGCCACGGCAGCCGTTTCCTCGACCAGTACCGCGGCAGCGGCGTCATCAACGCCGCCCTGCTTCTTGAGCTCCTCGGTCATGCTACTCACCTCCCTTCATCTGCGATTCCGCGATGGCGCGGTACACCTCGCAGGTTTCCATAAGCTCGCCATGCGTGCCCAAGCCCACAACCTCGCCATCCTTGAGCACGACGATCTGGTCGGCGTGCAAGATCGTCGAGATGCGCTGCGCGATGATGAGCACCGCAGCGTCACGCGTCTCGTCTTGCAACGCATGACGCAGGGCGGCATCGGTCTTAAAGTCCAGGGCCGAAAAACTGTCATCGAAGATATATAGATCGGCATGCTTCATGAGCGCGCGAGCAATGGCCAGGCGCTGGCGCTGGCCGCCTGAAAAGTTCGTGCCGCCCTGCGCCACCGGGGTATCGAGCCCCTGCGGCTGATCGAGTACAAAGGTGCTCTGGGCAACCTCAAGCGCGTGAAGCATGTCGGTCTCGGTCGCGTCCTCGTTGCCAAAGCGCAGATTACTTGCCACGGTGCCCGAGAACAGCCACGCCTTCTGCGGCACATAGGCGATGTGTCCACGGATCTCATCTTGCGAAAGCTCGCGCAGATCGACACCGTCCAGGCGAATGGCGCCCTTGGTGGCATCGTGGAAGCGCAGCAAGAGCTTGGCCACCGTCGACTTGCCCGAACCCGTCGAGCCGACGATTGCGGTCGTCTGACCGCGACGACAGGCAAAGCTCAGGTCGCACAGGGTGTCCTCGTCGGCATCGTCAAAGCGAAACGACATGTGGTCGAACATGGCCACCGCATCGGCTTCGTCTTGGGGCTCGCGCGCCCCGTCATCCAGCGTGCGCTCGCCATCGACGATGCTCGGCTCAATCTCCAACACCTGCTGCGCACGGTTCAGGCACGCGGCAGCACGCGGAAGCGTCAGCACCACCATCTGGGCCATCATCACAAAGAACAGGATCAGAATTGCATACTCCAGCACCGCCGAGATACTCGCAATCTGCATGGCGTGGGCGCCTACGCGGTTGCCGCCCACCCACAGCACCGCCACCTCGGCGATGTTCATCAAAAAGAAGCTTGAGCTGTCGAGGCCCACAAACAGGTGGTTGACTTTGATGGCGTTGGCGGCGTATTCGCTAAACACCTCGTCCAGACGCCGTTCCTCGTGGCGCTCCTTGTTAAACGCACGGATGACGCGCACGCCCACAATATTCTCGCGCAGCACCACGTTCATGCGGTCGATAAAGCCCTGTAGGCGCATAAAGATCGGAGCCGCGTTGGCAACCGTAAAGACCGCCGCCACCAGCACAATCGCAACGACTACGCCCAGAAGCGTGCCCATGGCGGGATCGATAAACCAGGCGAATATGATGCCCACCACAGCCAAAAACGGCACGGGCAGCACCAGCTGAATCGTCTGCAGAATCGCCTGCTGAATCACGTTGATGTCGTTGAGCGAGCGCGTGATCATCGATCCGGTGCCAAAGCGCTCAAAATCGCTGGCCGCGAGCTCGAGCGATTTGTCGTACACGGCATTGCGGATATCGCAGGCCACGTTGGCGGCCAGGCGCGCCGAAAGATAGCAGCCCAACACCGTGCCGCCGCTGGCCATGCCGGTCGCGATAAGCATGTACAGGCCGTTGCGTAAAATATAGTCGATGTCGCCCGTGGTAATACCGGTGTTGACCATGTTCGCCAGCATCGTGGGAACCAACAGCGTACCGACGTTATCTATCAGCACCGCAAACAGCGTCACCGCAATCAGACCGCGGTACGGCCTCATAAACCTCATTAAGAGTCGCATGTGTCCCCCTCGCCCTTATCGTCAGCCTCGTTCTCGGCGGCCACTTGCCGTTTAAATGCCTCGCACTCTTCGTTAAGAACATGGGAGAACTTACCGACCAAGCGCATGATCTCGCGCTGTTCCCACGGCTCGAGCGCCTCGAATGCCTGTTGCTCGGCTTTTTGCGCCGGCAACGCGTAGCGCTTGGCAAACTGCACGCCTTCTTCGGTCAGTCGCACAACCTTGTTCTTACGACTGCCCTCGGCAAACTCCAACGTCGCAAGCCCTCGCGCCCTAAGCGTCTTGATCGCCGAATTGATGGTCTGTTTGCTGTAGAACCATTCACTCGTCAGCCGACTCACGGCAACGCTTCCGCCCGCCGCACTCGTGTCGACGAGCATCCAGTAGGCCCAGTCCGAAAGACCGCAGGCGCGCGCGAACTCCGAATAGATACGGTCAAGCCCGTTGAGCATCCGGTCGAAATCGACCGGGCTAACTGCACTATTCATCTCTCCCAGCATTCGATAGTCCGAGTTTTGACCAATTAATATCTCTACATTAGTCCGAGTTTTGACTATCGTCAACAAGCTCGTTGTTTATGGTCGGCTCTACATAAGCATATCGACAAAAAAGACCGCCGGCGCGGGGGCGGCGCCGGCGGTTGCGAGAGAATATCGAGTGTTGGCTGTTAAGCAGCGACGGCCTCATAGACCGTAGCACCCGAGAAGCTGTCATGCAGGCTCTTGCCGGCAATCCACGGCAGCTCGACGACCTCGCAGACCGTGTTGACCAGCTCGGAGCAGTCAGTAAAGTGGCCCTTGTCGTTGAGGGCCTCGCAATCCTGAACACGCCAATAGCCATCGGTGTGCGTGATGTAGTACTCGTGATCGTTGATCGACACGAAAGCGCGCGTCTTGGAACGCAGCAGCTTCAGAAATCCTTCGAAATCGGTCTCGACGACATCTCCAGCCTGGAACATGATGTTACCTCCTGGCCCGGCGCCACCACGGCGCATTGATAAACGTTGGCACTCCTTTAGTAAAACCTTTATCAAAGGTTATGCGTTCGTCATTTAGGCAAGTGGTAAAAAAGCGCAGGGTAGACGGGATAAAACGTTTAACCATCCCATTTGTTTGTCACATTCTGAAGGTACTTTTATGCAAACCTACTTTCCCAATTGGAATCTATCCTTTTGGCCGGGCAATTGACCGTCTATCGTTTGAGCCCGACGGGTATGAACGGGGCATCTGCAACGCCACCGCAAGGAGACACCATGGAGACTATCGAAGCACTCATTCACCGCCGCAGCTGCCGCAACTACAGCGATCGTCCCGTCGAGGCCGAAAAGCTTGCACGTATTATCGAAGCCGGCCAATATGCACCGAGCGGCATGGGCCGCCAGCCGGTGACGTTTGTCGCCGTCACCGACCCCGCGACCGTCGAGCGTCTCTCGCAGCTCAACGCGCAAGTCATGGGCAGCAACAGCGACCCCTTCTATGGCGCCAAGACCGTTGTGGTGGTGCTGGTTGACCGCAGCGTGCCCACACATCTGGAAGACGGCTCGCTCGCCATGGGCAACTTGCTCAACGCCGCTTATGCGCTGGGTGTCGATTCGTGCTGGATTCACCGCGCGCATGAGGTCTTTGACTCGCCCGTGGGCCTGGAGCTGCTGGCCAGCTGGGGCCTGCCCGCCGACGGCAGTCTGCGCGGTGTCGGTAACTGCATTCTTGGCTACGCCGAGGACACGCTACCCGAGCCCAAACCCCGCCGCGACAACATCATCTACGTAAGGTAACCCAGGAGCGTCAGCGGGGTGGCTAATTTGGGACGGGGCTATTTTAGCTACCCCACTCGCAACTTATATTGACGTCGCCGTTGTCGTCGTTTCGTTCGTCTGGGCCGTTTCGGCGCCATCGCCCTGTTCGTCCTCGTCCTTTTGCGCATCGGCGATGGTGGAGGCCGCCGCAACGATACCGCGCTGGGGCGCGACGCCTGTCTGGGTCTGTGCGCCCTCGACAACTTCTGTGCCTGCATGCGCGAGCTCAGGCGATTTAAACATTGCGTCCAAGTTGGCGCCACCGCCGGCATATCCGAGCGCAGCGAGCGCGATGACGATCACTGCAACGGCGGCCACGATCGGCACGTAGCGATGCCAGCCGGCGGGATTGAGCCCGCTGCGGCGAGCCGCCCCGCGGCTGATGTAGCCGAGCGTTCCGTCGTGCTTGAGCTTTGAGCCCACCACGCGTTTGCGGCCCCACAGCGAGGACTCTGCCTGCATTGCCAAGCGGGCGCTTGCCGAAGGATAGCCGTATTTAGTGCGCTTGAACGAGCCATCAAACCCCGAGGCGTGTTTGCCCCACGTCACCGATGTTGTGCGTCGGTTGACCGGCGCGGCACTCCGCCTTCTGCGGCTCGGTTTTGAAGTCTCAGCCATATGCCCTCGCACGCCGTAACCAAATCGAAACAATAACGCTTTGGACTGTAGCACACGCGTCGCGTGCGGTCACGGGCGCCTCGCTCAACGGTCATCGTCCTTCAGCAAGCGCCACAGCGTTGTACGGCTTATGCCCAGCACCTCCGCCGCACGGGTTCGGTTGCCGTGGAGATGGTCTACAACCAGATGCGCGATATCTCGCTCGGTATCGGCCAGCGGTCGCAGGATATACAGGTCACTTTCAAGCGTCGGGGCGCCAAAGGTTGCGGTCTTAATCACGTCCTCTTGGGCGAGCACTTCCTCCGCCACAGCGCGGTCCACCGTGCCCGTCCCCACCAATATATACAGTCGTTCCGAGACCTCGCGGAGCTGCAGATAGTTGCGCGGCCAGCGGTAAGCATCGAGCGTCTTCGTCGCCGCGGCAGACAGCGTGGGCGCTGCCGTCCCAAATGCATCAGCGAGATATTCCAAATAGCGCGCGACCTTCGTCGACGCGGCTCCCTGCTCGGCGATTGCCGGCGCGACGCTCACCGCACAGGCGAAGCGCTCGGTCACAAAGGCGGCTTGATCACTTTCGCCGCCGCCCGGCATGTCATTCGCCGTCAGCACCACATGGCAGCGCGTCGCCAACGCGGTGTCGGTCATCGTGGAGACCAGCTCGCGGAGGCGCTGGGGGCCAACCGCGTTCCAGCCCTCAATGCAAAGGGTCAGCCCCATTTGGAACAACGGCGATTCGACGCTTTTGAGTACATGGCGCCAACCGCGCTCGGTGAGCTCATCGAGCGCAACGGAAACAAAGGGCTGATCGGCAAAAGGACCGTCCAGATAGAGGCGCTTGGCGATCTCGACCTGACCCGCTCCCAGCTCGCCCTCGAGCATAAGAGGCACACCGCGCGCGTAACTCTCTGCAACCGGCGCAGCCACCGAGGCCGCCCCCTCAACGATGCCGTACGCGCTCGATTCGTAGCGGGCCTCAACTTCGTCGGCGTTGAGCCACTCGATGCCCGCATGCGCCGCGGCACCGCGCACCTCGCGGACCACGACGACCCAAAGCCCCCCGCCCTCTTTGTCGGTGGGGCGAACGGTCAGGCTCAGGCGCGCACCTGCACGCCCCATAACCAGACGCGCGCCGTCTCCTATACGGTCGAGGCGCTCAGCTACAAAAGCCGCCACATCCCGCTCAAGCGCCGCGTCATTCATAGTCGAGATCGCGACGTCCCCACGCGCATCGATTGCCAATGCCGAGGCCCCGGCAGCAGCCAGGGCCTCGGTCAAGATGTTCAGCTTGGCATCGCTATCCATGATTTGCCCCTGTCCGCGGCGACATGCAGCCGCCAACGGTCGCACGACCGAGTGTTTCAAAATTGAACGATATTGCTCACCAAACACTATAGGGCAGAAAGCGCCGTCCTGCGAGTATAGGTGTTGCCCCGCATCGCCATCCTGGCGGGGCGATAAGAGCTCTTCGGGACTTATAAACCTGCGGACAAGCCATACCCGCAAGAGCTCCTATCGCTCCACCGTGAGAATGCGCTCACCAGCAACCAGCACGCAAACAAGCTACTTCTCTACCAGATTCCCAGTACGTGTTGCATTCCCAAACTCATGCACGCAATGCCAATCCAGCAGCAAAAGCCCAATGCGATGGGCTTGCCGCCCTTTTTGACCAGCTCGACGATATCGGTATTAAAGCCAATAGCCGCCATGGCCATCACAATAAAGAATTTCGACAGCTCCTTGATGGGCGCCGTAATGGATGCAGGAAGCTGAAGCACCGTAGTGATCACGCTCGCCAGCACAAAAAACAGCACAAACATGGGAAACGCGCGTTTAAGGGAGAACGTGCTTTTGGCGTCACCGCCGGCCTTGCGCGCCAGATGCATCTGCCAGCATGCGAGGACCAACGTGATGGGAATAATGGCCAGCGTCCTGGTGAGCTTGACCACCGTGGCGCTCTCGAGCACATTGGCGCCGGGGTGCATGCTGTCCCAGGCGCTCGCCGCAGCCGTTACGGACGAGGTGTCGTTGATGGCGGTACCGGCAAACAGGCCAAAGCCCTCGTTGGTCAGCCCGAGCATGCCGCCGAGCGTCGGAAACACGAGCGCCGCGATAACGTTAAACAGGAAGATGACCGAAATAGCCTGGGCAATCTCGCGATCGTCGGCATCGATGACGGGTGCGGTCGCAGCGATGGCAGAACCGCCGCAAATCGACGAACCCACACCCACAAGCGTCGCGATCTTGCCCGGCACGTTCATAACGCGGCAGAGCACAAAGGCGATGACAAGCGAGGTCGAGATTGTCGCCACGATAATCGGCAGCGACTGGGCGCCCTTGGACAGAATCTGGGAGAGGTTCATGCCAAAGCCAAGCAGGATAACCGCGTACTGCAAGACTTTTTTGGACGTATAGGTGACGCCGGCGGCGAGCTGTTCGCGACGATTCTTGGGAAAGACGAGCGCCAGGACCATGCCAAAGAGGATGGCGAATACCGGACCGCCGACCACCTCAACCTGTTTGCCGAGCAACGTCGCGGGAATGGCGATGATCAGGCAGAACAAGACGCCTTTCCAGCGCTCGCGTACGATATTTGCCAGTTGCATATGGGATTCCTTCTTTCTATTTCACGTTTGCGACGGCTTATGATACGGCAACATTGAGCACAGCCTTGCGCAAACACAGACTAAGATGCCGCGATAGTTCTCAGGCAACAGCCGAATTACCCACCGCGGAGAGCTGATTCGCGGCATAATTAACAACTGACATATGAGTTTGATAGAACAGTTGCGAGGCGCTATGGAAGAATCGATGCACGTCGGCGAGCAGGAAACGAGCCTACAGGACCAGTCCTACCACACCATTCGACGCAAAATCGTCTACCTGGACTACAAGCCGGGCGAAAAGCTGGGCGTCAAGCAGCTTTGCGATGACCTGGACATGGGTCGCACGCCCGTGCGCGAGGCTTTGGTTCGCTTGGCGCAGGAAGGCCTGGTGCGCACCGTGCCCCAGAGCGGCACCTACGTCTCGCCCATCAACCTCACCCTTGCCGAGAGTGCCTGTTACATCCGCGAGCATCTGGAAAAGCAGGTGATTGTGGAGTGCTGTGCGCGCGCCACGTCGGCCGGCATCGAGCAGCTCGACCGCGCCATCGTGCTGCAGGAAAAGGCCATGGCCGAGGAGGATCGCATCGACTTCTTTTTGAGCGACAACCTCATGCATCACATGATTTTTAGCATCGCATGTCGCAGCACCGTGTGGTCGTGGCTCGAAGAGACCAATGCCGACCTGGAGCGCTTCCGCTGGCTGCGCGCCGCCACGCAGGTTCTCGACAATCAGGACATCGTGAACGAGCACAAGCAGATTCGCCGCGCTATCGCCGGTCGCGACCCCATCGAAGCGAGCTTTTTGGTCAGCAAGCACCTGCACATGATGTTCCGCAATCAAACCGAGGTTCTGGACCAGTTCCCCGAGTACTTCGAGACCAGCAAGCTCCGCTAACCTGCCAAAAAGGGACAGGTTTATTTTGGCAGGTTTTTTCCGAGCAAATGCAACAAGGTCCAGCGAGGGCGACG
>OGQZ01001322.1_pt1 | contig 19227 bp, 16 predicted proteins | sample 1553321 | NCBI WGS metagenome assembly OGQZ01 (sample SAMEA2579958, study PRJEB22360) | human gut metagenome | reverse complement strand
TTCCGTTATCGCAGCGGTAATAGGTCGTCTCCAGACCGCAGCCGAGCTGGACAATCACACCGTCCGGTCTGCGCTTTAAAAACGACCGGATGAAACGGTCCATATTAGCAGACCGCACCGCTGAAGCCAGCAGGGTATACTGGCTCTGACTGCCGTTTTCCTGCAGGTCGGACGGCAGCTTTTCTTTTAATTCCAAAGCCTTTTTATCATATATGATCTGCGGGCAATGCTCGCTGGCATAAATCCTGCCCAGCATGGGGACAAAAAGTGTGTCCTCCACAACGCCTAAATGTGACATTCTGTGTCCTCCTTTTTCGAACAGCTTTGTATCAGCCCAACGCCACATCCAATACCATCATCAAAGTGAAACCGACTGCAAACAGAATGGTTCCCACATTGGAGTGCTTTCCGGCCGACATCTCCGGAATCAATTCCTCTACCACCACATAAATCATTGCACCAGCGGCAAAGCTCAGAGCATAGGGCAGTACCGGGACTAAAATTCCTGCCAGAAGGATGGTCAGGAGCGCACCTATCGGTTCTACCGCACCGGACAGCGTTCCATACAGAAATGAGCGGGATTTGGAGAAACCCTCCGCTTTCAGGGGCATGGATATAATAGCGCCTTCAGGGAAGTTCTGAATGGCGATACCCAGAGAAAGAGCCAGCGCCCCCGCCAGCGTGATCCCACTGTCCCCGTAGAGCCACCCGGCATAGACTGCGCCCACTGCCATCCCTTCCGGAATATTGTGCAGTGCTACTGCCAGAGTCAGCATAGTTGTTTTTCCAAGACTGCTTTTGACGCCTTCAGCCTCTGAGCTGCCACGATGCAGATGCGGGATCAGCCGATCCAATCCCAGTAAGAATAAAATACCAAGCCAGAATCCAGCTACAGCAGGGAAGAAGGACCATTGCCCCATGTCTGATGCCTGTTCCATGGCAGGAAGCAGCAGACTCCATATGGAAGCCGCCACCATAACCCCTGCCGCAAAGCCGGTAAGCGCACGCTGAACCAGTTCACTCAAATTGTTCCGCATAAAAAAGACGCAGGCTGCGCCGAGCGTCGTCCCGGCAAAAGGAATCAGCAGCCCCTGCCATAATTCAAAAGGCATGTCTTTTCACCCTCATCTATTTTCTTTTAAACAGGGAAAACCCTTGTCTTTCATAAGGTTCACAACGAATATCCAACACCTTATACCCGAATTCTTCCACAGCATGTTTCAGTAACTGTGTGTCAACGGCGTCTTGTATAAGCAGTTCCGTGATCCCTTTTCTGTGAGAAGAAGTCACTTTCTTAACAGAAAATACTTTTCTGATCGCATCGTTTATATGAGCCTCACACATTCCACAGGACATTCCATCGATTTTCATTGTTACTTTTAGCATTCTTCTATCCCCATGCGGTTAGCACCGGCTAACCAAAATAAAATAAAAATAGTTAGCTAACTCTAACTGATTGATTTTACCATACCATACATCATTTTGTCAAGATACTGTACTAAAGTGTTTCCAGATATAGACAAAGCCACACTCAAAAATAGTAATGTTTTGCGTGCGGCATTTGCCTAACATCTGGTTTATGCCCGCAACAGAAAATCACACTATGCCAGCGTCCAGTTCTGGCTTTCTGTCTGTAATTTTACCATGCGGGTATAGATACCGTCTTGCTGGAGCAGGGTATCCGGATCGCCCTCTTCCGCCACCATACCATCGGAAAGCACGACGATTTTATCCGCACCGGCTACCGTGCGCATCCGGTGTGCGATCACCAGAACAGTTTTGTCTTTGATCAGCCGTGACAGAGCTGTCTGTATCAGCGTTTCATTCTCCACATCCAGAGAGGCTGTAGCTTCGTCAAGAAGGATGATCGGCGCGTTCTTTAAGAAGGCACGGGCAATGGAAATCCGCTGGCGTTCTCCGCCGGAGAGCTCACAACCGTTTTCGCCTATGTTAGTATTCCATTTATCAGGAAGCTTCTCGGCAAATTCATCCACATTGGCAAGCCGTGCCGCAGCCAGAACCTCCTCATCTGTGGCGTCTTTGTTACCGATACGGATATTTTCCAGTATGGTGTTGTCAAACAGGGTAACATCCTGAAACACAATGGAATAAAGAGAAAGCAGCGTTTCCGGATCCACTTTTGAGACATCCATACCGCCTACCGTAATTTTTCCCCGGCTCACATCCCAAAACCGGGCTGCCAGACGGGACACTGTTGTTTTACCGCCGCCGGAGGGACCCACCAGTGCGGTCACTTCCCCCTGTTTGGCAGTAAAGCTGACATCCTTTAATACTGTTTCTCCGGTGTTGTAGGCAAACCCAACATGGTCAAAGGTAATGTCATACCCCTGATTGGAAAGGCTGGTTTTGCCCTGCTGAATGGGATGGTCAAGGATTTCATTCATACGGGCGATATTTGTCCGGGTGGAAATTACCGCCGCCAGATTCTGCAGCGCACCCTGCAAGGGATCATAGAGCCGGGAAACCACCAGCAGGAACAGGAAGAAGGTCAAAATATCCAAACTACCCTGCATCAGCAAAACGGAGCCTGCAAGCGCAACCGTGGCAATCCCAAGCTTTAACACAAGGGATGCGGATACTACAAATGCCGCCAAACCGAACTCATTGAGAATGGAGCGGTGTTCCACCGCGCGGATCTTCTTTTCCAACCCTTTGAGGTATTCTTTTTCAGCGTTGTTGGCTTTCAGATCCTGCACCGTTTCAATACACTCCTGAATTCCATCCGCGCAGGCCATTTTCGCATCCATGGATTTCTGATTAAACCCTTCCTGTACCTTTGCAGAAAAACCTACAATGGCAAACGCCACCGGCATCACCCAAAGAGCCGCCAGCGCCATACGCCAATCGTAGAAGAACAGGCTGACGGCAATCAAGACCGTAGAGATGATGGATCCGGCAAGCTCCGGGATAAAGTGGGAAAAGCTCTGCTCTAAAAAGGTGCAGTCCGCCATAATGGTGCTGGTAAGATCCGCAAGGTCTTTCTTTCCGAAGAAGGACAGGGGGATTTTCCGCAGCCGCTCCGCCAACGTAATACGGCGCACGCCGCTTTCCGTATAGGTGGCAAAATAGGTGGCGTTATACTGGAAGTAGGTTGTCAGCAAGATCAATCCCACACAGAGAATACAGCCGACAATGTAGAAGGGAAGCCGGCTTTCCGGAACACCGCCGTTCATCAGATCGCTCACCATGCAGTACAGCAATCCCACCGGGAACATGAAAGAGATATTTTGCAGGACGCAGGCAAAACAGCCCTTAATTAAATCCTTTGCGCCCTGTTCGGACAAGGCATATCGTTTTTGCAGACGTCTGATCATCTTACTGTACCTCCTTTTGTACCTTCCACTGAATGGAAGTCTGATAGTTCTGCCACATCCGGGCGAACAGACCGCCTCTTTCCATCAGCTCACGGCTGGAACCGCTCTCTGCGATCTGCCCGTCTTTTACAACGTAAATCCGATCTGCACCGGCCACCGTGGAAAGCCTGTGGGCAATCATAATGACCGTTTTGCCCTGAGACAGTTTGGAAAAAGCCGCCTGTACTCTGGTTTCATTGTCGGGATCCGCAAAAGCTGTGGCTTCATCCAGAATAATGATGGGGGTATTTTTCAGCATCACGCGGGCAATAGCAATCCGCTGCTGCTCGCCGCCGGAAAGATAGACCCCCTTGGTGCCGATCACCGTATCCATACCATCCGGCAGTTTTTCAAGGATATCGTCGCACTGGGCATTTTTTAAGGCAGCCATGACTTCCTCCCGGGTGGCTTCCGGTTTACCCAGACGCACATTCTCAAAGATGGAAGCTTTGATCAGCCGGCTGTTCTGGAACACAAAGGAAACCGTGTTCATCAGTTCTTCTTTCGGAATATCACGGACGTCTACGCCGCCCACCCTTACAGTACCGCTTTGAGGATCGAAGAAGCGGGAGATCAGATTTGCCAGCGTGGTTTTTCCGCCGCCGGACGGTCCCACAAAAGCGACTGTCTGCCCGGCAGGAATAGAAATAGATATGCCATTCAAAACATCCTTTTCTCCGTTATAGCTGAAATGTACCTGTTCAAGCTCTACAGAGCCGTCTTTCGGATGCATGGGATGAGCTGTTTCTTTCAGCGGCTCCAAATTCAGAACGCTGTCAATCCGCTGTAAAGCATCGTCCACGATCATAGCGTTTTCGCTCTGGAACATAATACGTGTGAGTGTCACGGAAATGATCGGCGTAATGATGATATAGAATACCAGATTGAGCAAAAATTCTGTCGTGACCTGATCCTGCGTAAACAGCAAGGCTCCTGCGATCAAAAAGACAAACACACCGTTAATGGCCGCGGTATAGAACATCATAGGCGTGCGCAGCTGCTTGGTGTAGGCAATCACCCACACCTTGTACCGGTCAATTGAATCCTTAAACTTCTTAAAGGAAAAGATGGTCTGGCCAAAGGTTTTTACCACCGGAATACCTCGGACATACTCTACCGCTTCATTGGACATATCATCCAGCGCATTCTGATATTCCTTCATCTTCTGCTGCATTTCCTTTCCGGTCATCGCCATCATAATGAGAAAGCCCAGAAGTACCGGCGCCAAACTCAAAAGACCCAGCCGCCAGTCAAACACAAACAGCAGAACCAGAAGACCGCAGGGAGTTGCGAGGGCGTTCGCACGGTCCGGGAGCTGGTGTGCCAGATAGGTTTCCGTAGCAGCGCTGGATTCATTGACGATTTTGCGCAGCTTACCGCTGCCAAAATGTTCCGCAAATCCCAGGGGGAGTTTTACGATATGGTTCATGGACTGCAAACGCAAATTGGTGGCAATGCGAAATGCGCCCAGATGGGAGCACATCAGCCCGGCGATGTACACCAGTACCGCAATGACCGCAAACATCACTGCCATCCAGCCGTTGTAGGTCAGATTCTGCGCACGGCTGAAATCCGGAGCGACTTCCAGCACTTCACGCATGACCTGCCAGATAAAATAATAAGGCACGAGTGCGATCAATGCGCTGATTGCGGAGAGGATCCAGGACGCATAGGTCAGATATCGGTAACTTCCCGCAATCGTGAGCAGGCGCGATAAATTAGATTGTTTTTTCAAGAGAATTCCTCCTTTACATTTCATTTATGATACAGAGGACAATGATTTGTCCTTCTTATATCTAATTTAGTTAGTTTAAGCTAACTGCAAGTCAAAAATTATAGGGCGTTATTGCCCCATAATTTTCATCCATCCTGCGGTGTAAAAGGCCCGCATTTCCTTTACATAGTTTTCCGCATCGGGAAGCGGCATTTCATGGATAACAAGTTCAAAAAACGTATGAAACATCCCGGTGATCAAAATATGCTCCAGAGTTGGGTCAAGCGGCGGGGAAGGTCTGCCTAATTCCGCCAGCACTCTTTGATAAGCGTGTGTCCCCTCCACTTCAATTTCCACCATCTCATCAATCAGCCCAGAAAAGCGGGTCCCTTCGGAACAACAAAGAATGAGCTTACATTCCTCTAAATGCTGATAGGCATAATGCAGCATATCAAACATGCATACCCCTGATATATCGCCCATCACTTCCGGCTGCTGTTCATGGGGCAGGTCGGCAAATTGCTTCTGAGCGTCCTTAAAGCGATCAATCAAGTATTGATAATGTTCGCCCACCAAAGCCTCAAAAAGTTCCTCTTTGCTTTTATAATAACCGTAAAAGGCTCCCAGTGTCTTGCCCAAAGATTTGACGATATTCCGCAGGGAAGCGTCCTTGTAGCCTTTTTGCAAAAACTCCGCTTTTGCCGCCTCATGGATTTGATCCAAAGTTGTCAGATTCTCATCTATGGTACACGCCTCCTTAAAAAATATAGCGGTGCTATATATCACTGCTATATTATAGTTGCTCTTAAGCTGAATGTCAAGTGCTTCTGCATTTTTTATGGATGAATAAAAAGAGAGAAACTACACAAAGGTTTCTCTCTTTTGGTTGTCCGGCTATATACAGCGGTCATTATCCTGTTTGGGTTCCGGCAGAGCACTCATACTACGCAGGCTGACGCCAAGCGTAGAAAGATTGTGCAGTGCGGCCGATGCTGCGGGAGGTAAAATTCCTGCCAATCCCAAGCCTATCAGCGTCCCGTTAAATCCGATGACAAACCGATAATTTGAGTGAATTCTCTCCATCAAAGCCATTGCAATACGACGCAGCTTAACAAGCTCCCAAAGGCTGTCCGCCGCAATGGTAATATCAGCAATTTCTCTGGCAATTGCTGCGCCGTCACTGATGGCAATTCCCGCATCCGCTTCTGAAAGAGCGGGAGAGTCGTTGATACCATCTCCGACCATTAAAACAATATGTCCTTTTTGGCGCAAATCGGCTACAAATTTTGCTTTATCCGCAGGAAGAACCTCAGCGCAGAATGCGTCAACCCCTAAGCGGTTTGCAACCGTAGATGCCGTCCGATAGCTGTCGCCTGTCAGCATAACTGTTTTTTGAATTCCCAAAGCACGCAGCGCAGTCAATACTTCTTTAGCTTCCCTGCGCAGCGGATCGGAAATACAAATCACTGCTGCAAGCTCTCTGCCAATCGCCAAATACAAATGAGAATATTCTTCAGGAAGACGATCAAATCGCTCCTGTTCATTTAGCGGAACAGTTACTCCCTCATCTTCAAAAATGAAGTGCGCACTTCCGATCAATACCCGTTCCTCATTTACCGTACTGGCAATACCATGAGCCACTATGTATTCTACCTTGGAATGAAATTCTTCATGGGATAACCCTCTGCACTGCGCTTCTTGTACTACGGCGTTTGCAATAGAATGGGGAAAATGTTCCTCTAAACAGGCCGCAAGGCGCAGCATATCCGACTCATTTCGTTCTCCGAAAGTGATGATCTGCGTAACCTTCGGACAAGCATGTGTCAATGTACCTGTTTTGTCAAATATGATGGTATCAGCCGCCGCCACCGCTTCTAAGAACTTGCCGCCTTTTACAGTGATATGTTCTTTTCCGGCTTCCCGCATGGCAGAAAGCACCGCCAGCGGCATGGAAAATTTTAACGCACAGGAGAAATCCACCATAAGTACCGACAAGGCCCGCAGGATATTTCGTGTCAGCAGAAAGCTCAAGATACTGCCGGCAAAGGTATACGGAACCAATTTATCTGCAAGGTTAGCCGCTTTGCTTTCAGCTGCCGATTTCATCTGTTCGGATTTTTCAATCATGGTTACAATTTGATCATATCGGCTGGAACCCATAGCTTGTTTTACTTCCAGTATGCACTCGCCTTCTTCTATGACAGTACCGGCATACACGGTGTTTCCCGGGTGTTTTACGACCGGTACAGACTCTCCAGTCAAAGAAGCCTGATTGACTGTGACTTCCCCCTCGGCTAAGATACCGTCCATAGGAATCATGCTCCCGGTACGAATCACGATTTTGTCACCTGGGCGGATATCTGATACTGCTGTCAGAATTTCTGATTCCGGTGTCTTCAGCCATACCCGATCCACATTCAGGGCCATACAGCGAGCAAGGTCTTCCATTGATTTTTTTCTGGTCCATTCTTCCAACAGTTCGCCCAGTTCCAGCAGAAACATGACGGTTCCTGCTGTTCCGAAATCTTTGCGAAATGCGGAAATTCCTATGGACAGTGCATCCAGCACATCTACCTTCAGTTTTCCTCTCCAAAGACAGTGGATACCTCTCTTCAAAAAAGGGAGCATATGCCATACAATTCGTGCGATCTGCAATGGTTTCGGCAAAAAGAGCATAGACGCTGCTTTTAGTACCACTTTTCCGACCAGCTTTTCCTGAAATTTACGGTTTAATTCACGGCTGCTGTGCAGTGGCAAAGTGATTTGTGATTGCGCTTCCTGCAAGTTAAACTCACGGATAGCCGCCAGCACTTCCTTACGTGACCCGGAGTATTGCAGAATCACACACCCGGTGCGTTCATGGACAGTTACTTGTGTGATCCATGATTTCTTTTGAAACCAATTTTCCAGCACATCTGCTTCCTGCAAAGTCATTTTTTTCTGACCGATTCGAAAACGGATACGCCCTTTGCTTTCGTGTAAAATAATTGCCTTCATTTGTCGCTTCTCCTTCATAAAAAAAGAGCCGTATCAACGGCTCTTTTCTGTTACTCTTCCTCAGAAGTTTCAAGTTGTGCGGCTGCCGCTTCTTCCGCTTCTTTTGCAGCTCTTTCTTCATTCAGATCTTTGGCAGAAGCTAAAATGTCCGATGCGTTTTCCTGCACGGTCGTTACCGTTTCCATGACATAATCTTTCATACGCAGTCCTGCGGCTGTTGCGTGAACATATGCTTTTTTAGCGTCTTTGCTGGACAGCAGTTTAATTCCAACCGATCCGAAAAGTGTGCCACCTACAAAAAGAGCCAATTTATTGTATAAACTCATATAGAATCTTCCTTTCCGTTATTTTCTTTTGTATCCTGTAATCATTACCATGAGCAGGCAGATCACGGCTCCCCATGCCCAAAAACGGTGCTGTTTCAACCAGATCCCTCCTTCATAGATTTTGTCTAATTATTATAACAACTTTAGCTAAATCATTCTTTTGGAAACAGACAAAAACCAATGGAATCAGACCTATTTCGATACTGTCTGGGTGTACAATTAAAGTGCCTTTTAAAAGCTACATTGAATTGACTTAAACTTGCGTATCCAATTGCCTGTGCAACGTCCAGTACAGTCATAGAAGAGCACCGAAGAAGTTCAGCGGCTTTTTCCATACGTTTATGTGATAGCCAAGTATATACCGGCTGACCACGAATACTGCGAAAATATTTTTTAAATGTAGTAGGAGATATATAAAATTTGTGACACAAATAATCAATCGTTATTTTTTCATCCAGATGCATCTCCATTCGTCTGAGGATCTCATCTTCATCATATAATTGCAAATCTCATTTATCTCTTCTCTTATTACCTTACTTATTTTAAGATTATCTTTATCTTTTGGATACAATGTTCCTGTACTTAGCAGAAATAGCAATTCTACTGACTTCCAAACGCAGTATCTGCTTTTTTGAAAGTCTTCCATTTTGACTATTTCAGAAAATGTAGAAAAAACCCAAGATGAACCATGAATAACAGCACATCCATCTTGCTTATCCATATATTTTTTTACTTCAAAAGTATTCAATTTTAAGTCTCCCATCATACGACATAGGGAATATAAACTCTCTTTTGCCGTAGTCGCATCTACGGATACCAATATTCCTGCCAAATCCGCTGTACATGCGACGGAATACAGTGAAGATACCTCAGATAGTAAAAGAATTTCCTGCTTTCTTACAACAACCACACGATTCCATTGTTGTTTGAGTACAACATGACCTGCAAAACAAAAGAAAACTTCAAAGTGAAGTGGCTGTAAGGATATCGGGATAAATGGATCCTTTGTATTGCCTTGAAGACGAAAATTGCAAACATCCACACCTGTTATTATTGTTTCCCATAAGGCTTTTTCACCTCGGATACTTTTCAAAAATTCTGTTAACACATAGTTTCTCCTCCCTTCTAATAGAAATTATGTCATGTGATAGAATGTAGTTAGCAACGACTAACTACATTCTATCACAATTTCTGTATGAAAGCAAGAACAGCGCAATTGATGTTATAAATAGAATAGCATTTTTATTCTTTCGCTTTAAAATATCCAAGCGCATCGGTACGCTCTCCGTTCTGCCATACTTCAAAGTGCAGGTGGTTTCCGGTAGAATTGCCGGTGGTACCGACATAACCGATGACTTCGCCCTGTTTCACTTCCTGCCCTACGGTCACGCAGATAGAGGAACAGTGGGCATACAGGGTGTCAAAAGTATCGTTATGGTTTATCTTGATATAGTATCCATACCCGCCGCCCCAAGTGTCGATGGCATTGGCAATGGTGACTGTGCCATCTGCCGCTGTCAGAATCGGTGTACCACCCGGAGCGCCGATATCGGTTCCGCTGTGGTAGGCAATTTCTCCAGTAAAGGGGTCCTCACGGTATCCAAACCATGAGGTAATGGTATAACTTTGCGGAAGAGGCCATTGGAAAATCCCGGTCCCTTCCCAATCAGTATTTGGATTCATGATCTGACCACCGCCGCTGTTAAAACCACCCAGCAGTTCTGCCCACAAATTCTGATTTTCTGGCTCCGACATTAAGGCAAGGTATTCGTTCTGCCTTGCATTGAAATTGTACTGCTGCGCCATTTCCTCCGCTGTTTTATGTGTTAGAGAGATTTCCAGAATGGTTTCCGTTACCGTTTCGGTGCGGGTAGTTTCTTTTCCATCCTCGTCTACTTCGGTAACTTCCACTTCATGGCTCTCGGTACGGGTGCTGGAAGACACTGCATTCATCTCCCACATAATATCCCGCATCTGCTGAACTTGAGTGTCATCCAAAGAAGCCACCTGAGTGCCATCTTCCGCACCGGTCACCTTGGCAGAAAAAACAGCGAGAACATCTTCCCAATTGATAGAAAGCACTCCGTCATTTGAAGTAAACTCCACCCGATTATGGCTATTGCTATCTTCAATTTCTTGAATGTGTGCCTGAAATTCCCCGTTTAAAGTTGTCACAGCCTGCGTAACGCTGGTGCCGGTTCCCGTAGAATCCGAACCGAAAAATAAGCCGAAACAGGAACCGACAATCAGGGCAATCAAACAAATTAACAAGATTATCACTACAGCTACCCAACCTCCGGCAGCGATGGCAGCAATCAACCCCTTTACAGCCGCAATGGTTGCTTTAACCGCTGCTATAGTTACACGGACCGCCGCTTTAACTCCTGCAATTGTTGCTTTCGCAGTAGCCTTGGCGGCCTGTGCGGCTTTTTGTGCCGCTTTTGCAGTGGCCTGCGCTGTCTTGGCTGCCTGCTGTGCAGTCTTTGCCGAGCGCTGGGCAGTTTTGATACCTTTAGCGCTATTCTTCACACCTTTCATAGAACGGCTGGCGGTTTTTACTGCTTTTTGAGGTTTTCCTTTGACCGCCTTGGCAGCGGTATTTTTGGTCCGTATTTTAGAAGCGGTATCCTTCGTGATCTCCGTTGCTTTGCTGCCAGCGTTTTTCGCTTCCGAGAGGGTACGGGAAATTTCTCTTTTTTCTTTGACTTTCCGAGCGGTGGTCTGCGCCAGTTTTTTCCCGCCCCGATAGGTAATGTTGGCTACTGGAACAACTACTTTAACGCAGTTATGCTCGTGAATGATGAGAAGTTTCGATACCGGACAGCATTTGATCTCCGGCGCTGTTAGCGGGGGCGTTGGAGGTTTCTCCCTGCTGGCTGGCAAAAGGCGTCCCCTTCAATTCCGATACGGCTTTCTCCTTGGATTTCAGCCATGCATCCTTCATTGCGGTTTTTGGGGCTTTGGCGGCACTATCCAAAAGCCTTGGTTTTCCATTTTCCGGTTTGGTCTTGGCATACCTCCTAAAAAAGATACAGGGAGCCAAAGGAGGCTCCCTGCTGCGATGTTGTTTCATGTATAGGTTTACACCCCCCTCAGTGCTTCGTCCGGCTTGGTGGTCATCAGCTGGTACAGACGGGTATTGCGGGGGAAGCTGTTTTCAAACGGTACAATGTTGCCAGCACAGCGGATGAGACCGCAGCCAGCAGATACATTGGTGATGTAGCCAAGCTGGGTGTCCGAGATATGGAGCAGATTTGCCAGTTCATCCCGGTCGGTGGAGGACTGGTTCAGAAGGAGCAAAAACTCCGAGTTTGCCAGCATCAGGCGGGCAGTATCGGAACGGAGCAGCTCCTCGACATTCTGCGTGAGCCCTGTCACAAGGCCGTTATATTTTCGGATACGCTTCCACAGCTTGTAGAAAAAATCGGCGCTGTACTGGTAGCGAAACAGCAGATAAAACTCATCGGCAAATACCCATGTGGTTTTTCCTTTCTTCCAGTTTTGGATCACACGGTTGAAAATCGCATCGAGGGTGACTAACATCCCGATGGGCATGAGCTGTTCGCCCAATTCACGGATATCATAGGCGATGATGCGGGCTTTGGTGTCTACATTGGTGTGCTGGGCAAAGGTGTTGAGACTGCCGGTGATAAACAGCTCGGAGGAAAGCGCCAGCCCTCTGGCTTCCGGCTCCGGCTGCTTTAAGAGGGAATGGTACAGATCTTTCAGCGTGGGAGCTGCACCCTCATAATTGTTTGCCATATACTCCCGGTACACATCATAGGTGCAGCGGTCCAGAATAGATTTCTCTTTGGCAGACACACCGCCTGCCCCTACTAACTGCTCGAACAGCGAGAGAATGAATTCTGATTTTTCAATCAGCGGGTTGCGCTCGTCACCGTAGGCTTTGTCCATATCAAGGGCGTTCAGGTGGGTGTTGGAGGCTGCGGAAATCCGAATAATTTCCCCGCCAAGCGCTTCTACCAAGAACCCAAATTCAGACTCCGGGTCCAGAATCAGGATATCATCATTGGTTGACAGCGCAATGCTCACAATTTCTTCTTTGGCACTGAAGGATTTGCCGGAACCGGAAACACCAAGGCGGAAGCTGTTCCCGTTTAAGAGCTTGCGGCGGTCGGCTACAATCATGTTTTTGGAAACAGCGTTCTGCCCATAGTAGATGCCCCCGGTCTGCATGATTTCCTGTGCTCGGAAAGGAATCAGCACAGCGGTGCTTTCGGTGGTCAGGGTACGGATGGCTTGGATTCTGCGCAAACCATAAGGAAGCACAGTATCCAGCCCATCCTTCTGCTGCCAGCGCAGGACGCTCATCTGGCACAGATGTTTTCTGGCTGTTGTAAGAATCGTTTCTGTGTCACTGTCCAATTGTTCCTTGGTATCAGCCAGATGGACCATGGTCACGAGACCGAACATCATTCTTTGATCCCTGTTGGTCAGATCGTCCAGCATTTCCTTGGTTTCTTTTCGCTGCTGTTCCATGTCGTAAGGAAGGACAGCGGAAAAGTTATTGGCTGCGTTCTGCTTTCGCTGCCAGTTTGCCGCATTCGTTTCCACGCCCAAGAGCTTGTTCTGGATTTCCCTTACTGCTTCATCGGTGGGAACAGGTAAAATGTCAATGGAGAGCATGAGGCTGCGGTCCATATCACAGAGTTCAGCAATCATGGAATCCTTGATATAGCTGGCGTACCCCTGTAAATACAAAACCCTGCCCCAGCGGTCGTTCAGACGGAAGTGATCTTTCTGGAATTCCATGCTGTCCGGGCAAAGCCAATCTTTGAAGTTGTGTCCCTTTTTCATCTGTTCCTTGAGATCAAAGGCAAAAGCGGCAGGTTCATTGCCCTTAAAGAAATCCCGGAACACCTGCAGGCGGGTTCCGGCGTCCAGTTCCCGTCCAATAGAGGAAAGCTGGGACAAATGAGTGATCAGATCCGTACCCACACGGGAGAAATAGGTGCGGGCTTCATCGATATTCCGCTTCGCTACCGTGATGGTGATGTAACGGTCCTGCACCACACTGTTGTTGGTGCCGGTTACCTTCGAGAGCAGCATCTCGTTGTACTCTTTGCGGAAATGGTTCAGCCCGTCCTCTTTCATAGGAAGCAGCAGGGATTTCTCAAATTCCGCTTTATTGATTTTCCGATTGTTGATGGTGATCTTGGCGCTGGCTCCGGAATCCAGCGCATTGAGGAGCTCTGAATAATCGAGAAACATCGCTGTCTTGTCCTCTTTTCCGGCGATTTGATAGTTAATATCGGTAAAGGAAAAGGTTTTGGAAAACCTGCTTCCTACCTGAAAAATCCCATCCGGCCAGATGCGCTGGATAGGGATGGCATCCTGTACGGACTTCGGGATGGTGAATTTTTCTTTCTCTAATTTCGTTGCTTTGACAAGCGTTTTGATAATAGGCATCCTTCCTTTCAGTGCGAAAAATGAAAAAGGTTACTGTTCTTTCCCAGCTGGTGGCTGAAACTTACGCTTTTTCCTTTTGCGTGGCGGCTTTTCGCCCTCTGCAATGGCATCTTTCAAGGCTTCGTAGTAGAGATTCTCAGACTTGAACACAAGCTTTTTCGGATACAGAAATTCTGATTTAAACCAAGCCCATGCCACTTGTTCGGCGGTCATCCCATGGTACTTAAAGAAGCCGCAGGCAGCGAATGGAGCTGCTCCAAGAATGCACATCCAACCAACTTCTTCGCTGCCAATCAGCGGGCGCAAACCAAAATACAGACCGACTGCTACCCCTACTGCAAGCAGGGAACAGATAAACTGTCGGGTGGAAAGTCCAAAAAAGATGGACTCCTGATAATCCCGGATTTCCTTTGGTACTTTTACTTCTATATTGCTTCACTCCTTTCACGGCCTTACAGACCTAACAATTCCTTGACGATCCGGTCGCTCATCCGCACAGCTCCTACTAAAACCAAAAGGTTAAAAATGAGCTCGCCTACATAACTCCATACGGCGGTTACCGCTGAGACGTTAGGATCGACCGCTGGCGGAGAAGCCGCCATAACGGAAAAGATGATACAGGCAAGGGCGATGATGGCCCCTTCCAAACATACCCCGGCATAGGAACGCAGGAAGTTCTTGCCCACATTGCTGGTTGGCTCTCCCGCAAAGCTGGAGAGAGGGATAGGCGCAAGCGCTGTGTACATATAGAGTTTAAACATACGGGAATAAACCGTTAAAATCATGATAAAGGACAGCACTGTAATAAACAGACCGCCTAAAAGGGTTACCGCCCACAAAGGGATGCTGTCCCAAAATCCTACGTTATTGATTTTATCGATGATTTCCTGCGGGAGTGTGGTGCCGCTGCTTCCTGACAAACCCGATTGGGTAATAATGGTGGAAATGATTCCTTGTACGATTTTAAATACAGCAAGCATCAAATCAAGTCCGTATGTTACAGCAGCCTTCGCCAAAGCAAAGCGGATGAACAATTTTAAAGCGTGTTCCGGGCGTTTTACATCGGTAAAAGAGCCGCAGGTTTTAACGACACCAACCGCAAAAAACAGTACCAGCAAACCATACCCAATGGCTTTCAGCGCCCCGTTAATATCCAGCATAACCTGCCAGATCCCGCCGCCCTTGAAAGTGGCGGGGTCTTGGGTAAGCAGTGTCCAGATTTCAGCCAGTTTGTCATTCCATGTACCCAGCGCTGAATTTAAGTTGTCTATGATCCAGTTTCCGGCTGGTCACCTCCTATCTGAAAAAATGAGGGAGTGCCCAATGCGGACGCTCCCTTTGCTGGAAAACAGAAAATCAGGCGGTGATAAGGTCAAGGATTTCCTTGGCGAAGGTGATTACCAGCCCACCGGCCAAGGTGAGGAAACCCTGCGAACGCTGGGAGGGATCATGGCTCTGGAAGGACAGGCCGACCTGTACGACACCCCAGCCCAGCAGGATCATACCGATGGCACGAATCAGGGAGAAAATGAATGTGGAAAGGTTGTTTACTACTCCGAGAGGATCGCCGCTGGCTGCAAAGGCAGTAGTGGAAAGGCAGCAGGCACACAATACTACAGCGGCATAGCTGGAAAATCCAAGGCGTCCCTTTTTACCAAGCGGCAGAGCATTGGTGGGTTTATTGTCCTTTTTGCGGTTCGTCAAAGAACCAATTTTTTTCAGAAACTTATTCAGAAGCGTTCCTCCAATTTCATGTAAATTATTATGGTTTGAGAAAATCCTCCGGTTCCAGCAGTTCGAAATCCTCATACTGGTCCGGGGAATAATCGAGATCGTCTGCGGCGTCCTTCGCATGTGTGTAGTCGTAGGGCGCAGCGCCGCCATCCTCTGTCAGGCGAATGTTTGGGTGATGCATCAGGTCGTATTTGTCATCCAGCATGGGCCTTTCACCCCTTACAAAAAGAATGGCTTTGCGGTTATCCAGCATTCGGACTTCATCGGGCGTTAAGAGTTCCCGGCCTGTCTGCTGGTCGTTGACACTAAAGCTGCCGCTTCTTCCACGGCTGTGACCATAGGTGTTGGTATCCAATGTTTCCTTGCCCATGAGCTCGGAAACATATTTGTGGGTTTCCTTCTCGTTGCCGCCGAGGTAGAGAAACTCATCACACAAGCCCACCAGCGATTCCCACTGTTCCTTGAACAATGCCTTGATTTGCGCCATATTCTGTGCGATGTAGCTGCAGAAGATATTGCGGCTTCGCATGGTGGAAAGCCAAGGTAGGAAGTTATCCGTAGGCAGGGCGATATTCGGCGCTTCGTCAATCAGCAGATGGACCGGCACAGGAAGCCTGCCTTTGTATTTGCGGTCGGCTACAAAATAGAGTGTCTGAATGAGCTGCCCGTAAATCATGCCCACAAGGTAGTTGAGGGATTTGTCACTGTCCGGGATACAGCAGAACAGGGCGATCTTCTTTTCGCCCATTTCTTCCAGATGGAGGTCGTCGGTGTAGGTCAGCCTTGCGATCTGTGGCAGATTAAAAGCAGAGAGGCGGACGCCGACACTGATTAAAATAGATTTCAGAGTTTTTCCGGCTCCCATCTTAAAGACATGGTATTGCTTCACGGCAATGCTCTCCGGGTCCCGCATTTCAAGCCTTGCGAAAAGGATATCCAAGGGAGACTCATATTCCTCATCTTCCTCCCGGACTTCCGCTGCCGCCAGCATTTCCATTACCATGGCGAAGTTCTGTTCCTCCGGCGGTGCTTCATGCATCAGGTACAGCACCAGCGCCTGCAAAAGCGCTGTTTCGGATTTCGTCCAGAAAGGGTCCGTGCTCTGTGCTCCGGGCGGAGTAGTCGACTGGATGAGGGTTTCGATGAGGCGAAGAACATCCTTGTCATCCCGCACATAAGCAAGGGGGTTATAGCAAAAGGAGGCGTCGGGGTTTAATAGATCAAACACTCGCACCTCATATCCGTTTGCTTTGAGCGCACCGCCTGTTTTTCGCAGGATTTCACTCTTTGGATCGCAGATAACCAGAGAACAGCTGCCGCAGTTTAAGGCATTCGGGATAGCATAAGATCGGCTTTTACCCGCGCCGGAGCCGCCGATCACAAGCACATTGGTATTGCGCTTGTGCCGATACCCATCCATCCCCATTTGGAAATGCTGTGTTAAGATGAGATTTTGTTTCGGGTTCTTTTTATCCCGGTATTTCTTGGCGATTTGGAACACATCGCCCCACTTGGCGGAACCGTGTTCTTCTCCACGGCGGCGGTTTTTCTGGTTGGAGGTCACCACAAGGGCGATCACCCCGTACCCAAGGGAAAAGAAAAACAGGCACCGAAGAGAATAATCCGTCCAATGAATGGAAAAGGGACTGTTCATCGCTGCCGAAAGCTTTCCCAGCAGATCCACAAGACTCATTCCATCTGACCAGCTTCCAGCCACTAAAAGCGCTGCCCACCAGACGATGGGCAATGGCAGAAGCCATACCCACCATGGATTCTTTCGTTTTACAATGGAGTCAAAAAATATCCTTCCTTTCTTCAGATCAAAATAAAAAAAGAAACCCCGGAGCCTATGGAAAACCATTCCCACAGGTTCCGGGGTAACGGGTAACCTTAAATCTTATCGAACCGGCACGTTTCGATATTTACTGCTCATGAGCTTTGCGAGAACACGGTCAATCCCGCCGCTGCTTCTGCCCGCAGACAGATAAGCGTTGCGCATTCCATTTAAAGACTGCGCCGCATACTGGAATTCCGTGTCGCTCAGGTACAGCTTTCCCTTTGGCGCATTGACGGTTTTATTGATAAGGCTCTGCACCTCGCCGGAGGTTTCCGATCCGGATGATTTTTGTGCGTCGCAGAGCGCCTTGACCAGAAAATTCTTTTCCAGCATTCCCATCTTAAAGAGACGTTGTTTTTCCAAGGATATCCCTGCCTTTCTCTGTATTTTCTTCAGCTTCACCATACCACAGCGGCGGACAGAAAGCTACCGCACAAAAGAAAACAAACGGAAAACTTCCGGCGGTTCGCTTTCTCATCGTTCCGTTTCCTTCTCCGATTTGGATTTGGGAGTTTTGGCAGGCTTCTGCGTTTCTACCGAAAACTCATCGGGCTGGACTGTCTGCTCCAAATCCCGAAAACTGCGCTGTATATCCCGGTTAATGGAATAAGACGCCCGTTTCACATCGCTTATGAAACCACGCTTTTCTTCCGGGGTCATTTGAGCACAGCTTTCGCATACCTTGTCAAACCGGAAGGCCGAAGTATCCAGCCCGCACCGCTGTGCGACCACATAAGCGGCACAGTAGCTCTGTGCCGCATACGCCTGACGGTAGTAACCGCTGCCGACAGTATCGAAGCTGGCATGGGCCTGTTCACGTGCGATAGCGCAGATAGTGGTGGTTTCATCCATCCCGTTGCGGACAAAAATCGTATGCTGTTTGGGAACATACTGTGCCTGTACCCCTTGAGGAAGCTGATCCGAGATGGCAAGTTGAACCGGACTCTGTTCTACCATAGCGGCAATGATTTCTTCCGGCAGATGTTTCTGCGGCGGCAGAGGCTGTGGACCTCTGGTTTGGGAGATATCATAGGCTTTGGTAATGGTATAACCATTCGCTATGGTGCCGTCCTCTTTGGTATATTCCTGATCCGCAAAGAAGGTGTATCCCTTTTCACCGGAACGGATGGAGCGCCCGGCTTCCTTCCATTTATCAAAGGTGCGGGGATGGGTGATCTCCTTGTTCTGATGATATAGGATGAGAAGGTTGCGGGTACTCTGCGGGGTACACTGAGCCATAAAACCTAAGAAGCCCTTCATGGAAGCGTCATCTTTGAACACTTCCTGTGCCTGAGCATCCACTTTTGCCCATGCGTCCTCACGTTCAGCCTGTTTCATGGAGGCATATTCTTCCTTGGTGTACTGCTGTTCCGGCTGAGGCTGAGTTTCCTGTTTTCTGCCGATCAAATTTGATAAATCGATACTGCATTACCTGCCTTTCTGTTTTTTCTTCTTTTTACGGGAATGGCCCGGAGTAGGATGCTGACGATCCTGCTGTTTGGCCTTTTCCTCTTTTTTCTTCACTTGTTCCTGCTTGATCTCCTGCAGTTCCTTTTTCACCGAAGGCTTTTGCTCCGGCTGCTCACGGTTTGTTAAGCCGGGCGAAGAGTTTTTGCTGGGCAAGGAAGGCTCGGACGGACTCTTTTCCGCTGCCGGGGGTTTTGATTCCTTCTCCCGGCCAATGGTAAAATTTTCGGCTTCACCCTGCCCGGCAGGACTGATATTGAAGTCATCTTCAAAGCCGCCCACCTCGAATTCCACAGCGCCCTGCTCGGTTTGGACAGTTTCCGTTTTGCCGGGTTGGGAAGCGGCAGG
>OGQZ01001316.1_pt1 | contig 19265 bp, 16 predicted proteins | sample 1553321 | NCBI WGS metagenome assembly OGQZ01 (sample SAMEA2579958, study PRJEB22360) | human gut metagenome | reverse complement strand
ATTGATTTGGGATATGCAAATACGGGAAGAGAGCGTACGTTATGGTTTCGTACGCTCTCTTCCCGTATTTGCGCTGCATGCGGCTGTGCCCTGATACACACAGGGGGCATGCCGGTTGTGAGAATCTTATTCTTTGTATGCCTCTGCCATTGAAGCCGCGATGATATCCTCTGAAGTGACTTCCTTGGGAGTGGCCTGGATGTCGGAGAAATCAAACTCGTCGGTCTCCTTCTTCTCTTTTACGACCACCTTCTTCTCCTCCACCTTGTCTGAATATACAGGGGCTGTGCCCTCATCCTTCGCCTGAGGAATTATGAAGTCGGCCTTCTGCTCCGTATCGGGCACGGTGAGCACCGGTGCCTCTTCCATCTTGGTGCGGTTGCCCTTGGCGGTGAACACGGCGTCGATGAACTGCGGCTTGCGTTTCAGCTGCTGCAGCGTTATCTTGCTGGCAAGCTGCTGGCTCTCCTTCTTTGAATAGCCTTCGCCTACGCCGCCCTCAAGACCCTCTATGAGCACCTGGTATTTGAATATAGGACTGTTTTTGCCCTCGCGGCTCTGCTCCAGAAGCTTGAAGTCGAGTTTCACCTTGTTTTTCTGACACCATTCTATGAGCTTGCTCTTGAAGTTTATCTCCTTGTATGCCACCTTGTCGATGTTGATGAGCTGTGATAGTATGCGCTTCTCCATGAATCGCATGCAAGCCTCGTAGCCTCTGTCGAGATACATCGCTCCCACAAGGGCCTCAAACGCATTCCCACCCATGTAGCTGTTGTGGGAGGGAGTATGTTTGCCGAATTTTATCAGTTGGGTGATGCCCATCTCTGTGGCGAGACGGTTCAGAGTGTCGCGCTGCACTATCTTGCTGCGTGTGCTTGTGAGGAAGCCTTCGCGCTTTCCCTCGAAGTGGCGGTATACGATGTCGCCAACGATAGCGTCGAGGATAGCGTCGCCAAGAAATTCGAGGCGCTCATTGTTCAGTGGCTTTCCTTTCTCGTTGCGCCTGGTCACACTCTTGTGCATCAGGGCGAGCTTGTAGAATTGTATCCTGTGTGGGTAGAAACCGAAGATTTCGTAAAGAGCCGCACGAAGCTCCTTGTCTTTGCTGAAAGGAAGCCTCATGCGGTCAATGAAATTATTAATCATCATACTTCTTGAAGATTACGCAAGCGTTATGTCCGCCGAAGCCGAACGTATTGCTGAGGGCAGCGCGTACGGTACGCTTCTGCGCCTTGTTGAATGTAAAGTTCAAGTTGTAGTCGATGTTCTCGTCCTTGTCGTCCTCCTCGTGGTTGATAGTAGGAGGAATGATGTCGTTCTTGACAGCCAATACAGACACGAGGGCCTCAACGGCACCGGCAGCGCCGAGCAGGTGGCCAGTCATAGACTTGGTAGAGCTGATATTCAGCTTGTAAGCGTGCTCACCGAAGAGCTTCTGTATAGCCTTCACCTCTGAAACGTCGCCCACAGGTGTTGATGTGCCATGTACGTTGATATAGTCGATGTCCTCTGGTGTCATGCCAGCGTCCTTGAGAGCATTCTGCATCACGAGACATGCACCGAGACCCTCAGGATGAGAAGCGGTAATGTGGTATGCGTCGGCACTCATGCCCTCGCCCACCATCTCGGCGTAGATCTTGGCGCCACGCGCCTTGGCGTGCTCCAGTTCCTCAAGGATAAGGCATCCAGCACCTTCACCCATGATGAATCCGTCGCGGCTTGCGCTGAATGGACGTGAAGCGTGCTCCGGATCGTCGTTGCGTGTAGAAAGGGCGTGCATGGCGTTGAAACCGCCTACGCCACAAGCGCAGATGGCAGCCTCTGCTCCACCGGCAACGATAGCATCTGCCTTGCCAAGACGGATGAGGTTGAATGCGTCAGCCAGAGCGTTGGTTGAAGAAGCGCAGGCTGATGTAGTGGCATAGTTAGGTCCGTGGAAACCGTAGCGGATGGAAATCTGTCCGGCTGCGATGTCGGAAATCATCTTAGGGATGAAGAACGGGTTAAACTTCGGACCATTCTCCTGATGTGTGGCATAGTAGCCCACCTCGTCCTCGAATGTCTTGATACCGCCGATACCTACACCATAGACAACACCGATGCGGTTCTTGTCTACGCTCTCCAGATCCATCTTGCTGTCTTCAACAGCCTGTACTGCAGAAGCCATGGCGAGCTGAGCGTAGCGGTCCATCTTGCGAGCTTCCTTGCGGTCGATATAGTCGTTGACGTTGAATCCCTTCACCTCGCAAGCGAACTGTGTCTTGAACTGGGATGCGTCGAAATGTGTGATAGGAGCGGCTCCGCTTACGCCTTCGAGAAGGTTTTTCCAAGTTTCCTCAGGATTGTTTCCCACTGGTGTAACGGCACCGAGTCCTGTTACTACTACTCTTTTTAATTCCATATTTCAATTGTTTTATTTTTAAGGTTGACGAACGTCGGGATGACGAGAAGACAATTGGAAACTATATGACTGCTCGTTTTTCCGGCCAACACACAAAGCCGTTGACTCGCTATCTTAATGGTCATGAATTTATAGACATGAGACTTCTGCCCCGCAATTCGAAAACCCGTTGATTCACTGACATTTTGACTTTCAGATCAGCAAGCCCTATGACGGCATAATTTGCCTGTCCTTCCGCTTGCACCCACCAACTTGCCAACTTATCAACTTTAATAGAAAAAAAAGTGAAAGAAGTGAAGTGAGATCCATAGACCGGTCTCATCTCACTTCTTTCACCTTCGATTTATATCACTTCTGATAATTATTTTGCGTTCTCCTCGATGTAAGCGATAGCGTCGCCTACAGTAGCGATTGACTCAGACTTGTCATCTGGGATAGTGATGTTGAACTCCTTCTCAAACTCCATGATGAGCTCTACTGTATCGAGAGAGTCAGCACCGAGGTCTGTTGTGAAGCTTGCTTCTGGCTTAACTTCAGCCTCATCAACACCAAGTTTGTCTACGATGATAGCTCTTACTTTTGATTCAATTTCTGACATAATAGTTAATGTTTTTAAAGTGTTTAAATTATATTCAATTTCGTAAATCGGGTGCAAAGGAACGCATTTTTTATAACTTGTGCAAATAAATTCAACAAAAAAGCACTTTCTTTTGCACACAGAGGGTATAACTGTGCAGAAAATAGCGTGTTTTGTTACAATTTTTCTCTTCTTAAAGGATAATTTCCACGCAATTCCTCAAATTTCTCAGGAGCGTTTTTGAGCCGCCGGCTGTCTTCCAGAGGATTATAAAGTGCGAGTTTCGTGTCATCTTCACTGTCGCCTGCCTTGAAACCGTCTGGCAGAGAAGGCGGAAGGATATGCCATCGGTTCTCTATCCCGAAGTGGCGGCACAGGCCCTCAATCACCATATTGTCGGCGTTCGTCTTGCCGTCGGCGCTGTATCCGGCGATGTGGGGCGTACCTATATATACCTTATTTAATAGTGCGAGGGAGATGTCGGGTTCTCCCTCCCATGTGTCGATGACGGCATCCTTCACCATCCCCTTGTCCAGGGCAGCGAGCAAGGCTCCGTTGTCTACCACACCGCCACGGCTCGTGTTTATTATCACCGGACACTTGGCAAGTCTGCCGAAGAAAGCCTCATCGGCAAGATGGAAAGTGGGATGGTTGCCGCCCTTAGTGAGTGGCACGTGGAAAGTTATGACGCTGCATTCTCTTTCTATCTGCCGCATGTCAACGAAATGTTCTGCCGTGCTGCCGCCGTCGCCAAGCGGTGGGTCGCACACGAGCACCTTGAAGCCCATGGCGCGTGCCTCTGCCACCACCTTGCTGCCTACATGACCGTAGCCCACAACACCGACGATGTCTTTCTCTGGCGATATGCCCTTTTCGCGGCACAGCAGGATGAGGGTAGAACGCAGATATTGCGCCACGCTGCCGGAGTTGCATCCCGGACAGTTCATCCAGCTTATCCCTGCCTTCTGCATGTATTCTGTGTCAATGTGGTCGTAGCCGATGGTGGCTGTGGCGACGAACTGCACCTTGCTCCCCTGCAGCAGTTTCTCGTCGCAGCATGTCCTAGTTCTCACTATCAGTGCATCAGCGTCCTCAACGTCGCCGGCAGATATGTCGGCACCCTTCAAATAGGTAACGTCTGGGCTTATCTCGCCAAGCGTCTCCCTAATATAGGGAATCTTGTCGTCAACAATAATCTTCATGATTCATAAAACCTTTAATGTTGCCTTTATAACCTCGTGATGGGTTATTTATTGTGTTTTAGTTGGTCATATAAAATTATTTTATTAGATTTGCCACAAATTTAAACAACGTAAAGTCATGACATTCTCACAACTATGTAACAAGGTGTTCAATCTGGCTATCAACGACTACCATGTGAAAGACAATGTTGACACACAGATAAACAACCCGTACGACCGCGACTCCATTGAGAACCGCCTCTATCTGAAGTGCTGGATAGACACGGTGCAGTGGCATCTCGAGGACATCATCCGCGACCCGCACATCGACCCCGTAGAGGCTCTCAACCTGAAGCGCCGCATCGACAGGAGCAACCAGGACCGCACGGACCTCGTGGAGCAGATTGACAGTTATTTCCGCATGATATACAATGACGTGAAGCCCTTGGCTGACGCCACCATCAATACGGAAAGTCCGGCATGGGCAGTTGACCGCCTCTCTATCCTCGCCCTCAAGATATACCACATGAAGGAGCAGGTGGACCGCAGCGACGCATCCGATGAGCATATCGACAAGTGCCAGAAGAAGCTCAACGTGCTGCTGGAGCAGCAGGTTGACCTCGGCACTGCCATAGACCAGCTTCTCGACGACATAAAGGCGGGAAGGAAATACATGAAGGTGTACAGACAGATGAAGATGTACAACGACCCTTCTACTAACCCTATCCTCTACGCAAACAAGAAATAAGGCGGGAGCCCACGCTCCACAGCCTTCTGCACACGAATGAAAACCGACCATATACTGGTAATAAGATTCTCGGCTATGGGCGACGTCGCAATGACGGTCCCCGTAGTCTATTCACTGGCCAAGCAGTATCCTGACGTCAGGATTACGATGCTTAGCCAGAAATTCGCGCGCCCGTTCTTCGAGCACATGCCACACAACGTGGGGTTTATGGAAGCTGACCTCAAGAACGAGTACCATGGAGTGAAGGGGCTGAACGCCCTTTACCGCCGGCTGATGGCAAAGAACTTCACCGCCATCGCCGACCTGCACAGCGTGCTGCGGTCGAAATATCTGCGCATGAGGTTCAATATCGACCGTTTCAAAGTGGCACATATCAACAAGCATAGAGCCGGACGACGTGCCATCACAGCGATGGAGAACAAGCAGCTCGTGCAACAGCCCACACCATTCAGCAACTATGCCGACGTATTCGCACAGCTGGGCTATCCGGTGAAAGTGGAGTTTGAATCCATCTTTGCCGACGGCGGCAACGAACTCTCGCAGCTCTCCGAACCGTTCAACGTGAAGCCGGAGGAACAGCAGTGGATAGGAGTGGCACCGTTTGCCGCCCATAAAGGCAAGATATACCCTAAGGAGCAGATGGAAAAGACGCTGACCATCATCTCCGACCGCCATCCCGACGCAAGAATACTGATGTTCGGCGGCGGCAAGTCGGAAATGGACACCATGGCGGCATGGCGCGAGCGCAACCCCCGCCTGGAGATAGTGTCCCGTGTGCTCGGCGGAATAGACAAGGAACTGATACTGATGAGCCATCTCGACGTGATGCTCTCGATGGACAGTTCGAACATGCACCTCGCATCCCTCGTGGGCACACCGGTGGTGAGCGTATGGGGAGCGACCCATCCTTACGCCGGATTCATGGGCTGGGGACAGAGCGAGAGCAATGCCGTGATGATCGACATGCCGTGCAGACCATGCAGCATCTACGGCAACAAGATATGTGCGAAGGGCGACTATCCTTGTCTGACCGGCATCACGCCGGAGCAGATTGCCGGACGGGTGGACATCGTTCTACTACAGGAGAAAAGAAAGTAAGTGACGGTGAAAAAATCACTAAACGTACCCGTTTTACGGAATTAACTAAAAAAACGCCAAAACCATCAGACCATCTGGTTTTTTGCTGTAATATTCTGATAAACAGTCAGTTGACTACCAACCGATTGTCAGCAAACTGTCTGGATGGTTTGAAGACGAGAGATAATTGTCAGGCGAAAGGGAATCAGATGAATGGAATTCGGACGACAGGAATTGCATAAGTCGGCAGAATCCTGCAAATAGGAATATGGATATTGCAATATGAACTTATTGGACAACCGCTTGGCGTAAAATCTGCCCAGCTGGGGCAAGGTGCTTGCCCCAGTTGAGAAAGCTACTTGCCCCAGTTGGGCAAGCAGCGTGCCCGTTTTTGGTTCAATTATCATGGATGACAATGGATATATTGGAGTTGGCGTATAAGCCCTAATGACCGGCTTGGGATAAAATAAAGAAACAAAATAAGGGCTTCCCGTGGGGGAAGCCCTATTTTATTTCTTGGCAATCATGCCAAAAGCGTTGCTTTCTGAAAAAAATCAGTTCAGAGCCTCGTCGAGGTCAGCACCAGCCTTGAACTTGGCAACCTTCTTGGCTGCGATTGGAATCCTCTGCTTTGTTGCAGGGTTGATACCCTCGCGAGCTGGACGCTCGTTAACGCTGAATGTACCGAAACCGATCAAAGCCACCTTGTCACCTGCTACGAGAGCATCCTTTATTGCCGCTGTTGTAGCCTCAAGAGCCTTCTTTGCGTCAGCCTTTGTCAAACCAGCGCCTTCAGCGATTTTGTCTATAAGTTCTGTCTTGTTCATAATTGATGTTTTTTATTTGATTAATAAATTTGTCGTATACATGCGTAATACGCTGGCGAAGCAAGGTTTACGCAGGAAAATGTTTCGCAAATATAGCGCAATCCTTTTTAAATTCAAATAAAAATCAGGAAAAAGTTATGAATAAGATTAAAAAAAGTGTCTTATCCCCCTCTATAATAGCATTTCACGGATATTTTTAGTACTTTTGCCACCTGAATTAATCAAATAATGACGTTTTAATATTATGCGCAATATTCCTACGATAACGAAAAACCTGTTGATAATAAATGTGCTGATGTTCGCGGCATATTTCGTCTTCTCACGACTGAATATCGACCTCAACAGTCTGCTTGGACTGCATTTCTTCCTCGTGTCAGACTTCCACCTGTACCAGCTCGTGACATACATGTTCATGCACGCCGGTCTGTCGCACATCTTCTTCAACATGTTCGCCCTATGGATGTTCGGACGCATCGTGGAGACGGTGTGGGGACCGAAGCGTTTCCTCACCTACTATCTCACCTGCGGCATCGGAGCCGGTCTGATACAGATGGTGGCACAGTTCATCTCCTTCTATCTCACGATGAAGGGAGCATATCCGGAGTTCGGCATCGGCGACGTGATGACGGCGGTGCATGCCAACGAGTTCGCGCTCAACACATGGACCACAGTGGGTGCCTCCGGAGCGATATACGGCATACTGCTGGCTTTCGGAATGCTGTTTCCGGAGGAGAGGATATTCATATTCCCGCTACCCGTGCCCATCAAGGCAAAGTGGTTCGTTGCAATATATGCCGTGCTTGAACTTTCGCTCGGCCTCGGAATGCCAGGCGACAGCGTGGCACATTTCGCACACCTCGGCGGCATGCTCTTCGGCTATCTGCTCATCCGCTATTGGCAGCGCCATCCCAACGGTGGATACGGCGGCGGTTTCTATGGTGGCGGATATGGTTCGGGCTATGGCAGCACCGGCGGCAGAAGCATTGCCGACAAACTGAAAGATTTCTTCTCACGCTTCAAGAAGCCGGGTCACGACAACTCTTCTTTCGGCGGAGGCAGCAGGGAAAGCGACTGGGACTACAACGCCCGCAAGAACAAGGAACAGGAGGAGATAGACCATATCCTCGACAAGATACGCAAGAGCGGATACGACAGTCTGAGCGAAAAGGAAAAGAGGAAACTCTTTGAAAACGGCAAGAAATAAGCGGATGGACAAAGTCAAGAAGTTCACTATGCACATGCTGGCGGCAGCAAGTGCCGTCACGGTATGCGTGATGTTGGCCGTGGGATACAGCTACAAGCTGAACCCCGTGGAGCACCCCCTCTTTGCCAATGTCGGACTTGTCTTCCCCATATTCCTGCTCATAAACGGCGGCTTCCTCGTATTGTTTCTGCTCACATGGAAGCGCCTCACGCTCATACCGTTAGCGGGATACGTATTGTGCTACATTCCGGCACATTTTTATTCACCACTCAACATGCTGCATTCCACTCCCGACGGCGCCATAAAGGTGATGTCGTACAACGTGTATATGTTCCACAACGGCGACTCGGCAAGCATACAGAAGATAGCCGACTACGTGAACGGCAGCGGCGCCTCCATAGTCTGCATGCAGGAGGCGGCGTTTTCTGATGTCATACGCGACGCCTTCAAGAAGGAATACGAATACATCGACACCATGCGCAACGGCGTGAACGGCGAGGTGCAGATAGTGCTGAGCAAATTCCCCATACTGTCGAAGACGCGCATCAACCCCGAACTCTCCGGCTGCATGTGCGGAGCCTACGAGGTGCTTATCGACGGCGACCGCACCACGGTGATAAACTGCCACTTCGAGACATCGGGCCTCACCCTGGAAGAGCGCAGCGAGTTCCGCAATATCGTAAAGGGAGACTGGGAGAACCGTTCCGTACGCCAGGACTCCAAGCGCATGATAGTGCGCCTGGGCGAAGCAGCCAAGCGCAGGGTGCCTCAGGTGGAAGGTGTCATCAGATATATAGAAAGCCGCAAGGGAGAACCTATCCTCCTCTTCGGCGACTTCAACGACACCCCCATCTCATATTGCCACCATCTGCTCGCCAGAACCCTCACCGACTGCTACGTGACGACAGCCAACGGTCCCGGCATATCCTATCACTACAACCGTATCTACGTGCGCATCGACAACGTGATGTGCTCCAACGACTGGCACCCCTACAACTTCACCGTAGACAGGAGCATCAATGTCTCCGACCACTATCCTCTGTGGGGATTTGTAAAGAAATCTCTGCATAATGATAAAAAAACACACTGACAGTTTAAGAAGTTTAAAAAAAATCAGTATCTTTGCACGCTATGTAGGGCTGTATTGTGCTTTCTCACACGGAAACCATCATGCCCCGACAGGAAACTTCACGTATCAAAGCCTCGGGGAGCCCCTGCGGAGTCCCGCTTCAGAGCAGCAAGGCAATGATGCAGGATATATCTGAAAAACTATAATTAAATCAATAAAAACAAAATGCAAAACAAAGGAATTGTAATTGTACTGGCAGTCTTGATGACCCTTGCAAGCATCTTCTATTTGTCTTTCTCCGTTGCCACAAACTATTATGACAGCGAGGCAGCAAAGATAAAAGATCCTATTGCTCAGCAGGATTACAAAGACTCAGTGAAGTACCTCGGCATTTATTCCTACCAGAGATGTCTCGAAACCCAGATCGGTCTGGGTCTTGACTTGAAGGGCGGTATGAATGTTATCTTGGAGATTTCCGTTCCGGACGTAGTGGAGACACTGGCTGACCACAAGACAGACGCTGCCTTCGTGAAGTCTATGGAACAGGCTAAGAAGGAGGAAGAGACAAGTCAGAGCGACTTCATCTCTCTCTTCATCAAGTATTATCGTCAGAACGCACCTGGCCACCGCCTGGCAGAAATCTTTGCCACACAGCAGCTCAAGGGACAGGTAAGCACCCAGAGCTCCGACAAGGAGGTGGAGAAGGCTCTCCGCTCACAGGTGCAGTCGGCTATCGACAACTCATACAACGTCGTTCGCAACCGTATCGACAAGTTTGGTGTCGTACAGCCTAACATCCAGAAGCTCGAAGGCCAGGAAGGCCGCATCATGGTGGAAATGCCTGGTGTTCGTGAGCCTGAGCGTGTGCGCAAGCTCCTCCAGGGTAGCGCAAACCTTGAATTCTGGGAGACATACAACAGCGAGGAAATCACTCCTTACCTGCGCCAGCTTGACCAGACAATGGCACCTGTGAGGCAACCGGCGGCGAGGTGAAGAAAGACACCGCTGCCACTGAGAAGAAGGACGACGCTGCCAAGAAGGCTGAGGTTGCCGAGAAGACTTCTCCTGCAAAGCTCAAGGTCAACGCCAACAAGAACAGCGCTGCCAAGGCTGCTGCAAGCTCTGAGAACGCACAGATGGCACAGGCAAAGAAGACAAATCCGCTTCTCGCAGTTCTGCAGCTCGCGCCACAGGGTTCTCTCAGCGTTGTTGGTTATGCCAACGTGCGCGACACTGCTGCCGTGAACAAGATTATCTATTCTGCTGCCGCAAAGCAGGTTCTGCCTTCTGACCTCAAGCTCCTTTGGGGTGCGAAGCCGGCTGACGGACTTTCTGTAAAGAACGTTTATGAGCTTTATGCACTGAAGGTTACACAGAGCAACGGCCATGCTCCGCTCGAAGGTGACGTGATCACCGACGCCAAGGATGAGTTCGACCAGATGAGCAACCGTCCAAGCGTAAGCATGTCGATGAACTCTGACGGTGCACGCCGCTGGGCAGAGATGACAAAGGCAAACATCAACAAGGCTATCGCCATCGTTCTCGACGGTGCCGTATATAGCGCACCTCGCGTAAACGGCGAGATTTCAGGCGGTAACTCTCAGATTACAGGTAACTTCACCATTGAGGACACCAAGGACTTGGCAAACACTCTGAAGTCCGGACGTATGCCTGCTCCGGCACGTATCGTGCAGGAAGACGTGGTTGGTCCTACACTCGGTGCACAGTCAATCCAGCAGGGTCTCATCTCATTCGCCGTGGCGTTCATCCTCTTGATGCTCTACATGGTTCTCATGTATGACTTCATCCCTGGTATGATGGCAAACTTTGCTTTGCTCGTCAACCTCTTCTTCACACTCGGAATCCTGACGTCGTTCCAGGCGGCGCTTACGATGCCTGGTATCGCCGGTATCGTATTGACACTCGGTATGGCGGTCGACGCTAACGTGCTTATCTATGAACGTACGAAGGAGGAGCTTCGCAAGGGCAAGGCTCTGCGTGAGGCTATCAAGGCTGGTTACGGAAATGCCTTCTCGGCTATCTTCGACTCCAACCTCACCTCCATCATCACTGGTGTTATCCTGTTCGTATTCGGTACAGGTCCTGTACGTGGATTCGCCACTACTCTTATCATAGGTATCTGCTGCTCATTCTTCACCGCAGTATACCTCACACGCCTCGTTTACGAAAACCGCCTGGCTAAGGACAAGTGGCTGAAACAGAACTTCACCACACGTCTCTCCCGCAACTTCTTGCAGAACAACCACGTGGGCTTCATGAACATGTATAAGAAGACCTTCACAATAGTTGGTATTCTCATTGCAGTATTCGTGGTTAGCTTCTTCGTTCGCGGCTTGAGCAAGAGCATCGACTTCACCGGTGGTCGCAACTACGTTGTGAAACTGGAGAAGGCCGTTGAGCCGGAGGATGTGTCAAGAGCTCTGCAGACCTCGTTCCCTAACAGTTCTGTAAGTGCATTGGCATTGGGTACTGACCACAAGACAATCCGTATCTCTACCAACTACAAGATAGAGTCTAACAGCCCTACAATCGACGACGAGGTAGAGGAAATCCTCTTCAAGGCGTTGAGCAAGGAGGGTATGGTAACCCAGAAGAGCGTAGAGGCTTTCAAGAATCCTGACGTGCGTGCCGGTGGTTCTATCATCAGCAGTGCAAAGGTTGGTCCGTCGGTGGCTAAGGATATCACATACGGTGCTATCATCAGCGTCATCTTCGCCCTCATCGCCATCTTCCTCTACATTCTGTTGCGTTTCCGCAACTTGGCATTCTCTCTCGGAGCCAGCGTTGCCCTCGCAATCGATACTGTAGTGGTATTGGGCTTCTACTCACTCCTGTGGAACGTCGTTCCTTTCTCTCTCGAGATCGACCAGACGTTCATCGGAGCTATCCTTACCGTTATCGGTTACTCTATCAACGATAAGGTGGTGGTATTCGACCGTATCCGCGAGAACCTCGGCCTCTACAAGAAGCGCGACTTCTTCACGATATTCAACAACTCTCTGAATGAGACACTGGCCCGTACCGTGAACACCTCTCTCACTACATTGATCGTGTTGCTCTGTATCTTCATCCTCGGTGGTGACAACATCCGCAGCTTCGCGTTCGCAATGATTATCGGTGTGATATTCGGTACTCTCTCATCTATCTTCGTTGCTGCTCCTATTGCCTACATGACATTGAGCCGCCGCGACAAAGGTCAGCGTGGAGACAAGGCTATCGAAGAGATGGCATAACGGCATCTCTCTGAAATAAGAACCTATCAGCATCACCCATGATCCGGAAGGATTGTGGGTGATGTTTTTTTTTGAGAAATAATCAAGCCCGACCTCTTTGTCCGTTTTTTTCATTACCTTTGTATCATATAAGCTGAAAAGCAACATATTGAATATAATCACAATTCTAATACCATACCGCAACATGCACACAAACGCAAGGTTTAGATCAATAATCCGTAGGTACGGGATGCTTGTCATTCTGTTTCTCGCCGTTTCTCTCTGCTCATCGGCACAAGAGGAGGCTACATCACAGCAACACGCCTGGCAGGCGATTATAGGCGAGCTGATGGACGACAGCGACGAGGATGTGGCGCAGTGGGAATCCATGTACGATGCGCTGTGCGACCTCGAACAGTCGCCGGTTGACATCAACCACGCCACCCGCGAGGACCTTGAGCGCATACCATTCCTCAGCGATGACGAGGTGGCTGACATCCTGGAATATATATACCGCAACCAGGAGATGAAAACCACAGCCGAACTCGCCATGATACGGTCTCTGACATTCACCAACCGACGGCTGTTGCCATACTTCATAGTGATAACTCCCGTGGAGAAGCGCAGCTCACTGACGCTCAAAAACATCATCAAATACGGTGAGAACATCCTCACCGCCACCGGCAACATTCCTCTCTACGAGCGGAAAGGTGACAAAAACGGGTATATGGGATATAAATACCGCCACAGCATTCGCTACGAATACCGCTATACCGACAATTTCAGACTGGGCATCGTGGGAGCGCAGGATGCCGGCGAACCGTTTTTCTCTGGCCGCAACAGCATGGGCTACGACTTCTATTCATATTATCTCTCTATAAGGAAACTCGGACGCCTCAAGGCTCTCACTCTCGGACGCTACAAGGTGAAGATGGGAATGGGATTGCTCGTGAACAATGATTTCTCGATAGGAAAGACCACCTCAATGGCTTCTTTCAACAAGACGGGGACTGCTATCCGTCCGCATTCCTCACGGTCATCCGGCAACTATATGCAGGGCGGTGCCGCCACGGTGAGGATTTCTCCATGTCTCGACCTCACTGCTTTCGTATCATACCGGTATATCGACGCCACGCTGAACAACGACGACGGTTCTATAGCCACGATACTGAAGACTGGATACCACCGCACGGAGACGGAGATGAAGAAGAAAAACAACGCTTCGCAGTTTGCCGCCGGAGCGAACCTCTCGTTCATGAAGTCGCATTTCGTTGGCGGCGTGTCGGCATACTACACGAGCCTCGACAAGCGCCTCAGCCCAAACACCAATTCGCTTTACCGCAGATATTATCCCCATGGCGAACGTTTCTATGGCATGAGCGTAGACTATGGCTAATCCAGTCTTCCTGTTCTCCTTCAGGGGAGAAACAGCAACGGGAAGCAGCCACGCATGGGCTACGATAAACACGATGTCATACCGCCTGGCGTCTAATTTCACCATGCGCCTCGTGCAGAGATATTATTCATACAAGTATTATTCGCTCTTCTCTCAAAGCTACAGCGACGGAGGAAGAGTGCAAAACGAAAGCGGAGTGTATGTGGGGGCTGACTGGAAGCCCTTTGGCGGTCTGCTGCTGAGCTATTACGCCGACGCAGCTTATTTCCCGTGGGCACGGTATCAGGCATCAACGGCATCACGTTCTTTCGACAACATGTTTTCTGCCGTTTACACCACAGGACGCCTCACGCTGACAGGGCGCTACCGGCTGAAGAAACGGCAGAAAGACAATGCCGACAAGACGGCACTGATTTACAAGACAGACCAGCGTGCTCGCCTGGCGGCACTATACGATGGCGGCAGCTGGAGCATAAAGGCTCAGATAGACGGCACCACAACGGTGTTCAAAGAGCGCAGCAACGGATATATGGCTTCTCTCGGCGGTGGCACCACGGCAATACGCCGCTTCGCCATCTACGCCACATGCGGATATTTCCACACCGACGATTACTACAGCAGCATATACAGCTATGAACGCGGCATGCTTTATGATTTCTCCTTCCCGTCGTATTACGGCGAAGGAATCCGCTATGCGCTCATCGTGAAGTATATGCCCACCAAGCGTCTATACGTGATGGCAAAGGCTGGCACGACCGATTATTTCGACCGTTCGCAAGTGGGAACGGCACTGCAACAGGTGGATGCATCATCTCTCACCGACATACAGTTGCAGCTGCGTTGGAAATTCTGAAATAATTTGGAGTTCCACAGATTGGAATCAATACAATAGTCCGAAACTCCATAACGGGAGTATATCACCATTTGCATATTCCATATCATCCCTCACCACAAAAGCATTTTCAACATCCCTTATTTGGCGGTGGCTTTTCTTTGCTCCTCCAATCTCAAAAGTATATTTACCTATGGCGAAGTCTGATACCTTGGAAGATGTAACATCACATGCCAGACGGGTCTGGTTGTAAAAGAACGTTTCCCTGACATTACCTATGTTGGCATTCTCGCCAGATATGGCATATATCAGATTGGTGTTGTCAAGATAAACCTTTTCCACCTTTCCCAAGCCTCTCATTCCGCCTGTCTCATCGCGCAACTGACCTATCATACCTGCCTTTTCCATATATAGCAGATAAGTAGGGATATCATTTCTGCTCACCTTTATTTCATTTGCCAGACCTGTAGCCTCCGGCTTGTAAGGCACATTACCGGCTATGATCGTCAGCATCCTACGTAATTTCTTACCCGTAGCTGGCGACATATTAGCAAACTGTGGTATGTCTACTTCCATAGTAAGGCGAACCACCTGTTGCAGTCTCTGCTGCACATAGCCTTCTTCTGCGAATGGATAATAGCCTTCACGCAAATACTTGTTGAACAATGGTATGGGATGGAGAATGCCTTCGATACGTGTATTGCCATCCAACACATCCTCAAGACTCCTGACTGGTGTCTTGATGCCATGAAACAATTCGAGGTATTCACGGAAAGACAGCCCCTGCATATCAAACAGTAATGCACGCCGACTCAAATCGGCTTCACCCTCAAGAATATCAAGTACTGAAGAACCAGTAAAGAATATATGCAGCTCTGGATGGGAATCATAAATCTGCTTCAATTCTCTCGACCAGCCGTCATATTTATGAACTTCGTCTATAAACAGCCATTTACCACCTTCTCTCACAAACTCGTCAGCTGTATCCACAAAGGTATGGGTGGTGAAATAACTGTGATCTGCCGATATGTAGAGAGTTTGTTGCTGATCTGCCTCTGCCATCTCCTTGATTCGCTGCAGTATCATTGTTGACTTACCGACACCACGCGGTCCCATCAACCCTACGAGCCTTGCCTCCCAAGGCAACTTCTCATACATATAGCGTTTGAAGTCTAAACTTACAAGACTTAACTGTTCGTTCATGAAGTTAACAAGTGTAATATCCATATCCGTATTATTTTTATACCGCCGAAGTTGGTTCCATAATAAAGTTTGCACTCTCCAAAGTGCATATAATACCACAAAATGCACCTTCCAAGGTGCACTTAATTACAAGAAATGCACCTTCAAAGGTGCATATTCCGGATTCATCTGCACTTTCCAAGGTGCAAACATAAGATTTTAAAATGGGAAAAGCAAGAAAATCGGGAGAATTTGTTGTTTATCCCAACACGACACGCTCCACATCGATATCCTCGTTGAGGAAGAGCTGTGCTGACTCACGAAACTTCTCAGCACTCTCTGTGGTGAGATAATGGCAGGTGCCGTGCTTGGAGCAGCGCATATCCATCTCAGGATGACGCATGAGATAGTCTTTCAGACTGTTGGCGACATATTCGCCCTGCGGCACGATGCGCACACCACGCGGCACATACTTCAGAATCTTGTTCAGAAGCAGCGGATAATGGGTGCAGCCGAGGATGATGGAGTCTATCTGCGGGTCGCGGCGCATCAGATTGCCGATGCGCTTTTCCACGAAATAGTCGGCACCTGGACTGTCATATTCGTTGTTTTCTATCAGCGGCACCCACATGGGGCATGGCTCTCCCGTCACGGTGATGTCGGGATAGAGCTTGTGTATCTCCATCACATAGCTCTCGCTCTTGATGGTTCCCTCGGTGGCAAGAATGCCCACGTGGCGACTCTTGGTCAGCGTACCTATCACCTCGGCAGTAGGACGGATGATGCCCAGCACGCGGCGGTCGCTCTTGTCCACCACCAGTTCCAGGCTCATCATGTTCTTTTCGGGATAGAAGTGGGCGCGGTCCAGCTGTTCCACGGCCACGGAGATGGCGTCATAGCCTTCCTTGCGGGCGCGTTCCACAGTGAGGCCGGCGCCGCAGAAGGACATGTCGAACAGTTTCACGGCCCAGGTGCCCACGAAGCCGGGGAAGCTGGCATCGCCGCCGGCCAGGTTGGTGCCGATGACGCGGCCCTGGCGGTTGGCCATGCTGCCCAGGGGCAGGTAGCCCAGCTTGCCGGTGATGAGGTTCTTGATGGCCACGCAGTCGCCGCCGGCATAGATGTCGGGGTCGCTGGTCTGCATCTTTTCATTGACCACGATGGCGCCGAAGGGGGCCACTTCCAGACCGGCGTCCTTGGCCAGCTGGCCGTTGGGCAGGAAACCGGCGGCAAAGATCACCAGCTGGGCGGGCAGTTCGCGCTTGTCGGTGATGACCTTGCACACGGCGCCGTCCTTGCCTTCCAGCTTGACGACCTTTTCAGAGGTGTAGACGGACAGGCCGTGGGCCTCGCAGTCGTGGGCGGCCATCTTGCCCATGTTGTGGGAGAGCACGCCGGGCAGCATCTGGTCCATCATTTCCACCACGCTGACCTTGACGCCCCACATGTCGGACAGGGCCACGGCAGCTTCCAGACCGATGAAACCGCCGCCCACGATGACGGCCTCGTTGACCTGGCCGTGTTCGCAGGCTTTGCGGATGACGTCGGCGGCTTCCAGACGGGTGAGGGTCAGGACGTTCTTCAGGTCGTGACCTTCCACCGGAGGCATGCGCGGGGTGGCACCGGTGGCCAGCACCAGCTTGTCGTAGTGGTCTTCAAACACGCGTCCGGTGGCAAGATCACATACCGTCACCTTGCGGGCGGCTGCGTCGATGCCGCGCACCTCATGGCGCAGATGTGCGGCGATGCCCTGCGCGTTCAGCTCAGTCTCCTTGGCCTGAATGGCCTTGTTCAGGCTGTCCAGATCCTCGCACAGGTAATGGGGCAGGCCGCCGGTGCCGCAGGAGTAGAAGCCGCCTTTTTCGTAGACGGTGATCTGCGCTCCGCGCTGGGCGGCGGCAAGTCTGGCGGCGGCCGAAACCCCGGCGGCAATGCTGCCGATGATAATAATTTTCATTGTTTAAGCCTCACGATCCCGCCGGGAGGAAGCCCCTCTCTGCGGCAAAACTTGCAGGGTGTTACTTACTCAGGGTGGGAGGATTGTCCACGATGCCCACGATGAAAGCATCAATGGGCGACGGATGGTCCAGACCATGCTGGGTGGTCTCGTCGGTGGTGACCAGAACCATCTCGCCTACACCCGCGCCGATGTTGTCGCCCGCCACGATGGTATCCTTTTTGGAGCCGAACACCGGCTCCACCAGCAGGAACTTATAGCCTACAAGCTCCGGCATTTTGCGGGTGGCGACAACGGTCCCCTTGACGATCCCTAAAATCATAGCTTACTCCTCTTTGCCCAGCACGGTGACCAGCTGCCCCTGCTTGAGCAGGAAGGCATTGCCATCGTCCGTGTCGATGTGAAAATCCAGTGCACATTTGTCGTTTGCGCGGATCAGCACCCCGCCCATCACGCCCGGCTTGGGGCCGTCGATCTTTACCTGCACGCGGTCGCCGTCGGCAAGGCCGAAGGCCGCTGCCTGTGCGGGAGTCATGTGGATGTGGCGGTCGGCGATCATCACGCCCTCCGGCACGGTCAGGGTGCCATTGGGGCCGCGCAGGGTCACGCCCGGCGTGCCCTTTGTATCCCCGCTGGAACGCACCGGCGCTTTGATGCCGATGTTGCGGCAGTCGGTCTGCGCCAGCTCGATCTGAGTGGCACTGCGCTCCGGGCCAAGGATGCGGACATGCTTCAGTTCGCCCTTGGGGCCGATGATGTCCAGACATTCCTCGCAGGCAAACTGGCCGGGCTGGCTCAGCGCCTTTTTGGGGGTGAGCTGGTAGCCATAGCCGAACAGCTTGTCCACATCATCGCGGGTAAGGTGGATGTGCCGCACCGAGATGCCTACCGGCACCTGACGGCTGCGCTTTTGCAGCTCTGCCTGCACGGCCTGCGTGATCAGGAGCAGCAGCTGTTCCTGACTGATGTCATGGTAAACCAAGGCACAGCGCTCCTTTCTTATGCAGCGTCAGCGCAGGGCTCAGCGCAGCTCAGGCATGCACTCGGACACGCTTGCGTGCGGGCGGGGAATGACCAGTGCGCTGACCACTTCGCCAATGCGGGAAGCAGCGGTCTGGCCTGCCTCAACAGCAGCCTTCACAGCGCCAACGTCGCCCTGCACGAACACGGTAACAAGGCCTGCGCCGATCTTCTCCTGACCCACCAGAGAGACATCTGCGCTCTTCAGCATGGCATCGGCTGCCTCGATGGAAGCGGTCAGGCCGTTGGTCTCGATCATGCCCAGAGCGGCATCCAGCGGCACCTGCTCGCCTGCGGGCAGGCCGGACTTGCCGGTCGCGGGGCCCTTGGCGGGCATGATGCGGGCCAGATCTGCGTGAGGACGTGCAATGACGTTGACACAGAACAGCTCACCCACGCGGGAAGCAGCCTCTTCGCCAGCCTCGGTAGCAGCCTTGACAGCGCCCACCTCGCCGGTAACGATCACGGTGGTCAGACCGGCACCGATGGTGTCGGAACCAATGAACTCAACGTCAGCAGCCTTCAGCATTGCATCGGTAGCGTCGATGTTGCCAACCAGAC
>OGQZ01001314.1_pt1 | contig 19271 bp, 13 predicted proteins | sample 1553321 | NCBI WGS metagenome assembly OGQZ01 (sample SAMEA2579958, study PRJEB22360) | human gut metagenome | reverse complement strand
TGCATACTTCGAGTGTATCCATGAGATGAAGCTGATCGTAGATCTGATCTACCAGTCAGGTTTCGAGGGAATGAGATATTCTATCTCCAATACTGCTGAGTATGGTGATTACATTACAGGTCCTAAGATCGTCACAGAGGATACCAAGAAGGCTATGAAGAAGGTTCTTTCTGATATTCAGGATGGTTCCTTCGCAAAAGAGTTCCTGCTTGATATGTCTGATGCAGGTCGTCAGGTTCACTTCAAGGCGATGAGAAAGCTTCATGCTGAGCATCCTTCAGAGAAGGTTGGTAAAGAGATCCGTAAGCTGTATAGCTGGAACAACGAGAGCGATAAGCTGATCAACAACTAATCAGATTGCTTTTGATACATAGTACATCATATTACGGCGGAGAAAGAGCCATTTACAGCTTTTTCTCCGCTGTTTTTGTGTTTATTAAATCTTTTGTTTTCAGTGATTGACGGAAATAGACTATCTGTTATAATAAATACAATAGCTTTTTAATGTCAGATAATGTCTGTCTGGGAGAAGTTATCAGAGAAAGGGTGGAGTGAAATCAGAGGATCAGGTTATAATAAGATGTAAGGATTACAATCGTTACATAAGGAAGCATAGAAGGAGAGACAATATGGGAGCTTTGATCGGTGGAATTATTTTACTTGTCGTAATCGTAGTAGCAGTTGTCGTAGGGGCTGTATCAGCCATTGTAGCGGCAGCAAAGGATACATTAAAGGATGAATGATCAATAGATTTTGAAGGAGGAAGATATGGTTCAGGTTGGAGATGTTTCTATTGGAAGTGGGAAACCGAAGATTTGTGCATCGATCACAGAAACGGACCGGAAATCTATTATTGCAGCGGCAGATATTTTGCTGCAAAAAAGAGTTGACATTATAGAATGGCGCATTGATTATTATAGAGAAGCGGGACATTGGGATATGGTTCTGGAGACATTGCAGCGGTTGAAAATGTCGTTATATGGCAGACCGCTTCTGGTGACCTTCCGTACCAAGGAGGAGGGAGGAAGTCAGGAGATAGAGACGGCTGCCTACCGGGAGCTGCTGGATCACATTGCTCAGAGTGGTCTGGTGGATATGATCGATGTGGAGATATTTAAGGATTTTACCTATGAGGAGCTTGCGGGCGACAGAACGCCGGAGGTACAGGAACGCTTTGAAAATTTAAAGCAGTGGATTGAATCACTCCGTCAGAGAGTAGTCGTTGTGGGGTCTTATCATAACTTCGACAGGACGCCGGAGGATGCAGAGTTAAAAGACAGACTGCAGATTATAGATGAGAGCGGTGTGGATATTCCGAAGATGGCAGTGATGCCGGCGAACCGTTTGGATGTTATGAGATTGATGATGTTTACCCTGCAGATGGCGGAGCAGATGGATAAGCCGCTGATCACCATGTCCATGAGCCGGATTGGCAGTATCAGCCGGATCTCCGGGGAGGCATTTGGCTCTGCAGTGACCTTTGGCAGCATTGGCCAGGAAAGTGCTCCGGGGCAGCTTCCGGTCAACAAGCTGGAGGAAATGCTGGATATGATCCATCAGAATTATCAGTAAACTTCGGTGAAGGCATCAGGAGAAAATGACAGACAATACAGGAGGAATACGGTGTACCAGTTAGAGGAACATATATTTTTGATCGGCTTTATGGGAGTCGGCAAGAGCACCATTGCCCGGATACTCAGCAAAATGCTCGGAGTAAGGGAGTATGATACCGATCGGATGATCGTCGCCAGAGAGGGAAGAGAGATATCTAAGATATTTGAAGAAGACGGAGAACTGGCGTTTCGAAAAATGGAGACCGATCTGCTGGAGGATCTGAAAGGCTACAAGCCTTCGATCATTGCATGCGGCGGGGTGTTGCTATGCGCACGGAAAATGTAGAAAGCATGAAACGACAGGGAAAAATCCTTTTGCTGACGGCATCTCCGGAGACAATATATGCACATGTGAAGGACAGCACGAACCGTCCGCTGCTAAAGGGCAGGATGAGTGTTGAGGGGATTGCAGAGCTGATGGCAAAGCGGGAGCCGAAGTATATGGCGGCAGCCGACATTTGTATGCTCACAGATGGGATGACGCCGAGGATGGTGGCAGAGAAGATCGTAGAGATCTTAGAAAACAGTACTCCGGTCAGTTTAGAGACACAGAAATGATCATTGGATTTTTGACAGGATTGAAACGAAAAGAATGGTTCAAATAATAAAAAATCTGTCATCGCGGAAAAACACTTGAAAAATACAGGAGTTTCCTGTAAAATATTTATAGGATTGTGCGGTTTTTGACCGCCACTACATGAAGGAGGATTTTAAGATGGTATCAGCAGGTGATTTTAGAAATGGACTTACGATCGAAGTGGAAGGAAATGTCTTCCAGGTTATCGAGTTCCAGCATGTAAAGCCGGGAAAAGGTGCAGCCTTTGTCCGTACAAAGCTTAAAAATATCAAGAGTGGCGGTGTGGTAGAGCGTACATTCCGTCCGACAGAGAAGTGTCCTCAGGCGCACATTGACCGTTCTGAGATGCAGTATCTGTACAGTGATGATATGTTCCACTTTATGAATACAGAGACATATGATCAGATTGATATGACCGCAGATCAGGTAGGAGATGCTTTGAAGTTTGTAAAGGAGAACGAGATGGTTCAGATGCTTTCTCATAACGGAGAAGTATTCGCAATTGAGCCACCAAACTTCGTAGAGCTTGAGATTACAGAGACAGAGCCTGGTTTCAAGGGTGATACAGCGACAGGTGCCAGCAAGCCGGCTACTGTTGAGACAGGTGCCGTAGTACAGGTTCCACTGTTTGTTGAGACAGGTGACAGAATCAGTATTGACACCCGTACCGGTGAGTATATGAAGAGAGTTTAAATTTCATAACGTAAATAAAAGGGCGTGGTTCCGAGGAAACCCAGTGTTTCCAAGGGATCACGCCCTTTGTGCATGTTGCTGTAAAGGCGGGATATTTTATACATACCCAGCCGTTGCCGGCGTGGCAGTTATTTGTCAGTAACGCAAACTTCTCACAGGAACCAGATAGATTCTGCTGTATGCTGTATAAATAAGCATTTGAATATGGAATAAAAATGCTTTTAAGAATTTTTCTCACGTAACCTTGTTGCATCTTTGGCTTTGGCGTGCTATGATAAATCGGAGGTTAGAAATAACTAACACAAGATATAAACGGCTAACTATGCCGGACATATTTATTTCTATTATGGGTATCATAGTAGGAGGCTGGAGAAAGGAAGGTTTATCAAAGATGGCTAAGGTTAAGATCATTTATTGGAGTGGAACAGGTAATACAGCAGCTATGGCTGCAGCAATCGCAGAGGGGGCTAAGGAAGCCGGTGCAGAGGCAGAGCTGATCACGGCTGAGACAGCCGGTGCGGTAGATGTACAGGATGCAAAGGCGATTGCGCTGGGTTGTCCGTCAATGGGAGCAGAACAGCTTGAGGAAACGATCATGGAGCCTTTGATGGAGGAGCTTGATGGAGCAATTTCCGGTAAGACAGTTGTTTTATTTGGCTCTTACGGATGGGGAAGCGGTGACTGGATGCGCGACTGGGAGGACAGAGTATCCTCTGATGGTGCTTCTGTGTGGAACGGAGAAGGAATCATTGCCAATAACGCTCCGGATGATGACGCTTTAGATGCCTGCAAGTCTGCAGGACGCGATCTTGCGGGGCTGGCGTAGTGAGAGCAGTCTGTGATGTGGAACGCAAAAGCAGAGACAGAGTTTTTGCCAAAGTATCAAACAAGCATAATGAGCCCATAGGGCTATAATAATAACAATTTGCCATTTTAGAATCAAAAAAGAGGACTTCGTGCAGGGAGTCTTCTTTTTTATTAGCGCATCTTTTTTGGAAAGAGACTTGCTTTTTTGAGCGAAAGAGAGGATAATAGAAAAGTCTGGGTTTTATGAAATTTATGTAAAATCTGAAAAGTGTAATAAATAATGAGGTGAAAGGAATGGATTTTAAAGTAACCATACATCGATTGCTGCTCCGTGAGGAAAAGCTGGAGCTTGCAGTCAGTGCATCTGGCCCTTGGGATGAGAAGGTGCGTGATCCGAAGATGACCATTATTTTTAATAATGGCGATCAGACGAGACGTCTGCCCATTGTGGTTCGTTTTTACCAAAGTGAAAAGGATGGAAGCTTTTATTTGATGGCTTCGTATAGTTATATGCTCAATTACCTGTTCTACAAGCAGCCTAAGAACAAGCATATTGAATTTTCTCTGGAGTTAAGTTACGGTCACACCGTATTAGAAAGTGTACCGTTTACCGTAGATCCGGAGGATGAGAAAGCCTTGGAGCTTCTGGTGCGGGAGACAGCCGTTGGTGTGGAGGAGTCGGAGCAGGAGAGACAGACATATATTGAGTATGAAATGGGATTTTCCGAGGATTCCCGCCGTGTCATTCTGGATGCCAAGCCGGGACAGGAAAAGATATTCCAGCCGCATAAGGGCAGACAGATTTTTAATGCGGTTGTTATGTGGCTGTGGCATTTTGTGCTGTTTTGTTTTTCGGTGGTATTGATTCCGGTATTTTTTATTGATGCGCTGCTGGCGGCGACCGGCTGTCAGAACAAAAATGCAAAGATACCGGAGAATGGTATTATTTATCTGTTAAAGCATGTCCGGGCAAAGATGGATACCTTTAGCCGGATCCGCATTGGTATTCTTGCAACAAAGATGTGGATGATGGATGTGGTCAATACCATTGCAAGACTTACCCCGATCAAGAAGAACCGGGTGGTATTTTTGTCAAACCGCCGTGATGACCTTACAGGCAATTTTGAGTTTGTAAATCATTATCTGGACAGCGTGCCGGAGCTTGACCGCCGTTATGTGCTGGACAGCCATGAAGTCAAGCAGATGCGGATCAGCAGTCTGATCCGGATGGCATGGTATTTTGGCAATGCCAAAGTGATCCTGGTGGATGATTATTGTGAGCTTTTCTTCCGGATGCCGAGGAGAAAGGATACCTATCTGATTCAGCTGTGGCATGCCTGTGGAGCTTTCAAGACCTTCGGCTGCAGCCGTATGGGACGGCCGGGAGGTCAGACCCAGAAGAGTCCAAACCATCGTAATTACGATTACGCATTGGTCAGCTCAAAAAATATTGCGAAGTTTTATGCAGAAGGTTTTGGTATTTCGGAGGACAAGGTGGCAGCAACCGGTATCCCAAGAACAGATGTGTTCTTTGATCAGGCATATAAAGAGAAGGTCACCAATGAGTTTTATGAGAAATATCCGAAGCTTAAGGATAAAAAGATCCTGCTGTTTGCACCGACCTTCCGGGGCAACGGTAAACTGAGCGGTTATTATCCGGTAGATCGTCTGGATGTAAATAAACTTTATGAGGACCTGGGAAAAGAATATGCGATCATTGTCAAGCATCATCCGTTTGTCAATAACCGCAGTCATATCCGTAAGAAATATAAGGATTATATTATTGATCTGTCAGCAAACTCTGAGTTAAATGATCTTCTGTTTGTGACAGATGTGCTGATCACGGATTATTCCTCAGTTGTGTTTGAGGCATCCCTGCTGGATATTCCAATGGTAATGTATGCCTATGATCTGGAGCGTTACATTTCTTCCAGAGGCTTCTACTATGAGTATGAGGATATGGCACCGGGTAAGATCGTCCGGACATACAGTGATCTGGTATCCTGTATCGAGACACAGGACTTTGAAAATGACAAGCTTCAGGAGTTCAAAAAGAGATTTTTTGATGATCTTGATGGAAAATCTACGGTGCGTGCTGGCGAGCTGATCGTAGAATGTACAAAAAAATAAGACAATAACAAAGAGACATTCCCTTTGATAATACAAAAAGTCAAAAGGAATGTCTTTTTTAGGGTATAGGAAAATGCTCGTAGCGTAGAGGGAAGCCAACGAGAATTGCGAAGCAATTCTTGGAGGGCAAAACGCTGGTTTTGCCCTTTTTTAGGGTATAGGAAAATGCTCGTAGCGTAGAGGAAAGCATAAATATCCATAATATATCTTATGACCGAAAGCGGAGAGTTATTTCTTTTCAGCGGCAATTTTCCGGTAGATCTCATCAATCCTGGCGGGGTCCAGTTTTGTATCAAGGAAGAACTCCACCGCATACAGGGCTTGAGCTACCAGCATTTCCAATCCGGTAACGGCTGTGATCCCAAGGGATTTTGCCTGTGCCGTCAGTTTTGTCTCCAATGGATTATAAATGATATCCAAAACGGCATGACATTTTGTGAATGGTGTCAGATCCAGAGGGGAAGCGTCCATATTCGGATACATCCCGACGGGAGTGGTGTTGACGATTACATCCGCATCCGTATGGTGAGCCATACATTCCTCGTAAGTGATGGTGTCCGGAGTATCCCGGCGGGAAACAAGTCTGATCTCGGCGGCATCCAGATGCTTCAATACGGCGATAATGGCTTTGGCAGCACCTCCGTTACCAAGGACAAGGCATTTACAGCCTTTGATCCGGATGTTGTGTTTTTCGATCATATAAAGAAAACCGGAAAAGTCTGTATTATGTCCCTCCAGACGACCGTTCTTGTTCACGATCGTATTTACGGCACCGATGGAGGCCGCATTGTCATCCAGGCTGTCCAGATAAGGGATCACATCCTTCTTATAAGGGATCGTCACATTGATCGCTTTAAAATCGTGCTTTTTCATAAAATCATCGAAATCCTCCCGGCTTACGGGACAGAGATCGTAGGTGTAATCTGCAAGCTGTTCATGAATTTCCTTTGAATAGCTGTGTCCAAGTTTTTCTCCAAGTAATCCGTATTCCATAATTATCCTCCATACATAAAATGACAAATCTCATTTGTCATTATACGTTATTTCATTTTGAAAAACCAGTATGAAATGTGGTACAATGTACGTAGCTTGAGTAATATACAAAAGGAGATAACATATGAGATATCCTGATAGTTTACCTGCAGGTGGCACCATCGGCTGTATTGCTCCGTCCTTCGGCTGCAATATCGAGCCTTACCGGAGTGCCTTTGATAATGCATTAAAGACATGGCAGCAGATGGGATACCATACTGTGCTGGGACCAAACTGTTACGAGGGGAGTGGAATCGGTATCAGCAATACTCCGGAGAAATGCGGGGCAGAGGTGAATCATTTCTTTGCGGAGGAAAACTGTGACATTATTCTATCCTGTGGCGGCGGAGAATTGATGTGTGAGGTGGTTTCCTACATTGATTTTGAGCGGATCGCCAGAGCAAAAGCAAAATGGTATATGGGATTTTCGGATAATACCAATCTGACCTTCCTGCTGCCGACATTGTGTGATACCGCTGCAATTTACGGGCCATGTGCTCCGGCATTTGGAATGAGAGAATGGCATCCGGCGCTGAAGGATGCGTGGGGGCTGCTTTCCGGCAGGATAACGGAAGTGCATGGGTATCCCCTCTGGGAGAGGGAGTCCCTAAAGGATGAGGAGCATCCGCTGGAGCCGTACAATGTGACAGAAGAAAAGAAGCTGGTGATCTACGATGAAACCGGCAGGCGTATAGATGGGGAAAAAATGTCGTTTCGGGGACGTCTGATCGGCGGCTGTCTTGACTGCCTGAATACATTGGTGGGAACAAGATTTGACCGTGTTGCCGCATTTAATGAGCGGTATCAGGAGGATGGCATCATCTGGTTTATGGAGTCCTGTGACTTAAATCCGATGGGGATCCGAAGAGCTCTCTGGCAGTTAAAGGAAGCAGGATGGTTCCAGCATGTGAAGGGCTTCCTGATCGGCAGACCATTATGCTTTGGAGAAGAGTTTTTGGGACTGGATCAGTATGAAGCGGTATATGGAGTGCTGGGAGAGTACCATGTGCCGGTAGTCATGGATGTGGATCTTGGCCATCTGCCGCCATCTATGCCTGTGATCAGTGGCGGAATGGCTGAGGTGAGTCTGGACCTATCTGGGAACGGAACCGAGATCGGGATCAAATATTTATAAATATTTAATAGAATATATCTGTGTTGTATATTGACGCAGAATGAAAAGAGGAATATACTTCAAAATTGAATAGTTCAATTTTGAAGTATATTTGTTTTTGGAGGAATCAAATGAAGGATTATTTATGTGAAGCAGAGGATTTTCAACGTTATTTTGAGAAAGCCAGTGAGCAGGTCTGCCGGAAATACGGAATTACCGTGATCGGCTTGCAGATCCTGACGTTTCTGGGAGATAATCCGGAGCGGAATACAGCGAAGGATATCTGCCGCTGCCGTTTTATCAAAAACAGCATAGCATCGATGACCATTGATAAACTGGTGAACCGGGGATATATCGTCAGGGAAAGTGATGCGAAAGACCGACGGATTCAACGATTGAAACTTACCGGGGAGGCGGATCCTATCGTCAAAGACGGAAGAAAAATGCGGGAACAGTTTACAGAGCTGATCTTTGAGGATTTCAGCCGGGAGGAAATTGATCTGTTTTTGTCGATGATCGACAGGATCTGTGATTCTGTGAGGAGAAGAGTAGACAGCTACAATGACAACAAAAAAGAAGGAAAAGGAGAATAGTCATGCCCAAATTTAGTGTAAAAAGACCATATGTGATCCTGGTGGCGGTTATGATGGTGCTGGTGCTTGGTGGTGTCAGCTTCAGTAAAATGACCACAGACCTGCTGCCGAATATGAATATGCCATATATGATGGTGATCACTACATATCCGGGAGCATCACCGGAAAAGGTGGAGACGGAGCTTACAGATGTCATTGAAAATGGTGTAGGAACCGTAAACGGTGTTAAGGAAGTTACCAGCACATCAAGCGAAAACTACAGTATGGTAGTATTGGAGTTTGAAGATGACACGAATATGGACAGTGCTATGGTTAAGGTGACATCGGCAGTCAATCAGCTTGATCTGCCGGACAATGTGGATAATCCTATGGTTATGGAGCTTTCGGCTGATATGATGTCTACCATGATGGTCAGTGTGGATTATAAGGGCAAAAAGGGATATGAGCTGACACAATATGTGCAGGACAATATCATTCCGGAACTGGAACGTCAGGATGGCGTTGCAAGTGTCCAGGCATCCGGCCTGGTAGAGAAGTCCGTAGAGGTAAAGCTCAACCAGGACAAGATTGACGACATCAATGGAAAGATTCTGGAAAAGACCGACAGCTCCCTCAAGGATGCAAGAAAAAAGATCGACGATGCCCAAAAAAAGCTGGATGATGGCAAGAAAAAGCTGGAGGAGCAGAAGGAAAGCTTAAGTGAACAGCAGACGGATAAGAGCAATGAGCTGGCCAAATTCAGTAAAATGATGGATCAGGCAATGGCGAACAAGGAGGCATATTCTTCTCAGGTAACCAGTCTCAAAGCGAGCCAGACTGCATTAAATGCAGAGCTTGCCGCTTATAAGAAAAATAAGATCGAGGCATCCTACGATCAGATCAATGCTTCCTTTGCGGCATCCAGAAAGTCTCTGGAGTCCGGGGACGGCTACAAGGCAATCTACGATCAGGTATATCAGCAGGTTCTGATCGCGGCAGTGCAGAATGCCATGGATCAGAGCGGTACGAAAACTACCGTTACAGCAGACAACGTGAATCATTTGCTGAGTCAGATGGGGAACGCTGCGGATGAGATCAAAAAAGCGGCTGCCCAGACCGCAGAGACAACCACAAAGCAGCAGGCAGAGAAGCAGCTGGAGAGCATTCCGGCAGATGTGAAGGATGCCCTTGATCATCCGGATAAATTAACAGCAATGCAGGATATGATGAAACAGCAGGGGCAGGCAGATGCGGCAAAGAATCTGACCAAGAAGAATCTGCGGACCATGTATGACATTGTCAATACAAGGATTCCACAGATCAACACAGAGCTTGCCAATCTGAAGATCAAGATCAAGACTGCCGAGGCGGTTTTGGCACAGGTGGAGAAATCCATCAAGAAGGCAGAAGGGAAATATGAGCAGGTCGAGGCAGGAAAGATTACGGCAGCAGCGGCATTTGGCGCGGCTAATGCCCAGATCGCCTCTGCAGAGACTACACTGGATAACAGCAGCAAGGAGTTAGAGAAGGCGAGAAAGTCTTATGAGAAATCAAGAAAAGAAGCGTTAAAGAAGGCAAATCTGGACCAGCTTCTGACGCAGGATCAGTTATCCAATATCCTGACAGCAGAGAACTTCTCTATGCCGGCCGGTTATATCAGCGAGGATGGAACACAGTATCTGATCAAGGTTGGTGACGAGTATAATAATATCAAGGAGCTGAAAAATACACTTCTGACCAATATGAAAGACATTGGGGATATCCGCCTTTGTGATGTGGCAGATGTCACGGTGATCGACAATTCGGAGGATAATTACGCCAAGGTCAACGGAAATGATGCAGTCATCTTAAGTATTTCCAAGTCAAGTACGGCGGGAACCTCGGATGTATCCAAACGGTGTGGGCAGAAGATTAAGGAACTGCAGAAGGAAGATAAAAATCTTCGTATTGTCAATCTGTTGGATCAGGGGGATTACATTAAGATCATTATCAAGTCTGTATTGTCCAATCTGATATTTGGAGCACTCCTTGCCGTACTGGTATTGATGCTGTTCCTGAAAGATGTACGTCCTACCGTGGTTGTTGCGTTCAGCATTCCGCTTAGCGTATTGTTTGCGATCGTGCTGATGTATTTTACAAACATTACCATGAATATTATTTCCTTATCCGGTCTGGCATTGGGAGTGGGCATGCTGGTAGATAACTCCATTGTCGTTATCGAAAATATATACCGGCTCCGCAATAAGGGAGTGCCGGCGGCAAGAGCGGCAGTCATGGGAGCCAATCAGGTGGCGGGAGCGATTTTCTCCTCTACACTGACCACGATCTGTGTATTCCTTCCGATCATCTTTACGGATGGACTGACCAGATCTATTATGCAGGATATGTGTCTGACGATCGCATACAGTCTTTCCGCCAGCCTGGTGGTTGCGCTGACGGTTGTGCCAAGTATGAGTGCGACAGTTCTCAAAAAGGAAAATACAAAGAAGCATCGTTTCTTTGATGCCGTATTAAATGCCTATGAAAAGGCGGCACGTTTTTCTTTGTCCCATAAGGCAGTAGTACTGGTGGGATCTCTGGTACTCCTGATATTCTGTGTGATCCAGGTATTCCGTATGGGCATCGTTATGATGCCGGATATGGCAAGCGAGCAGATGTCTATCTCGGCAACGATGCCAAAGGAGAATTCTACAAAAGAGGATCACGAGACAGCAGATCAGATTTTGGATCTTGTCAGCAAAACGAAAGGGGTAGACACGGTGGGTGGTGTTATGACATCCGGAACATCTATGATGTCAACGGACGACAAGTCCTACACCTTTGAGGTTCTTCTGGATAAGAAATATGCACGTAAGAATAAGCAGATTGCAGCAGAATTAGAGAATAAGCTGAAAAAGCTTACGCTGGATGACTACACGGTATCGGCATCTAATATGGATATGTCCAGTATGCTGGGATCCGGTCTGAATATTGAAATATCCGGTAAGGACAACGACAAACTGATCAAGATCAGTGAAGATATTATGAAGATCGTTGGTAAGCAGAAGGGCTTTAAGGATATTACCAATGAGCAGGAAGAAGGAGATACCGAATATGTCGTCACGGTAGATAAGGACGAGGCGATGAAATGCGGACTCACGGTGGCTCAGGTTTATCAGGAGCTGGCATCTGCTCTCGCCACAGAGAAGGACTCCACGAAGATTACCGTAGAGGATCAGCAGTACAATGTAAAGATCGTGGATGAGCGCGATGAGCTGGATACCAAAAATCTGTCCGATTACGAGTTTGAAACAACCAAGATGAATGACAAGGGCAAGGAAGTTACAAAGACATACAAGCTCAGCAAGTTTGCGAAGATCACAAAGGGAAAGAGTGTTGAGAGTCTTTCCAGAAGAAATCTGGTAAATTATGTATCTGTGAAAGCGGATGTCGAGGATGGATATAATGTGGCGCTGCTTAGCCGTAAGCTGCAGAAGGAGATTGACAAATACGATCTTCCGTCAGGCTATACCATTGATATGGGTGGCGAGACGGAGAACACCAATGAGATGGTCAAGAATATGCTTCTGATGATCACGCTTGCCATTGTATTTATTTATCTGATCATGGTAGCGCAGTTCCAGAGCCTGCTGTCGCCGTTTATCGTTATCTTTACGATTCCGCTGGCATTTACCGGTGGTCTGATCGCTCTGCTGATATCCGGACAGGAGCTTTCCATGATGGCACTTATGGGCTTCCTGGTACTTTCCGGCGTCGTGGTAAACAACGGTATCGTATTTGTGGATTATGTCAATCAGCTTCGTCTTGACGGAGTGGAAAAGAGAGAGGCTCTGATCGAGACAGGCGTTACCCGTATGCGTCCTATTTTAATGACGGCATTGACGACCATTCTTGCAATGAGTACAATGGTATTTAGTCACGATACCGGTTCGGATATGAGCCGTGGTATGGCGATCGTTACCATAGGTGGTCTTGCTTATGCAACATTGATGACGTTGTTTGTAGTACCTGCATTGTATGATATCTTCTATCGTAAGAAGGAAATGAAGCGGGTAGATCTTGGAGATGAGGCGACCTTGCGTGACCGTGACGAGTAAAACGGAATGAAACGGGGGAGACTATGTCAGAGTATCAGATGACGATGCCTCAGGAGGTTGTCAGGATCATAAATACATTAGAGCAGCATGGCTATGAGGCGTATGCCGTCGGAGGCTGTGTGCGCGATGCCATGCTGGGCAGAGAGCCGGAGGACTGGGATATTACCACGTCCGCCAAACCGCTGGAAGTAAAAGGGCTGTTCCGCAAAACCATTGATACGGGGCTGCAGCATGGCACCATCACCGTTATGGTAAACGGAGAGGGCTATGAGGTAACCACTTACCGGATCGACGGGGAGTACGAGGATGGACGCCATCCGAAGGAGGTGGCGTTTACCACCAGCCTCCGGATGGATCTGGAGCGCAGGGATTTTACCATCAATGCCATGGCATACAATGACCGTTCCGGTCTGGTGGATGAGTTTGACGGTGTCGGGGATCTGAAACGTGGTGTGATCCGCTGTGTGGGAGATGCCGGTCAGCGTTTTGACGAGGATGCCCTTCGGATGCTCCGGGCGGTACGTTTTTCCGGACAACTGGGATTTACGATCGAGGATGTGACGTTGCAGGCGATGGAGCAGAGAATACAAAATCTGCAAAAGATCAGTGCGGAGCGGATCCGTGTTGAAATGACGAAACTTTTAATTTCTCCGAATCCGGGAAGATTCCGGGTGGCGTATACATCGGGAATGACAGGGGTATTTTTGCCGGAGTTTGATCGTATGATGACATGTGATCAAAAGAATCATCATCATTGTTATACAGTGGGAGAGCACTGTATGCACAGCGTGGAAGTGATGCAGAAGTTTATGGCAGGAATGCTTCCGGAGCCGTTGTCTCCTTATGCCGCAGAGCGGATCTCACAGATCTGTGGCAGTCTCAGCAAAAAACAGTATACGATGCTTGTGCTCGCCATGCTTCTTCATGATGTGGCAAAGCCGGAGGTGATGACGGTGGATGAGCAGGGAGAGGGTCATTTCTTTGGTCACCCGGAACAGAGTGCAAAAACTGCCGGAAAGGTTCTGAAACGTCTGACCTACGATAATGAAACCATAGACACGGTGGTGCGCCTGATCCGTTATCACGATTACCGGATGGAAACCACGATGAAGTCTGTACGCAGGGCTGCATCGAAGATTGGCAGAGATATCATGTGGATGGAGTTTGTGGTGCAGTATGCAGATGTGCTGTCCCAGAGTCCGCAGACAATCCCGGAGAAGTTAGAAAAGCTGGATCAATGTATGGAGAAGTATCAGGAGATCGAAGCCAAAAGCCAGCCTCTTTCGGTGAAGGATCTGGCGGTCAACGGCAGGGATCTGATCCGGGCGGGAATTGCACCGGGACCGGGACTTGGGCAGAAGCTCTCGCAGCTTTTGGATCTGGTACTGGAGGAGCCGGAGCTAAATACAAGGGAACAGCTCTTGGAAAGAATTAAAGAGTAAAATACAAGGGAAGAGGCTGCCGCATGAATTTCTAATGCGGCAGCCTCTTCCGTGTATGGGAAAATGTCCGTAACGTGTTCTTTGATTGACAAAACAGGAATCTTTCTATAATATTGAGACATAAAGTATCACGTAGAGGTTGGTTTAAACATTAAAGTCAGGAGGATAAGGTATGAAGAAAAAGAGAGTGATGGGGCGGATACGGTATAAATCCGCCGCAATAAAATTAAAAAAGGCAGTGGCAGTACTGATGGCGGCACTGATGATGGGATCTGCAGTGGATTACACTGCACTTCCGGCTGCCTGTGCAGCGGAAGATGTCACCGGTGAGCAGGTGGCAGAGCTTACCCAGAATGGAGAGACCACAGTATATAGTTCTTTTATGGAGGCTTATCAGGCGATCACTACCAGTGACAAGGCTACCATTAAGCTGCTGCAGGATTCCAGGATATCTAAAATTACAGGAAGTAAGTATATTACATACATAACGGATAAAGAACATACTATTGTGCTGGATTTAAATGGACATACATTAAGCACAGAGGAAGTGTCTGGCTGGGACTCCAAAGAATCCACTTATGTACTGGATATAGACACATCCTCAAACTGGACCATATGTTCCGGAGCGCCGGGAGGAAAAATTCAGGATAGCGGCAGCAAAGCGGCATTGTTGGAAAATTATGGAACTCTTGCAATCGGGGGAAATGTGGAGATAACTTCAAATAGTGAGTATACCGTATTTGCTCGTGGCGGCACTGGAAACCTCAGCATTGACGGGGCAGCCATCGACAAGGTGGGAGTAATGTATGGATCTTGTAAGATCACTTCAGGGAATATAGACAATGTCTTCTGGAGGGGAGGAAAAGCGGAAATTTCCGGAGGAAAGATTGATACGGTATCAGTTATTGGAGACTATGCAGGATGGAGTAAAGGCAGTAACTTACAACTTTGTGGTGGAACCATTGGCTTGTTAAAACAAAGGGAAGAATATACCAAAGCAATGAGTACATGGTTTGCCGCAGGAACTGCTATAAAAAGCATAGAAGGCGGCAGTCTCTATACCAGAGCAGGGATCGATGCAATAGAAGCAGTGGAGGGATACCGCTGTGCAGAGAATATTGAAATGGTTCCATGCGGAAATCATGTCAATGTAAGTGGTTATTGTAAATATTGTGCCGCTGCTACCGAATGTGAACACATATATGGAGAAGATGGGATCTGTACCAACTGTGGAATGGTTGCCATAGCTACCATAAAGAAGGATAACCAACTGACCGGTTATATCACTTATGGGGAATTGTGTCAGGCAGTAAGTGAATTTACCTCGGATACCACTGCAACCATTAAAATCATGAAAGATGTTGATCTCAACCAGAGTCTCGCCTTCCGGGATGGTAAGATAACTTTAGATTTAGGGGGACATAAGATAGAGACTGCCAGAGTTAACACGGTTATTGTATCGGATCATGCAGAGGTGACGATACAAAACGGAACCCTAAAGACCGGAGAAAAAGATGTTGTCAGGGCAGAGGGGGGGAAATTAACATTAGAAAAGGGTACCACTGTATCTTCCAGCAAGCAGAATTATTATTATGCCGGATTAAGAATTGATGGAGGTGAGGTTGCCATTGATGGAGCAGGATTTGTAGATGGAGAAAGGTCTGTAGATATAACCGGTGGAAATCTTACAGTATTGGATGGAACATTTAGTGGTCAGTTTCGAAAGTACTTTTATGATGGGGAGGAGAGTCCTGAAGTTTCCTTAAGGGGCGGCAGCTATAGCGATGTGCGGTCACTAAGAGGAAACCTTAGAAGTATGTTAGAAAATGGATATGGATTCCGTTCCGGAGAAGAGGGGACGGCATGGATTGTGGACAGTGACCTGTTAGATGGGGAAGGCACAGGGGAGGATACGGCAAAGATAGTATCAAATGTAACGGTAGAAAAGCTTCCGGTAACCATCACACAGCCGGAGTCATATGAGGATTATTGTGGAAATCCGGCCCGCTTATATGTAAATGTGGATGCAGAAGAGGAAGTAACTTATCAGTGGTATCGCATTACGGGAGAGGGCAATGCGGAAGAAATAAGTGATGCTACCTCCAATACCCTTCAGGTTTCGCCATCGGAGTTCCAGCCGGGAGTAGGGATTACGTTTTATTGCATGATTTACTGGCAGGGATATTCCATTAAGAGCGAAGAGGCAACAGTGACAGAAAAAGAGGGAATTGACCACCATATCAATAAGAATATTGAGAAATATTACACAGGAGAAGCCGTTACCCTGCAGGAGGATGAAATTTTCCTTTATCAAGAGTATGGAGATGAAAATGATACATTGGTTCCCGGAGAGGATTTTAAAATTGTGGAAGGAAGCTATGAGAATAATATAGATGTGACGACAGAGGATAAGATGGCAAGTGTTAAGGTAGAGGGGACAGGAAAGTACATTGGAACCGTTCAAGTGAAATTTTCCATATTACAGGCAGAGAATGAGTTTACCGGGGAGCTTACCTGTGAGGATTATGTATATGATGGAGCCGCTGTACCGAATCCTGAGGCAGCGGCAAAATTTGGTACAGTGAAATATCGTTATGCAGCTTCTGAGACAGGAGAATACACGGATGTAGTTCCGAAGAGTGCGGGAATCTACTATGTAAAAGCATATGTGACAGAGACAAATAATTATACCGGACTGGAAAGCCGGGAAGCTGCGAAATTTGTGGTTTTCAAGGCAAAACAGCCGGAGAATACGCCAAAGGATTCCATCACAACCCCTTATACGGTGAAGAAAGTGTCTCAGGTAGAACTTCCGGCTGGCTGGCAGTGGGCGGAAGAAGATGCCTCAAAAGACCTTCCGGAAGCAGAAGCTGTGGAGGCGAAGGCGGATTATGCAGGACAGGATAAGGATCTTTACATAACGAAGCAGGTAACAATTACAATCACCCGGAGTGCCTGTGAGCATCCGGATACGAAAGTAAAAGGAGAAGAAGCATCTACCTGTACTACTGCCGGATATACCGGAGATACCTACTGTGAACAGTGTGGAAGAAAGATCAAAGAAGGGAAAGAAATTGCTCTTTTACCTCATATACTGGAAAAGATCGAGAAGAAAAATGCCACGACAGTGAAAGAAGGCAATATAGAATATTATCACTGCAGCGTATGTGATGGCTGTTTCTCTGACAGTGAAGGAACGAGTCCGATTACCAAAGAAAGTACGGTAATTCCGGTCATTAAAGTGACGCCAACGGTAACACCGTCTGTAACACCGACGGCAGGACCGAGTGCAAAGCCAACCACAGAGCCGGGGGTAGAGCCGACAGAGACACCGGGTGCAGAACCGGGTGTGAAGCCGACCGCAGTGCCAAGTGCAGAACCGGGTGTGGAGCCGACAGCAGGACCGAGTGCAGAACCGGGAGCCGAGCCGACAGCAAAGCCGACCGCAGGATCAACAGCAGAACCAGGTGGAAAGCCGACGGCAGGACCAAGTGAAGAAACGACAGCAAAACCGGGTGGAAAGCCGACGGCAGAACCAAGTGCGGTACCGACAGAGACGCCAGCCGGGGAGCCTGCAATTCCAAAGCCGACAAAGAAGCCGGTGGTCAAGCCGGCCAAAAAGGGAAAAAAGCTTACTGGCAGTAAAGGCGCAATCTATAAGGTGACAAGCGATAAAAAAGGTTCCCCGACCGTGGAGTATTCAGCAGCGGCGAAGGGAGCAAAGGGAACCATTACTATTCCGGCTCAGGTAACGATTAAAGGGGTAACATACAAAGTTACATCTGTGGGGGCATCCGCCTGCAGAAATCGTGCCGGGATTACGAAAGTGATCATAGGAAAAAATGTCACAAAGATTGGAAACCGCGTATTTAGTGGATGCAAGAAGCTGAAGAAAGTGACCATTAAAACGACAAAGCTTACAGAGAGTACAGTAGGAAGCAACGCATTCTCGGGAATATCTTCCGGAGTAGTTGTGAAAGTACCTGAGAGTAAGGTGAAAGCATACCGTAAATTATTCAAGAAAAAGGGGATCAGCGGCGGGGCAACGATTACCAAGTAATCATTTTCCGGGCAATAGAAAAGAATTACAAAATAAGAAAGGGGCTGTCACACGAATTGCGACAGTCCCTTTTAAAAAACTTGTGAAAAGCCCTGAAATGATGTAAAATGATAAAGATAGTGTTTTAATGAAAAAATGAAAAAGAAGATATATGGTAATGGAGGCAGGTCATGGACTTAAATGTGCAGTTTTATAAGATGTCAAAGCAGATGAAGACGCAGCTGTATCTGGATAATCTGACAACGATATTCAATCCGCAGGCGTTATTTTCGGATGGAACAGAATTTTACCGTTGTCCGTCCGAACCGGATCCTTATGACCGGGTGAGGCTGAGGCTCAGATGCGCCAGAGAGAATCTGGATGCTGTCATTCTGGTATTTAATGATGAGCGCATTGAGATGGAGAAGCTTTATAATGACCGCCTGTTTGACTACTATGAGACATTTGTACAGCTTGGCACGGAGCAGGTTTTCTATTACTTTGAGATTCACTGCGGGCAGATGGTATGCTATTACAACAATGTGGGGTTGTGCAATTCCGTAGAGGAGTACTACAATTTTACTATGACACCGGGTTTTCACACACCGGACTGGGCAAAGGGAGCCATATTTTATCAGATCTATGTGGATCGTTTTTATAATGGAGACCGCAGCAACGATGTGGAGGACAATGAGTACATTTATATCGGAGAAGGCACCAGCAAAGTGACAGACTGGAATAAATATCCCGCAGCAATGGGCGTCCGGGAGTTTTATGGAGGCGATATCGCCGGAGTGATGCAGAAGTTAGATTATCTGCAGGATCTGGGCGTAGAGGTTATTTATCTCAATCCGATTTTTGTATCTCCGTCGAACCATAAGTATGATATTCAGGATTATGACTATGTTGATCCTCATTTTGGCCGGATCGTCAAGGATGAGGGAGAGCTTTTACAGAAGGATGAGCAGGGAAACTGGAAGTCGGATCCCGATTATCCGAATAAAGCTGCATCCCGTTATATCTGCCGTGTAACGGATAAGGAAAATCTGGAAGCAAGTAACCGGCTTTTTGCCGAGTTTGTGGAAGAGGTTCATCGCAGGGGCATGAAGGTCATTCTGGATGGTGTGTTTAATCACTGTGGTTCCTTCAATAAAT
>OGQZ01001312.1_pt1 | contig 19321 bp, 21 predicted proteins | sample 1553321 | NCBI WGS metagenome assembly OGQZ01 (sample SAMEA2579958, study PRJEB22360) | human gut metagenome | reverse complement strand
CAGGCATCGTCAGCCAGTCCCTCTCCTGCCCCATGACACATGGCACTGAGCTCCTCCAAGCGTTTCATCTCAAACTCGAAGAGGTCCCATCCGGCGATACGCTCCCTGGGCTGCGACTTCGCCTTTATCCATCGGCAAGCCTTCACCACGCTCACTCCGTCGGGAATGAGCACATCGCCGCGCGTAAGTGCCTCGGCAAAGAGAGAATCCTTTCGCGCCGTGTTATACGAATGGGCATTGATGGTATTGATAAGCAGTTTCCCCTCAGGCAGTGCTTCGAGTTGCGCCCTGCTGCAGAGGATATCCAGGTTTTTAAGTTTGAATGTCATTTTGATTTATTTCCTTATGAAATTGTAATAGCTATGCGGATTTTTCCGTGCCTCGTCCGCTTTTCTGTAGTTGAGTTTATGTATTGCCACATGGTCAACCAGTTCCTGCCACGCCTCCTGACTATAAGTGCGGGAGAGGGCGTCGCCGAGAAAGAAACTGTATCGGTTGTTCAGTTTGGGCATTCCACGTTCCATCTCCGGGAACGCCTTCAGGGCACAACTGATGAACAAGTGCATCATATAATAATCGATGGTGCAGTCATAATCACGCCAATATGCGGTGAGCATATCATAGACAGAGGTAAGGACAACGTTGTCTGGCGTGGCGGCAATAAACCAATTGGACAATCCGCTTGGATATCGGTCGCCCTTACGGTAATATCTGAACACGGCAAACCGGCTGTTTTCCACCTCAGTCCACTGTTTCTGCAACTGCTGATTGTCAAAACCCGTACACAACACGGAGGCATCCATCCACACGCCGCCATATCGCTTCAAGACCGCCACACGCAACACATCGCTGAACAATGCAGCCGGAATCATCCCCCTCGCATATTTCTCCTCCACCCATTCGGGCAGTTCCACCCATTGGCGGTAGTTGTCAAGAGTGAGAATCCGATGTTCATAGAAGGGAAAGCATTTCCGCTGTGATGCCATGCAAGATCTCACGAGAAGAGGCGCCTGTTCCATTCCCTGAAGCCAGGCAGTCCAAATAATGGGCGGCACATTGCCCGCGGCTTCATCATTGCGATGCTGCCTGTCTGAGCTGTTTCTGAGCAAGTGGCCATATCTGTCAATCAGCTTCTGTTCTGCCTTTTCCTGCACGACATAATACACGGTTTTCAGCGAACGCCGTTCTTTGATGCAACGAAAAGCGGCAGCAATGATAGGCTTTGTCAATCCCATCCTGTAATATTCCCACAAAAGTTTCAGTCCGCCGAATTCGCGGAATCGTATCCAGGCACGCTTAAAATCCAGACTATTCTTACACATTATTCTATTGACGACTACCCCGACAACAGCCGCTATTTCTCATTCAGTTTTTCATACCACTTCACCATCGTCTTAGCCTTCTCTTCCCAAGACAGTTCGATTTGTCTCTGCCTGCAGTTTGCTGACAGTTGTTTAAGCAAGCCCCTGTCACGCTCCAGTTCATTGAGGATGCGGGCGAAATCGCCGACGGATTGTGCAGGATTGGATAGAGGAATCTTTCTGCCGACATTGTGGTTCACGGCGTCGCCCTGGCCGCAAGTGTCAAAACATACTACAGGAAGATTGTTGCCGATGGCCTCCAATACTACATGCGGCGTACCTTCAGCCACACTTGTAAAGAGGAACACATCAGACTGCTGCATAATGGTCTGCACCTCATCATGACTAACGGCGCCATGCCAAACGCACTGTTCGGCAATACCAAGCTCAGCAGCCAGTGATTTATATTGTCCGGCATCACCTCCGCCCACTATGTGCAGGATTATCTTGTCGCTTTTAGCTTTTCCTATACTCATCAGGGCCAGTCCTAACTGTTTCCTAAAGTCCATCTTGCCAACCCAAAGCACATCGAAAGTCTCTTTTCCCGTCTTATCCATCAATGGACGCTCTTGGATATAACATCCCGTTTCGTTGAGCAAAGGAGAGCCTATATCAAAGTATTTTTTGAAGGAACGCTGAGAGTTGGAAGAAGCAGAGAAAACGACAGATGATTGCCGTGCAGCCCTCTTCAACCTAGTGGAATATCTCAGTTGAATACCGGTCAGGAAATTCTTCAAGCGCATAAAGAGTTTCGTCTTCACTTCTGCTCCATCCAAATAAGCTACGGGGAATTTGTCTTTGGCGTCTACCGGTCCCCAGACGAAGGGCAATTCATTTTCCTCCGACAGTTTCCAGAGATATCCCGGCTCACGGAATCCTATCATATTCAACTGATGCAGGATATCTATCTGCTCCTTCGAACAGATATCCTTTGCCATGAGATACGTTTTCCACTGCCACTCACGATAATACTTATAGAATCGCCAGTCGCCCTGGTTCCAACACATCTTGCGGATTTCCTCCGACACGGGGTTATAATAGAAATGCATGTTCCCGCCTTGCTCCAGGGTCGGTACCACGGTCTCTATTTTCTCGCGAAACTCCCCTTCGGTAATGATATGCAGTTCGCAGAACTTGGCGAGATTGCTCACCCAGTTCCATGCCATCCCCGGTTCGCTGCCCATTCCCGGGGAGCAGGCGTATGCGTTGATTAGAATTTTCATATAGAAATAATATTAGCCCAGGAGAACAGTTTCATACAAATTCTCCACACTCTCATTCACTCTCTCCGGTGCGAACACCCTTTCGCCAAAGGTTTTAGAATAAACCGCAATATCCATTCTATGCTCAGGCGATTCTATCAGGCGCTTCAATTGGCAGGCTAATGCCTCAGCATCATCAAATGGGAAAGTCAGGCAATTTCTGTCCTCCTCTATCACGTCGGGCAGACCGCCAACAGGAGTCGACACCACTGCGACGCCTCTTGCCCATGCCTCCAACACGACCATCGGAAATCCCTCATTGCGCGAACACATGCAATAGATGCTCGCTCTGTTCCAAACATCCTCCTTCTGCTTGCCCGTGATATAGCCCGTGAAGGTCACACAGTCGTCAAGCCCCATATCGTGGCACAAACGGCTGTAGCCCTCCACATCGCCGTTACCCATAATCGTGATGTGCCAGTCGGGGAAGTCGCCGCGTAGCCGCTTCCACGCCTGCAGCAGCAAGTCGGCACGCTTGTTCTCGTCCAGATGCGCCGCAAAGATAATGCTCTTCTCCTTTATAGAATAATCTACGGCAGGCGTCGGAGCGCAAGCATTGTATATCACCGCCGTCTTCGCCTTCACCATTGGGTAGAGCGTCTCGAAGAGGTTCTGCCACTTCTTCGCCAGGAGCACCACACGGTCAGCCCGATTCAGGCACCATATAAACAATTTGTTCTTAGTATGGTTTTCCAACTGGTTGCCCATGTGAACATGCATGATAATCTTCTTTCTGCCAAGTAATGCCAGCAATAGCACAGGCATTTGAATAATCAGACAAATCCTGTCAGGCACCGTATGGAAATGTACGATGTCGTATCCCCATATCGTGAAGAGCGCCTTGGCGTATGCTTTCAGAGCATACCATAGCTTCACGCCATAGTTGCGCTGAATCTGAGTGCCTAACCATCCACAATGGTATTTCTGCCAAAAGGGCATCCCCTTCATCAGTCTGACGACACTCGCCACGCCTCCCCCACTCTGCTCAGCAGAGCCAACCATCAAGACTCTAGTCATTTGGTGTTCTCCGCTTGTTCACTTACTGTTGCAGCCATCTGGCGTTGCCTTTCAATCATCATATTCCTGTTGGCATTCAGACAGAGAGCAAGGAGCATGCAATATCCCATACCCTTACCAGAGAGCCATGACGAGTCAGCCGTCTGCTCGATGGCGAGACAACAAACAGTGATCATCGCCACTCGATAATAGCGCATATCCTGAATAACATTTATCTCCTTGAACCTTCGTTTCCAGAACCACAAGAAAAAGAAAACTCCGACAATTCCAAACTGAGCCAAAGTAGGATAATATGAATCACAAATAAAGCCTCCAGCTTCATCAAGTCCCCAAATGTCATTCAAATTGTATTTATAATATAATGGAGAATAAAATTTCCATGCTCCATTACATGCAAATGTTCCCATACCCGGTCCGAAGGGTAAATAATCATACAAAATCTTCAGCGAAGTTTTGTATGTCATAGGACGTGCCAAATATTCATTGTTCAATCCTGATACATAATAAGCATCAAAACGTGTCCATGTCACAGTCAAGACAATTGTTGCTATTACAGTGCAATAAAGGATTGTTTTGGGAGACCTGAAATTAAGTCGCTTTTTCAAGAAGTAGATAAAGGCGATAAAGCAGACCACCTCACCCATAAACTTGTACTTAGGAGCTATCATTCCCATCAAGACCAGCAATAACGCAATATTGCGGTTGCGCTTTGTCTGCTTTGTCAACAGATACCACGACATACCCGTACAAATAGCCAACTGGCCAAGAACCGGGAACTCAGCATTTCTATTTTCAAAAGAGTCCGGATGATAGATTATCCATGACACCAATGTCAAGACCATCGTCGCCAGCATCCATTTTTTCTGTTTCTTCGAGAATTGAGGATTCAGAATCCAAGTGCAGAAAATAATGGTATACGGGCGGACCTCCTGCATCAAGTCAAGCAGAATGCCTCCCAAGACATTGACTCCCCAGATCAATGAATAAACGAAATAAAAAGCTATAACACCCAAACATACAATAAACTCTTTCCTTGGTTTCCTGTTGATATAGCGTTTCCGACACATCAGCAATGTAAACAAGAACAAGACTATTGTCATCATCTCATCTACACTGGAGAAGCCAGGCAAATCATTGTATGCTATACATGTAGGGAAATATATTATCCAATATAGTGTAAAAAATATCGATATTCCTTTCATTACTAAAAGTTTTATATAAATAATGCATAATGACTAATTCTCAAACGGAATTTGGAACCAACTGAATTTATTACGCTTCCAGGTTTTTTGGCCTACTATATAGACTAATTTTACAAACCATTTAGGCAAAATGCTTTTGATAGTTTTCTTTTGTTGTTGTTTCATCCAACTTCCAGCATAATTGTGAGCACAGAAGCTTTTGGTTGTTTGATGAACCTCAATAGCATTGCGGCTATTAAAAAAATATCTGTCAAAGACAAACATTTCTTTTTTCTCAATACTGAAGTTATGAGATTTTAGAGATGACAGATCCGAAATTTTCCAAAATTTATATCCTAATTCTGTCAACACATGATGAAAGCGACATGGAAGCGTCAACATATCATAGTCACCGTTATTCTTGATAAATGTTTTATCTTTATATGTGTCCAAAATATCTTTAATCCATTTGCATTTAGGCGTACAACCTATAACAGCAGCCTCAAATGCACGTATCTGATCTGCACCTACGAAGTAAGGCAAATTCAATAGAGGCTCAAAACTCTTATATACCAACACATCAGAATCGAGATATATTCCTCCATAGTCATTGAAACTCTTCAATACTTCTACATCAGAATCTAAATAAATTCCCCCATAATTGTACAAAGCGTAAAATCGAATGTAATCTGCAGCAAAAGCATATTTCTTGGCCTCAAACGCCTGTTTTGTCCAAATTGCACTGTTGATATCAAATCGTTTGGTATCCCATACCCAAACCTCATAATCAGGTAAATATTTTTTCCAAGAATCTAAACACTTTTGAATCTCTACAGGATAAGGATCACCAGACAACCAACAAAGATGGATAATCTTTGGTATCATATTTTTTATGTATTAATTATAATTCAAAACCGATATTTTTCACACTTCATACCCCAAATTGACAAGCCACTCCTTAACATGCTGCATTCTTAGTTCCCAAGGCGCCATTTTCACAGCAACATCCCGATTTCTGTCAACCAGAGGCTGATAATCCTCAATATGGTCAAGTATCTTTTTCACTTCTTTTCTGAAATTCTCTTCTGAGCTTTCATCGATTGCTACTTCTATAACAGGATTGTAGCCTATAAGATCAACAAGTTCCTGCGGTGCATGGCCAACCATAACAATGCGCGACAGCATATTCTCCCAATAGCGCTGCGTCAATGTCTCCACACAACCCCCGATAGTGGGATCGGTATAGTTTTTAGTCAGTGCTATTGTTATCTTGGCATCCGCCATCGCATCATGTAGCTCTTCGTCCGTCAATCGTTTTTCCAGATTGCCCGTACACAAATGATTGATTCCTTCAAATTCAGACTCTCCAATCACTAATTTATTTGTCCGCCCAAACTCGAGCAAGTCAATCTTTCTGTCTTTCAGCAACGTTCCTTCATAATGCTTACTAATATCAACACCTTCTGTCACGACAAGGATATTCATATCCGGGAAACGCTCCTGTATACGTGCTGCATTTTGTCTTGAAGTAAAAATGGCAGTCTTCACATCGTGTTTTTTCAGCCAACGACTCATTCTGTTGTCAAGACAAGGCCAACAATCCCAGATGAAAGGAATGATTTCGTAGCTTACATAATCGGGAAAAGCATCAAACTTACGATTGATTGGTTCCATGAATCGAAGTCTTGCCTCCTTTTTAGATTTCCATAGCGAAGGCAGTTCGTGGTTATGAAAGAATCCAGCAACTTTTCTTATGCAAGGATAACGGGTTACCGCCACCTCTCCGCCAATATTTCCCCAAGCTTCGTACGGTCCCATTTTGAAGTTTACGATGCCTTTTCTAATATAAGGCATAACAGCCCTCACTTTTTTAGCCATTGTCTAAACTATTTCCTTCTCAATCTATTATATATTTTAATTGCTATCACACGTGGGAAAACGACAAGGCTATAGAATTTTGCCGACCATATTCCGCAATGAACACAAAGCCACAGCAACCGCTTAGCTTTTGCCATTTGTCGTGGCGAGCGATAGTCGAAGGCATTCAATCTCTTACGGTTCTCCTCAAAACTATCCTTGCTGTTTTCTATCAAGACAAAGTCCGCAGCATCGTCAATTGGCTGATTCGGATAGTTATAAGTGCCAGCAGTCTCGCCATTCAGGTTAGTGTCAATATTCTGACAGTATAATCCACTACCGTCAAAGCCCTGATTCCGGACCTTAGATACAACTGGCGTAATGGCATATTTATCATATACTGCAAGGAACGCTCTACATGCAATATCTGTCTTGCTTGTAAGCATACCATTGCCGACACCCGTAATGTTACATGCAGCCTCAATATATTCTTTAAGGCAGGCATCTATCATTTTTTGATAGCCCCGTTTCTTGATGAATTTCGGTAGATCGGCTAGCATAAGTCCTTTATAATAATAGTCGCTACACTTGTCGTCTTTGGCTTTCCACATTCCAGCTCCCCACACAGAAACGTTTATCTGTTGCTTCAAAACTGTAGCTCCGTCAGAAACGTCCCAATCTATGGGGTAGCTGTATCCACAAATAGCCACAACATCAGAATCATCCTTATATTTCTCCAGACAGGTGTTCATATACTCCAAGAAGTTTGGAGAAAACACGTTATCGTCTTCTGATGTAATATAAATATCAAAACGCTCTAAAGCCGCTTTCTTTAGCTCTTTACTATTCTTACTAGCGCCGTAGTTTACCTCTCTCTCAAAAACGTGGATTTTCTTGAATGTCATATCGCCCACATCTTTGAGGTAGCTTTTTATTTTCTCGTAACCAGGGCGATGGCTCTCCTTTGCCGGATAGTCCAATCCGATAAACACTTCGGTTTCCTCTGCCCATTTACACTTTGAGAGCGACTCCAAGCATTCTTTAAAGTGCTTGTATCTACACAATGTAGGTATTATAACTGGTGCATATATCATGATAATCTATTTGCTTTTAATTCATATCCTTAAAACTCTTTCTTTTTCCTCGTCCAACAAACATTCTATCACATTTGCCTATCGACTTTGCAAATAAGATTGAGCGTTTTTTATATCTTTTGAAGCCTTACTCCCCATTCACAACAACAAACTCATAATATACAAAAAACTTATATATCCCCATTCGGACAGTAGATTCTGCCTGTGTTCCAGGTGATCACATGAATACTGATAATGCTAAGATTAGCTGTTTTTCATCGAGAAATACCTATCCATATAAAGATAGAGCATATACTTCTTACCTACCTTTCTATTAGACTGTATAATTGACCAATCACCATTATCATTAGCTTCAACCATAACCCAACCCTTGTTGCTATAGGCTATATCCCAAGAAACCAAAGTTGTCCCCTTTAGATAAAGAGACATCTCTTTTACCAACGAAAGAGCAGTGTCCCATTCGGGGAGATGAAAGCCCTTGAATCTATAACCTGTGTCTGGATGTTTTTCATAAATAGTTCCATTATATGATATGGCATCAGTTTCAACTTCACCATTTGATGGGTTTATACTAGCATACATTCCGCCAGAACCTGCATTATCTTTAATTGAGTCTCCAGCGCCAACACGCCATGTTGCTCCCATAATATTAACATCCCCATTTACCACAAAAGTTACGACTCTACAAGAATTGATAGATTGAGGATGCATAAGGGATGTTTCTTTTCCCTGAATAATCAATTCTTCCAATATAAATGAGCCAGCCTTAATTTTTGTAGCAAAGAATTGGTCTGCATCTATTTTTTCACTATCAACTAGTTCTATACCATGTCCTGAATGTTCTCCTATCGGTTTATATATGAATCGAGAATGTGAAGCTAAAAATAATTTGAAATCAGCCTCATCGTCTTTTTTAAAACAACCTACAACATCACGCTTATAGAATTTCTTGTATTTCTGATAGCATGCATATTTATTTGTCATCAAAGGCAATATAGCAGGATCATTCAATATGTCACAATAATAGTATCTCAGTTTATCCGAAACAAAAGAATTTCTATATTCTAAAGAACTATTATTTGCGAAATCATAAATGCAATAATCCTGAAAACTAATGCCAAATCTATGCAAGCAATAAATCATATCCTTTACCAAGGCTGCTTTATCTGTTATTGCTCTTGCAACTATATGGTTGGAAATTGCTTTTTGAGCCATTTTGCCCCCCAACATAGTATTTATGATCAAAGATACAATAGTAATACAGATATATTCTTTTCCAAAAAGAAGATGTGTCAGCCTTCTGACTGAGCCATTTTTCAAATGGCGTATTCAATTTCCATCTAGCGATTCTAGATGACATTCCGAAATAAATATCTTTCTGCATATCAACAAATTTACAATTGATAATAATCTTCTTCTCGTCCCCAAAGTTTAGCAAAGGGCTGCGTTTCCATTTCTTTTTTGAAGTTAACGAGATAATCATGCCAGCTGTATTTAGGTTCATAACCTAACTCGAAAACAGTCTTCTGAATATCTAACACGAACTGAGTGCCATTTGGCTTTTCAGGTCTGTATGTAATCTGTGGCTTATTTCCTTCTGGGCCAAAGACATCAACAATGCCTCTGATTCGCTCTTCAAGTGTTGTGCCTCCACTGCGAACATTATAAATACCTCCATCAACATTGGCGACAAGAGCCTTCTCTATGATCTGTAAAAAATCATAGACACTTATCGTTTCCAACAGTCGACATGGATCTCCCCAAATTTCTATAGGCTCACCTTTCATAGCCTTGTAAATTAAAGCTCGGTCGGAAACTAAGACCTTCTTTCCATCCGTGAAGGTATATGGATTAGGATGATATAGGTATATTCGGGACAAACGGATGATAAAACGCTTTATGCCATATTCTTTATAATAATGCTCTATCATATCACACGCTGCGTTTTTTGCTATAACATACATCCAATGGTCTCCTTCTGGCACTTCTCGTCTTGAGTCTGCAGGAATAGGAACTTTAGTTCCAAAAAGATGATGAATATCAAACAAGGTTTGAGGGAAAAGAATTCTTTCAGCACCAACCTTACGCGTATACTCAAGAACATTTAAAGTTCCTTGTATTATAGACTGTATGTATGGCGTTGCCGAAAAACCTTTCATCACAGCAGGCAACATCCCTGCGAAATGCAATACTGCATAAATGTTTTCTTGAGGCAGTTTATCAAAATCCTTCTCATTTTCCACATCCACAGAATAATATGACATACCATTACTCTCAAAAAAACCATTGTCATTTTTACGATGACCAACAGGAATAACTTCATACCCCAATCTATGCAAATGCATAGATATATTTGCTCCAAGATTGCCCGTCGCTCCAAAAACTACAACTTTTTTCATATTCTTTTATTTATGGAATTATTTTATGGTCTGATTTATATATCAGATAACCATCTCTTTCATAGTTAGAATGACTTTCTTTTAACTCTTCTGTCGAAATACGCCCTTCCACAAACCAATCTTTGTCCTTGGCTTGTTTAAAGAAAGGAAGCAGATATTCTGTCTGCTTGCACAAATAATAAATTCCGGCATAGGCAGGCTCTGATACTTGAACCGGGTTTTTAAAAACTCCCAAAGCGACATCGATCATTCCTCTAAGATAATCAATACCTGTACTCATCTGCACTAGTCTGTTGGATATTTCATCTCCTCCTCCTCTGAGATTTATCTCTATAAGATATAATTTGTTGTCTTGATATTTTACTTCAATATGAGAAGCACCATTAGAGTATCCTATCTCAGATAATAAAAGAGGTATAACCTTCTTGATTTTGTCCCTCATGAATGGAGACAAATCTGCAGGTTGATGATGTCCTAACTCAACAAAATGTGGAGCGGAAGAACTGTCTTTATCTGTTATCTGTATTACATAATGTGTTCCTTTGTAAGACAAGCTTTCTATAGACAATTCCTTTCCTTGTATATATTCTTCTACCAGGATGTCACCATCTGAAGAATCCTGCGCATATTTGATCGCAGTGATAAAATCCACTGGATTATCTACGAATGAAACCCCTGCTTTTGCACTACCTTCACATGGCTTTACAACACAAGGATATAGGTTTAAATCAGTACCACCATATTTGTAAAAGCGCGGCTTTGAAAGACCGTCTACACATTTTGAAAGTTGTCGAATTAAATACTTATCGTGTAATTTCTCTAGAATTCTATAAGGAGTTCCATTCAGTCCTAACTTCTCAGAGACATAAGAGGATACTTCAGCTGTCAATTCTGAAGCATTAGACACTACCCCTTCAATATTCAATTCTTTGCACAATTCAACGATTTTGTCTTTTTCTAAAATTGAAATGGGATAGAAATGATCTACAACGTCCTTACAGACAGCTCCTTGATCCCAGGCAAAACAAAATGTTTCTATTCCAAGATCTTTAGCTTTCTGACATATTGGTAATTGTCCTTTTGAAGCGCCAATTATTGCTAATCTCATGGTTTCCTAATTATAACATTTAACCATTGCTTTGGATCGGCAATTGCTTTTTCCAATTCTTCGGCATTATCAAAACGCAGTACGAGCGTACCGATTGCATCATTGGCTGCTTCAAATCCATGAACAAAGTCACCGGGGTTCACCCAAAGGTCTTCTTCTACGATTTCCGCAGGCAACGACGAATCGATCTGCAATCCGACAAACTCACCATCTTTCTCTGCATGAAGAATTATCTCTGCCCAATGTCCGTTGTACGGTTTCTGCTCGATGGCATCAGGTTCGTCGCCAACCATTGCACGTGTAATGGCTGTAATCATATCCACCCCCGTAGCATATCGAAGCATCTCGCACAAGCGATTTCCTCCTCCACGAGGAGTCAGTTCCATTATGTATGGCTTGTTGCTAGGCGAAACTCGTGTCTCGATATTGAAAACAGAGGTCTTCATTCCAAGAAGTGTGATGAGACGTTGTATCTCTTTTGTGAGATATCCTTCTTCTTCCTTTGTAAAAGTAGAAGGCCACGAGTAAGCTGCTGGGGTATACGGATTGGTAGCCTTTGCATCGAAGCGTTGAGCACTAAAACTTACGAATTTCAATTTTCCTTCCAGTGCATAGCTATCTGTATCAGACGAACAACCTTTCTTTTCAAGAAATTCTTCAATGATGATATGTCCGCCGATAGTATACTTGAAAGCATACTCGATGGCTGTCGGCAGTTCTTCTTCACTGTCTACACGTGTACATCCCTTGCTTCCTGCAGAATCGGTAGGCTTCACGATAAGAGGGTAAGAGAAATTGTTTCGAGCCTGCCATGCCTCTTCCATGCTTGAGAAGCCGAAAGCCCATGGCACGTTGAAACCATTCTCTGCAAGGAAGGTACGGAACTTATCCTTATTCTGCAGAATCTCTACAGATTCGAATGGACCGAACGACGGCAATCCCATCTTGTTCTGCACGTATGATGCAGCAACAACGCCAGGGTCAACACCGAACGACATAATACCATCAATCTGTTTCTCTTGAGCCACTTTCAATACGGCCTCCTTGTCTATGATGCTGACATTCACATATTCATCAGAATATTTGTGAGCTATATTATCTGGAAGATAATCTGCCGTTATCACATAATAGCCTTGCTCGTGAGCGGCCTTGATAACAGGCAGTAGATACCGGATGCCTCCAAGGAGCATCAACTTTTTCTGTTTCATAAGCTATTGATTGTTATATGTATTGTGTTATTCAACAATACAGTCAATCACCCTCTGTATATCCTCATCGCTAAGCCCATGGTGCATAGGCAGGCAGATTACGCTGTCAGCCATTTTATGGGCTTCGGGCAAATTAGCGGGATCTGCACTTTCAAGTCCACGATAGGTTGAGAACTCAGAAATAAGCGGATAGAAATAACGGCGACCAAGTATACCACGCGATTTCATCTTGGCATAAAGTTCGTCACGGGTCATTCCGTATTTCTCTGCATCCACAAAGATTGGAAAGTAGCTATAATTATGTCTCACTCCAGGCATATCGTCGAAGAACGTGATTCCCTCTACCTGCCGCAAAGCTTCTCTATATCTGATTGCCACCTGATGACGAGCCTCGATGGCAGCGTCTACAAGGCGGAGGTTGAGAATGCCGTATGCTGAACGCATCTCGTCCATTTTGCTGTTAATGCCAGGACCCACAACCTCTGTTTCTCCGGCGAAACCGAAGTTCTTCAGATAATCGATGCGTTTCTTGGTCTTTTCGTCATGCATCACCATCGCTCCGCCCTCAATGGTATTGTAGACTTTGGTTGCATGAAAACTCAAAGTGGAAATATCGCCAGCGTTAAGTATCCCCTCGCCATCAACCTCCACTCCAAAGGCATGGGCGGCATCATAAATCACTTTTAGTCCGTATTTGTCAGCGATATCTTGTATTGCCTTCGTATCACATGGCTTTCCATACACATGCACTGGCATGATAGCCGTCGTCTTCGGAGTGATGGCAGCCTCAATCTTGTTCGGATCCATATTGCCCGTAGCCGGATCGATGTCAACAAACACCGGTTTGCAGCCATTCCACCAGATGCTGTGTGTAGTAGCCACGAAACTGTAGGGCGTGGTAATCACTTCTCCAGTTATGCGCAACGCCTGCAATGCCGTGAGCAAAGGCAGCGTGCCATTGGTGAAAAGGCTTACGAACGGCACTTTCAGATAAGCAGCCAGTTCTTTCTCCAGCTCCTTATGATAGTCACCGTTGTTAGTAATCCACTTACTCTCCCAAATCTTCTTCAGTTCAGCTGTAAAATCGTCGAGACTTGGAAGGAGAGGCGACGTTACGGTTATTAAATTCTTATCCATAAGATATATGTTTTTGTCCAACGATGATATTTTTTACTTTCCATAAACCAATTTTTCAATCAGCTGTCCTTTATGAAGTACATTACCTACGCCAACAGACAATGCTGTAATGACTGTAGCTAAGCCGACAGCCAATATAAACATCAGCAGATTATTGCCTGATTCCTCCATGTATTTACACACGTCTTGCATATGAACAATGCTGATAAAGAAATAGTGGAGGACATACACGTCAAGCGTTCTCTTGCCCACATAGTCTAACATACGTTCGAAGCGTGACGTCTCACCATGGCGTGCCATAAACAAGGTCACAATGACAAACGCCATGCAGAACGGCATGAAGATGTGTCTGTTCAAGCTGTCCAAAGCATGAATCGGCATATCTACGCAGAACAAGACGGCATACAGCACGATGCAGGCAGAGAACATCCAGTTTGCATTCTTCGCCTTTTCCAACAACCGGTACTTTGTGGTGAAAACGCCAAGCATAAAGAACAGATAGAAGTTACCGCAATTCAGCATACAGAAGTAATCTTTCGTCTGTGCTGTATATTTCCATAGTACGGAGTACCCCCCACAAGGAAATTGCCAATGCAACATCTACATACCACTTTTGCTTGACATTCAAGCGGTACAGCGAAAGCGACACATAGAATACAGCCAAGGTCATCAGATACCAGTAGCCGTTCTTGTTTGGCGATGCAAGGAAGCCGATCAAGCCTGTCAAGAAGTCTTTAGAAAAGGTCATGGTGAAACACATTCCAAACACAACCAACGGCAACAGCAGTCCTTTCAACTTCTTGCCCAACTTTCCAAAGCCCCAATACGGAACCACAACACCTGAGCAAGCCACAAGACCACTCAGGAACATGAACAAAGGCATGTGAAAGCTACTTAGCCATTTATACGTGATATCCTCACCCTGGTTGAAAATCATTCCGTACACATGTCCCATGACAACCAAGAAGATTGCCATGCCCTTCATTCGGTCGATATAATCAATACGTTGTTTCATTATTTTAAATTCTTTATCACCCGGCAAGGATTGCCAGCTGCCACGCAATCGGCAGGAATACTCTTTGTCACTACGCTACCTGCACCAATGATGCTTCTTGCCCCGATCGTCACACCTTTGAGGATAATGCAGTGGGCACCTACCCAAACGTCATCCTCTATAACTACCGGTGCTGACTTCGTGCCTTCGTTGGAACTGCGACGAGCCATATAATCCATCGGATGGGCATCTGTGTCAGTAATAAGCACACAACCTCCAATCTTCACATTGTTACCGATTCTGGCACTTTCATGAATCCACAACCGTGTACTACTCATTCCTACATTGTTGCCAATGGTAAGTGCCGCTCCTGGTTCTACGTATACATCAGCCTGCAGATTGCTTGCTATAGGATTCACACCATTTCCAGAGGAGAGATAGAAATTATCTCCTATATTCAACTTACTCCCCGATTAACCACGACACCTTGCCGGGAATCTGAAGGTTCTTACCAAACACAACGCCATGCGCCTTCAATATCATGCGGTTGATTCGTGGATACAACTTGATGCGAAGGGTTGTGGGGAAGTTGAGGAGTTTTATGAGAAACTGTTTCATTGTCATCACTTTTTATCAAAATATTTCTTCAATGCTTCCATATCATTCAGCAGTATCCAGTTCTTTTCAAACCATTCCGGCTGATTATTCCACCACTTGGTTTTCTGTAGGAACTGAATTGTTTCGTCATCATAACGATAGCCAATGACTTTGGCGGGGACACCACCTACAATTGCGTAAGGCGGAACATCTTTTGTAACCACGGCATTGGCAAGGACTACCGCTCCATCGTGTATCTCAACCCCACCAATTAAAGTGACGTTGGAACCAATCCAGCAGTCGTTACCGATTTTGTTTACAAGTTCTCTGGCTTTATCATAGAACTTGAACTCCTCTATCATCTGCTCTGTAGCAAACGTCTTACCTTGCGGATTGTTTCCGTTGTCATTACTTTTTCCTTATTGCCAATGATTCGAATCCTCAATGCCAAAAATCGAAAATTACAGAGCTAATCGTTTGGATACGATGAAACGGCTATAACCTATCTCTTCCCCAAAAGCACTGGTGTATACTTCTCTATCATGACCGTTCCCCAATAAGCCACAAATACAATTGCGACATAAGCCACGAGGAAACAGGCAATCCATAACATAGAGCCTGGTTCAAAGACTCTGTTCAAGACCACCGCTGCCGTATGACACATGGGGGAATGCAAGAGCATTATTCCCAACGAATGTTGACCTAACGATGCGAGCCACTTATGATTATGAAGTTTGTCTGAGATGAACATGAATGGGACAAAGCACAAAATCATCAATACCAAAGCCACTACATAGTATGGCGCAAAATTACCATTCGACTGTGGTACTATAGTAAAGTTGGCATAATGCATTATATACACGAGCAAAGCTATAACACCACACATCAAAAGCCACTTATTTGAAATGACCTCTCTGAGATAAGGATAACAATACTTACCTGCCACATAAAAAGGCAGAGCGGCACATCCCTCATCCAACAGGAACGGCATATTCACTGTCATACCTATATAGCCTATCGCTATACAGACAATACAGACTACATATTTAGGAAGTTTCGTCTTTACCAATCCCCAAGTCAACGCCTTGGCATAAAGTAAAGCGAAAAGAAACCACGCAGGACCATTATAACCAGTAATGATATAACAATTGAACGGATTCTCTCCCCAACTCCTGTCTTTCACATAGCCCAACAGTTTGATATACGCTGTAGCTATCAAAATCCATATTACAGCAGGCAATATCAATGTACGGAGAGATTTAGGGAACCACTGACAAAACGGTTTTTCCGATCGGTCAAAGAAACCACTCATAAGGAAAAATACCGGTACTGCTATGAATGTCAAAGCATAGTCTACAACGCCAAAGACCTCTGTATGAATACAGGCAATAAGCAAAATACCGAGTCCCTTTGCCACATCGACATATAAATCCCTATTGCTATTTACCATAAACTAATTTGCTTATATATTTGGAATGAATGTGTATAAATGTCCTACAACAACCAAGATGATAGCCAATCCCTTTATTCTGTCTATATACAATATTCTTTGTTTCATCAATTTATAATCTTTATAACCCTGCACGGGTTACCAGCTGCCACGCAGTCGGCAGGAATGCTCTTAGTCACCAAACTACCGGCACCTATGACACTTCTTGCCCCGATCGTCACCCCTTTGAGAATAATGCAATGAGCACCTATCCACACGTCATCCTCTATAACTACCGGTGCTGACTTTGTGCCTTCGTTGGAACTGCGACGAGCCACATAATCCATCGGATGGGCATCTGTGTCAGTAATAAGCACACAACCTCCAATCTTCACATTGTTACCGATTCTGGCACTTTCATGAATCCACAACCGTGTACTACTCATTCCTACATTGTTGCCAATGGTAAGTGCCGCTCCTGGTTCTACGTATACATCAGCCTGCAGATTGCTTGCAATAGGATTCACACCATTTCCAGAGGAGAGATAGAAATTATCTCCTATCGTAATCCTCGCCCCACGTATTAGCCATGACACCTTGCCTGGAATTTGGAGATTCTTGCCAAACACGGCTCCATTGGCCTTTAAAATCAAACGGTTGATATGAGGATAGAGCTTTATTCGAAGTGTGGACGGAAGATTCAAAAATTTAATGAGGAATCGCAACATAGCTATTACTTTTTATTAAAATGTTTTTTCAATGCTTCTAAATCATTCAATAATCTCCAATTCTTTTCGAACCATTCGGAAGTATTGTTCCACCATTGTGTTCCCAACAAGAAATGAATCGTTTCTTCATCATATCTGTAACCTATAACCTTTGCAGGTATTCCGCCAACAATGGCATAAGGCGGCACATCCTTTACTACCACTGCATTTGTAAGTACTACAGCGCCATCATTGACGACTACGCCACCTATCAACGTAACATTGGCACCTATCCAACAGTCATTACCTATTTTGTTTACAAGTTCTTTGCCTTTGTCATAAAACAAGAACTCTTCTACCATTTGCTCCTTGGCAAAGGTTTTACCCTGAGGATTGCAGCCAGGGCGTTTAGAGAAGAACAACGGACTGGTAGCAGCAAAAGGAGCCTTATATGCATGAGTGCCGTTGATATAACGACAATTGGGACCAATAGACGTAAATCGTCCTACTTCAGCACTCACCAATCCTCCTCCACCGATATATGAACCATAACCCAAAGTTCCAAAGAAATTCGTATGCTGTCCCACCATATTCATACCCTCAAATTGGCAGCGGTAAGAAATATGCGTGGAATACCAGAACTTAACCTTCTTCCCGTTGTGGAATTTATGCCACAAAAAGAGCAACAACTTATAGAGAAATGGCAATTCCTTTATCATCTTTAAACACATATAAGTATTTAGCCAAAAAACAATTACAAGCAGTCAATATAGAGAAGTCTTCTTAAAAATGATTTGAGAGAATAATATTGTGATTTTATGTAATTCACATGAGGAATATTACGTTTAAATGCTCTAGCTATGCAATCTCTAGCTTTCTTATCTTCCAATATCGCTATATCTTTGCACTCTATAGGCAAAATATCAGGATGCACCAAGTTCGTACTATATTCTTGTTTCCCGCAATGCGTCCCTGTACCATCTAGCCCTGCGTTTTCCACCATCGGTTTTCCTGGATAAAGCGTTAATTTACCATTCAAATAAAAAGATGCGTAAAGGCGGATATACCATGAATCAACCAATCCTACTTTTTGACAATAAAGAATTCCATAACTTCCCATACTTCCATCCAAACTGAAATCATTACTTTTGAATCGAAGTTTCCGTAACAAATATTTCACATCATTGTTTAGAAGATGCCAAGCTCTGTCCCATGTCGCCCATCCCCAACAATGGAAGAAACGAAGGAAGAATGTCTCTGGAAGTTTTTCTTCAACGTTTGGAATAAAACCGCTAATAGAAGAAACCCTGTCATCATCCTTATACTTCTCCAATCCATCGTTCATGAATTTCAGGAAATATGGAGACAATATCAAGTCGTCTTCAACGACAATCACCCTGCCATATTTATTGATGACATCTGTGATGCCGGCAATCAGACTGTTTGCCAGCCCCCAGTTTTTCTCTCGCTCTACGATTGTGACAGACTTGAAACCTGTGACGGTGTGTATATACTTGCGATTATCCTCAACTCCCTTTATCGCCTTCTCGTTCTTTGCTCCGTCGGAGAAGATAAAGAGGTCAGAATCCTTAGCTTCCGCATTCTGAAGCAAAGATTCCACCGCCCTCCGTGTATGGTCGGCGCGGTTATATGTGAAAAGTGCTATTGGTGCGAATTTTGACATAAAAAATCTATTTGGAATAATGAAAGATGTTAAGACTTCACATGTTATAATACTACTTTCATAGTTATAGATCTAAACATTAACAAAAAAGTCACAACCGAGCTCATCAGTTGCCCATTTTGATATAAGGCTAATTTGTTCATCATTTCCGTTATTACTATCACTATTGTTTGTTGTCCATAAAGCATACAGTTGACTGGATTGAGGGAGTACCATATAAGTAGATTTCAAATCTGTTTGTACCACTTTGGTTCCATTAAACCGACTATTAAAATTTAGCCACAAG
>OGQZ01001310.1_pt1 | contig 19350 bp, 14 predicted proteins | sample 1553321 | NCBI WGS metagenome assembly OGQZ01 (sample SAMEA2579958, study PRJEB22360) | human gut metagenome | reverse complement strand
CGGCATAGGTGACCTGGGGCAGATGCAGCTTCTCAGCGATCTGGGGGCCGACCTGAGCGGTATCCCCGTCGATGGCCTGACGGCCCGCGAAGATGATATCGGGAGCGATCATTTTCAGCGCGCAAGAGAGCGCGTACGACGTGGCGAGGGTGTCCGAACCGGCGAACTCGCGGCCCGAAAGCAGATAGCCGCCGTCGGCCCCGCGGAACATGGCGTCGCGGATAATGTCGGCGGCGCGCTGCGGACCCATCGTAAGGATATGAACCGTGGAGCCTTCGGTGCGGTCTTTCAGCGCGAGCGCCATTTCGAGCGCATTGAGGTCCTCCGGATTGAAGATGGCCGGCAGCGCCGCGCGGTTGACCGTCCCTTCGGGGGTCATCGCATCCTTACCCACATTGCGGGTATCGGGCACCTGCTTGGCCAATACGACAATTTTAAGTGCTTTTTTCATAAGGTTATAGTTACAAAATTAAATCGGTTTCGTTGTTTCGGACGCCGCGGCAGGCGGAAGACTCCGCGCACGGGGCCGCATCTCCGGCCGCAATACGGCATGCGGGATACATTCGGCGCAGCATACGCAGCATGCGACATGCGGCGGCCCAAAGGCTCCCCTACCGGACGATCGTTTCGCCGCGGTCGGGACCGACGGAGATGATCTTCACGGGAACGCCCGTCTCGCGCTCGATGAATTCGACGTACGCCTTGAATGCGGCCGGGAAGTCGTCGTAGCTCTTGCAGTCGCGCAGGTCGCACTTCCAGCCTTCGAACTCGCGGTAGACGGGTTTCAGGTCGTCGCCGATCTCGTAGGGAAAATGCGCGGTGCGCTCGCCGCCGACCTCGTATTCGGTGGCGACCTTGACGGTCTCGAAGTCGTTCATGACGTCGGACTTCATCATGATGAGCTGTGTCACGCCGTTGATCATGATCGAATATTTCAGCGCGACAAGGTCGAGCCAGCCGCAGCGGCGTTCACGGCCCGTAACGGCGCCGTATTCATGGCCGATACTGCGCATCCGGGCGCCCGTTTCGTCGAACAGCTCCGTAGGGAACGGGCCGCTGCCCACGCGCGTGCAATAGGCCTTAAAGATGCCGTAGACCTCGCCGATACGGTTCGGGGCGATGCCCAGACCGACGCAGGCGCCGGCGCAGACGGTATTCGAGGAGGTGACGAACGGATACGATCCGAAGTCCACGTCGAGCAGCGTGCCCTGAGCGCCTTCGGCCAGAATGCTCTTGTCCTGAGCCAAACACTCGTTGACGAAATATTCGCTGTCGATGATGTTGAAACGCTTGAGGTATTCGACGGCCTCGAACCACTTCCGTTCCAGTTCCGCAATATCATATTCATAACCCAGACCGCGCAGAATGCTCTCGTGGCGCGCCTTGGCCCGTGCATAAATCTGCCGGAAATCGGCGCTCAGCACGTCGCCGACGCGCATGCCGTTGCGGCTCACCTTGTCGGTATAGGTCGGACCGATGCCCTTGCCCGTGGTGCCGATCTTGGCGCTGCCCTTGGCCGCTTCGTAAGCCGCATCGAGAATGCGGTGCGTCGGCAGGATCAGGTGGGCTTTCTTCGAAATGCAGAGTTGTTTGGTCAGGTCGTGGCCGCTGGCTGCGAGCGCCTCGGCCTCCTCGCGGAAGAGGACGGCGTCAATGACAACGCCGTTGCCGATGATGTTGGTTTTTCCGCCCTGAAATATGCCCGAAGGAATCGAGCGGAGTACGTATTTCTCGCCGTTGAACTCCAACGTGTGACCGGCATTGGGACCGCCCTGAAAACGGGCGACGACCTCGTAGGCAGGCGTCAGCACATCCACGACTTTTCCCTTGCCCTCGTCACCCCATTGCAGGCCGAGGATAACGTCAACTTTTTTCATTGTATCCGGTTGTATTTTTGTGTGCAAAAGACATTTTTTGCATCCAAAGGTACTAATTATTATCCGAAATACCCAATTCGCCGCGGCGACTTTTCAACAATGTATCAGAAATCGGGTGCGAAAAAACATCCTGCGACGAAAAAACAAAGCACTGTGCGAAATCGGCGGAATAAAATTCGGCGGCTCCGGAGCGGGACGGGCGGAGCAGGCGGACGGGGCAGGCGGAGCGGACGGAGCGGACGGAGCGGACGGACACGAATGAGCGGAGAGACGAAGCGCGGACAGGCAGGTGGACAGACAGGTGGACAGACAGGTGGACAGACAGGTGGACAGACAGATGGACAGACAGGTGGACAGGCGGAGCAGACAGAAAGGTCAGAGCAGGAGGGCGGGACGAACGGAGCGGATAAAGGAATAGGCGGGAATCAGACAAAGCTGACAGACGGAGAGACGAAGCAGACGGGACGGGACGAATGGGCGGGCAGATGGGCGGGCAGAATGGATAAAAGGATAGACAGGGATCAGACAAAGCTGACAAACGGAGAGACAAAGCAGACGGGACGGACGGAACAGACGGGGACAGGGCGAATGGGCGGACGGGCGGACGGGCGGAGAGACGAACCAAACAGACGGAAAGACGAAACGGCCAAAACGGGCGAAGCGGACGGATGGGCGGACGGATGGGCAGACGGATGGGCGGACGGATGGGCGGACGGAGCGGACGGAAAGGCAAGCAGAGCGGACGGAAAGGCAAGCAGAGCGGACGGAAAGGCAAGCAGAGCGGACGGACTGCAGAGACCCCGCATCGCCATTCGGAAGATTCGCAAAACGCCGGACTGAATCATGCCGCAGGCGAAGAAAAAACGACAATCCGCCCCGGAGAAACCGGACGGGAGCGGAAACCGGGAGCAGATCGGACGGGAGCGGATCGGCCCAAAAGACGATGCGGAATCAGCGGACGATTATTTCGGTATGTCCGTCGGCACTGACGCTCTGCGATGCGCGGCAGTAGACGGTCGTGAGCGGAGGATTGCCGCCCGCATCGGCCTTAAGCCGCTCCGAGCAGGGTCGCAGGTCGAGCGTCACGAGCCGGTTGCCGCTGCAGTCGAGCAGACGGAGCGCTCCGGCGGATTTGAGGTCCAGCAGCGTGAGCGCATTGTCCGCGCAGTTCAGCTCCAGAAGAGCGCGCAGCCCGTCCAGATCGAGCGAAGCGATGCGGTTACGGCTGCAATCGAGCGTCTGCAACAGCGTACACTTGCGCAAATCAAGCTGCGTGAGGTCGTTGCCGCTGCAGTCGAGCCGTTCGAGCCGCGAGAATTCGCCGATCTCCCACATATGCGCGATGCCGCGGTCAGGGCAGTCCATTTTCAGGACGCGCTGCGCTTCGTAGCGCGAAATGCGTCCGTCGTGGTCGATGTCGAAATGCTCAAGGCAGTAAGCCTCGAATGCGGGATCTGCAAAAGTGATGTATACGCGCTTGTTCTTGTCGTCGCGTTCGTCGTCCGCAAGGCCGCAGGCCGCAAGAAGCGCAAACGCGAGGAGAGGAACGAAGCGGGTCATAGGCCTCAGATGTTTACGTCGTCGTCGGAGTCGTCGCCGCCGTCGGAATTGCCGTCGTCCTGAATCTCGTCGGCACCCTTGATCTCGTCGTCGTAGTAGTCCTTGTCGTCGTCCTCCTGCGCATTGTCGTCGATCTTGACGTCGATCTTAACCATGTAGGCGATTTCGTCCGTATCGAAAGGTACGGCATAGAAAAAATCTCCGTTGGGCTTGTCCACGCGCATCATCGCTTCGGTGAACCCCAGCGGGTATTTCTGCTTGACGGCCTCCTGCAGTTCGGGGGCCAGATTATGGAAGCTCGTTACGATATGTTTCTTCGTCGTATTCTGTTTAGCCATAATAATGCTTGGAAATTTTCTGCAATTATAAGCAAAATTTACATATCGCACCACATACTCAATTTTTTTTTGCATTTTTTTTGAATTTGCAGGTAGTTACGAACAAAATACGTACCTTTACGCAGGTTATACTTATATTATGATACGCGAGAGAATCGAAGAGCTGCGGCGGCAGCTTGAGTACCATAACTTCAGATATTACGTCGAAAACGCCCCCGAAATCTCCGACTTCGAATTCGACACCATGATGCGCGAACTGCAGGATCTGGAGCGCGCGCATCCCGAAATGGCCGATCCCAACTCACCTTCGGTACGCGTCGGAAGCGACATCACCGCGGAGTTCCGAAGCGTGAAGCACCGGTTTCCGATGCTTTCGCTCGGCAACACCTATTCGCCGGACGAGCTGCACGAGTTCATCGAGCGGATCGAGAAGGAGACGGGCCCCACGGAATTCGTCTGCGAGCTGAAGTTCGACGGCACGGCCATATCGCTCACCTACGAACATGGCCGGCTGCTGCGCGCCGTGACGCGCGGCGACGGCACGCAGGGCGACGACGTGACGGCCAACGTCCGCACGGTGCGAACAGTGCCCCTCAGGCTCAGGGGCGACGACTGGCCCGACTATTTCGAAATACGCGGCGAGATACTGATGCCCTACGCCTCGTTCGACAAAATCAACGCCGAACGCGAGGCGGCCGGGGAGACGCTTTTCGCCAATCCGCGCAACGCCGCGGCCGGAACGCTCAAGCAGCAGGCTTCGGCGGTGGTCGCGCGGCGCGGTCTGGACTGCACGCTCTACCAGCTGGCGGGCGACGACCTGCCCTTCACGAACCATTGGGAGAGTTTGCAGAAGGCACGCGAATGGGGATTCAAGATTTCGGACCAGATGCGCATATGCCGCAGTGTGGAGGAGATAGACGCCTACATCGCCCATTGGGACGAAGCGCGCAGGGAACTCCCCTTCCCCACCGACGGCGTGGTAATCAAGGTAAACGACTTCGGCGTGCGGCGGCAGCTGGGATTCACGGCCAAGGCCCCGAAATGGGCCGTGGCCTACAAGTTCAAGGCCGAGCAGGCTTTGACGCGGTTGGACAGCGTGGCCTTTCAGGTGGGACGCACGGGAGCCATAACGCCCGTGGCCAACCTCGAACCGGTGCTGCTGGCCGGCACGACGGTACGCCGGGCGACGCTGCACAACGCCGAACAGATGGCGCTGCTGGACATACGTCCGGGCGACATGGTATACGTCGAGAAAGGCGGCGAAATCATTCCCAAGATCACGGGCGTGGAACTTTCGCAGCGGCCGGCAGACAGCAGGCCGTTCGAGTACATCACGGTATGTCCCGAATGCGGCACGCCGCTGGTGAAATACGAAGGCGAGGCGAAGCACTACTGTCCCAATCAGGGCGGATGCCGTCCGCAGATCATCGGACGCATCATCCACTTCATCCGCCGCAAGGCGATGGACATCGAGGGGCTGGGCGAAGAGACCGTCGAACTGCTTTACGAAAACGGGCTGGTGCGCGACGTGGCCGACCTGTACGACCTGCAGGCTCCGCAGCTGGCGTGCCTGCCGCGGCTGGGCGAGAAGTCGGCCGACAACATCATCCGGAGTATCCGGGGATCGGTCGAAGTGCCTTTCAGGCGCGTGCTGTTCGGGCTGGGAATCCGCTTCGTGGGCGAAACCACGGCCAAATACCTCGCGGAACACTTCCGGTCGCTCGACGCGGTGATGAAAGCCACGCGCGAGGAGCTGACCGAAGCCGACGAAGTGGGCGGACGCATCGCCGACGCGATCATCGAATACTTCGCCGACGAGAAGAACCTCGCCATCATCCGCCGCCTGCGCGACGCGGGCGTGAAGTTCGAAGCCGAAGCGCGCGAGCTGGCGTCGGAGTCGCTCGCGGGAAAGAGTTTCGTGATATCGGGCAAATTCTCGAACCACAGCCGCGACGAGCTGAAAGAGCTGATCGAAATACACGGCGGCAGGAACCTCGCGGCCGTATCGGCGAACGTCGATTACATCGTGGCGGGCGAGAATATGGGGCCGGCGAAGCTCAAGAAAGCCGAGAAGCTGGGCGTGAAGATCATCTCCGAAGAGGATTTTATCGCCATGATCGGCAGCGACGAAATACCCGCCGCAAATGCGGCGGAAAAGCGGACGGAAGGGGGCGCGGAAGGGAGCGCGGCGCACAAGGATGTGGCCGAGCCGAAGCTGTTTTAGCCGGCAGACGCAACCGGATAGGCCGTCCCCGCCGGTACGAAGAAACGGAGGCGGGAACGGAAGAGACGACAACGGCGGGAACAGAAGATGCTGCGGCGGCGGAAGTTGAAAACACGGCAGTGAAGGCAGAAGACGTAATGCCGAAAGAAGGCTAAAACGCAGGGCGGCAAACGAAGACGCGGCGGCAGAAGCAGGAAATACAACAGCGGAAGCAGGAAACGCGGCGGCGGGAACGGCGTAAGCGCCGGACCGCGGAAGACGGCCGCAGGAAAAGAAACTACGAACAAAACCGGAATACGATGATAAGAGAGAAACTGACAGGCGTGGGGGTCGCGATGATAACCCCCTTCACATCGGACGGACGCGTCGATTATCAGGCATTGGCGCGCATGATAGACTACGTAATAGAGGGCGGCGTGGATTACATCGTGGCGCTCGGCACCACGGCCGAAACCCCGACGCTCTACATGCCCGAACGCGCGGTGATCGCCATGTTCATCACCAACCATATCGCAGGCCGCGTGCCGCTGGTGATGGGCTGCGGCGGAAACTCGACGTCGGAGGTGCTGGACCAGCTCCGCGAATTCGACCTGCGGGGCGCGGACGCCATTCTGAGCGTGACGCCCTATTACAACAAACCCTCGCAGGAGGGACTTTACCAGCATTTCCGCACCGTATCGGAGCATTCGCCCCTGCCCGTGATACTCTACAACATACCGGGTCGGTCGGGCGTGAACATGACCGCCGAGACCACGCTGCGGCTGGCGCGCGACATGAAGAACGTCATCGGCATCAAGGAGGCGTCGGGCGACATCGAGCAGATGCAGCGCATCCTCGACAACCGCCCCGAAGGGTTTCTGGTGCTGTCGGGCGACGACGGCATGACGCTCGACCTGATGCGCCGCGGCGGCGAAGGCGTGATTTCGGTGGCGGCGAACGTATTTCCCAAACGTTTCATGCAGTGCGTCGGTCATGCCAAGCAGGGCGATTTCGACCGCGCCGAAGAGGAGTACAGGGCGCTCGACGAAGCGGTGCACGCGCTCTTCGAGGAGGGGAATCCCGTGGGTGCGAAATGCGCGCTCTCGGTGATGGGCAAAATCGGCCCCACGATGCGGCTGCCGCTGGTCGAGGGTTCGCAGGCGCTGCGCGAAAAGTTCAGCCGGCTGATTGCGGAATACGATTTGCGCTGATTCCGCGTTAGTGTCTAAAATACGGACTAAAACACGGATATGAAAAACTTACTGCTGTTACTGCTTCTGCTTCCGGCGCTGGCCGCGGCGAAAGTTCCCGACGAGGAGGATATTCAGAACAAGACGATGGACGCCGAGTCGCCGTTCTACTATCCGTCGCTGATGATGCGCTACAACGCCGGCGACGAAACGCTGACCGACGAGGATTACCACTACCTCTATTACGGCTACGCCTATCAGGAGAGCTACAAACCGCTGGACTCGAATCCCGATCTGGACAAGCTGCTGTTGATGGCTTCGGGACTCGATCCCGACAAACCGGCCGTCGAGACGCTCGAAGCGATGCTCTACACGGGCGAGGATGCACTGGCCCGCGATCCGTTCAGCCCCAAGATCCTCAACCTGATGGCCTACGCCCACGGCGCGCTGGGCAACAAACTGCAGGAAAAGATGTACTACAACCGGATGCAGGGCGTCATCCGGGCGATCCGGGAGTCGGGAGACGCGCTGACGCAGAAAACGCCGCGCCATATCCTGATGTTCGACCACGCGCTCGACGTGATGGCCACCGAAGGGCTTTCGTACGACAAGAGCCGCATCATCAGCCGAACGGTGGAGTTCATCCCGCTGACCGTACCCTACACGGTGGAGGGCAAGAAGCGCAAGGGACTCTACTACGACTTCGGACGCATATACTGGAACAAACCCGAAGGTTATACCTATAAACGCGACCGCACATGGCAGTTCAACAACCTCAAACCCCGTACGTACAAATAATCCGGCGCACGTTCGCCCTGCTGCTGGCGCTGGCGGTTTTCGCCGGCTGCGAAAAGGAACGGGAGCCGGCGGAAATAGCGAGTTCGCAGGAAGAAGCGGTGCTGCGCAGCACGGCCGGATCGGCAGCGGCGTTCACCGTGACGGCGACCGGACCGTGGACGCTGACCACCACGGGCAGCGGATTCGGCATCTCCCCCACCGCAGGGGGCCGGGGCGAGACGACGGTAACGGTGACGGCGTCGGACGGGAATCCGGGCCGCAGCCGCGTCAAGCTGGGGACGGTCGCACTGACTCTGAACGCAGGAGGCGCGCAGTGCAGCGTCACCGTGTCGCAGAGTCCGGCGACGGCGACGCAGACCATGCTGCTCTACATGCCGGGACGGGATTTGCTGAAATTCTACAAGCAGAATATCGACGGCGTCCTGAAAGCCGTCGATGCGAACGTTCCGGGCGACGGCCGCGTATTGGTCTGCTATCAGCCCAACGCGCACTCGCAGGCCGAAATGTACGAGGCGTATTTCAACGCCGAAAAGCAGGCGGCCGCATTCGCGCTGCTGAAAAGCTACGACGATTTCGCGGCGGCCGATCCCGCATGCGTACAGCGCATGCTGGCCGACGTGGAGGCATTCGCCCCGGCGCAGCATTACGGGATCATCGTCGGCTGTCACGGCAAGGCGTGGGTGCCCGCGAATCAGGGAGCGCTCAGCTACTCGGCCCGGATGTCGAAGGAGCTGGAGGATTTATGGACCCCGGCGCCGGGGGCGCTGACGACCCGTTCGTTCGGCGACACGGGACGGTCGATCGACATTACGGACTTCGCGGCGGCGGTCAAGGCCCAGAATTACAGGACCGACTACCTGCTTTTCGACGCCTGCTTCATGGCCAATATCGAGACGCTTTACGACCTGTGCGAATGCACGGACTACGTGATTGCCGCGCCCTGCGAAATCATGGGACAGGGATTCCCCTACGAGCGGGCGATGCCGTGGTTCTTCACCGACGGCGGCAAAGGACGCGATCTGACAAAGGTATGCGAAGCATTCTGGAACTTCTACATGAACGACGCGACGACCCAATCGGGCTGCATTTCGCTGGCCGTGATGTCGGAAATGGAGGGCATGAAGGAGGTCATGCGGCGCATCAACGCCGCGCCGAAAAAGTCTTATGCCGAAGAGCTGCAAAGCTACGAGGGAATGTCTTCGCACATATTCTACGATCTGGGCCACTGGGTCGAACTGGCCTGCGGCGACGCGAAGCTGAAAGAGGATTTCAAAGCGCAGCTGGACAAGGCGTTTCCCAAAGCCGCACGGCTCAGCACACCGGGATTCTACTCGGCGTACAACGGCCGGATGAACCCCGTCGCCTACTATTCGGGGGTGTCGTTCAGCGAACCGTCGGACAAATACGTCGAGGAGAACAAGCAGACGAGCTGGTACCGGGACACGCATTGAATGAAAAAGGGTGATTCTTGCGAATCACCCTTTTTCGTTATTCGTACTGGCCGGACTTGAGCCGTTCGACCTCCTCGCGGGAGAGGAAACGCCATGCACCGCGCTTGAGGTTCTTTTTCGTCAGACCCGCATAGTAGACGCGGTCGAGCTTGGTGACGGTATAGCCGAGGAACTCGAAAATACGGCGCACGATGCGGTTGCGGCCCGAATGGATCTCGATGCCGACCTCCTGCTTGTTGTCCTTGACATAGGAAATCTCATCGGCGAAAATCTCGCCGTCTTCGAGCGTAATGCCCTCGGCGATGCGGTCCATGTCGGCGCGCGTCAGGGGTTTGTCGAGCGACACCTGATAGATTTTCTTCTTCCGGAAGGCCGGATGGGTGAGCTGCTTGGTCAAATCGCCGTCGTTGGTGAACAGCAGCAGTCCGAGACTGTTCTTGTCGAGACGCCCCACCGGGTAGATGCGTTCCGTGCAGGCGCCCTGCACCAGCTCCATGACGGTTTTGCCCGCATGCGGATCGTCGAGCGAAGTCACATAGCCCTTGGGCTTGTTGAGCACAAGATAGACCTTCTTTTCGCCCTGCACACGGCTGTCGTTGAATTTCACCTCGTCGGTGGGCAGCACCTTGGTGCCCAGCTGGGTGACGATCTGACCGTTGACGGTCACCAGACCCGCCGTGATGAAATCGTCGGCCTCGCGGCGCGAGCAGAGTCCCGACTGGGCCAGAAAGCGGTTCAGGCGCATTTCGCCGATCTGCTTTTCGGGCGTGAACTTCGGATAGGAAGCCGGCTTGTCGTCGTGCTTCCGGAATCCGGGCTTATAGGGTTTGTCGCCGAACCTGCGGTCGCCGGACTTTTTGTCCGCGAACCGACGGTCGCCGGCGGGTTTGTCGCCGAACCTGCGGTCACCGGACTTTTTGTCTGCGAACCGACGGTCGCCGGCGGGCTTGTCGCCGAATTTCTTGGGTCCCCGGTTGTCGCCGTAGGCGGGTTTTTCGCCGCGGGGCTTATCGCCGAACGAGCGGCGCGGTTTGTCGCCGTCGCGGTAACGTTCGTCCGAACGGGCGCGGTCGCCCTGCCGTTCGTCGCCGAAACTGCGGCGCGGTTTGTCGAATGCAGGACGGTTGTCCTCCGTAAAGTGGGGATTGTACGACGCCCGCTTGACGGGCTTGCGGTCATCGGACGGCTGCTCCGAATCGGCAGCATCACGCTGCAAACGCGGGCGACGCTCGACACGCTCCGCCGTAGCGGTCACGGTACGCTGACGCTTGTCGCGTCCGAAACGCGTAAGCACCGAGGTCGAGTCGTTTTTAAAGTCTTTCATAATCAGTTTGAATGTTTACGCGGCAAAGTTAATCGAATTTTCCGGATAAAAGCATATTGCGTGCCCGATTCGGAGATAAAAGCCGCAGGCCGTTACAAATTCGCCGCTTTTGCGTTATCTTTGCGTCCATAAACAATGCCCGGCGTCGTTTGCCGGGTATTTCCCCCGTCGCTTTCCATGAACATGAACCGTGAAATACTGCGCATTGCGCTCCCCAATATCGTCTCGAACATCACCGTGCCGCTCATGGGCATCGTCTCGACGGCGATCGCCGGGCACTGGGGTTCGGATACGGCCGCAACGATCGGCGCGCTGGCCATCGGCGTGTCGATCTTCAACTTCATCTACTGGAACTGCTCGTTCGTGCGCATGGGGACCAGCGGACTGACGGCGCAGGCATTCGGCGCGGGCAACTTCCGCGAATGCACCAACATGCTGGTCCGGGCGCTGCTCGTGGCCGGAGGAATGGGCCTGCTGATGTTGCTGCTGCAATACCCGCTGGGCGAGCTGGCCCTGTGGGGACTCAACGGCAACGACATGACGCGCGAGTACTTCTACGCCCGCATCTGGGCCGTGCCGGCGGGGATTCTGCTGTTCGGCTTCAACGGCTGGTTTACGGGAATGCAGAACGCGCTGATACCGATGTTCACGGCCATCACGGTCAACGTGGTCCATGTGCTGTGCAGCCTCTGGTTCGCATTCGGACTGGACATGGGGATCGTCGGCATCGCCTACGCCTCGGTAATCGCGCAGTGGACGGGCGTGGCCCTCTCCGCCCTGCTGCTCTTCGCATGCTACCGCAGGATACTGACCGGAATCGACTGGGCGGAGGTGGTGAACCTGAAACCGCTCAGGACCTTCTTCATCGTAAACCGCGACATCATGCTGCGCACGTTCTGCATCGTGGCCGTCTACACCTTCTTCACAGGGGCGTCGGCCCGCATGGACGAACCGGCGCTGCTGGCCGTCAACACGCTGCTGCTGCAGTTGTTTACGCTCTTCTCGTACATGAACGACGGATTCGCATACGCCGCCGAAGCCCTGACGGGCCGATTCATCGGCGCACGCGACGAAGGGGCGCTGCGCGACTGCCTGCGCCGCTGCATCGCGTGGGGCACGGTCGTGTCGGTGCTGTTCGTAGGCATCTATATCGGCTGGTGGCGCGAACTGGTGGGGCTGTTCGTGGACAGCACGGCGCCCAATGCCGCGACGATCGTGGAGCTGGCGGGAGAGTATATCGTATGGATCATCCTGATTCCGGTCGCCAGCGCCATGCCCTTCATCATGGACGGCATCATGGTCGGAGCGACCGAGACGCGCGTCATGCGCAACTCGATGTTCTGGGCCACGGCGGCCTACTTCGGCATCTTCTACGTCGGCTACGCGATAATCGGCAACAACGCGCTCTGGCTGGCGTTCACGCTCTACATGTTCCTGCGCGGGGTGCTCCAATACTTCATGACGCACCGCCTGCGGTCGATCTATGTGAAAGCGACAGTCTGACCGCCATGGAACTGACCCCTGATTCGCTCTACATCAAATACGTCCGCCTGAAAGAGGAGGACGAAACGCCGCAGACCTATCCGTACACCGTTCCGGCGCTGGCCAACTTCCGGCGGCTGGAATTCCGCAGGCCCGTGACCTTCATCATGGGCGAGAACGGCATGGGAAAATCGACGCTGCTCGAAGCCATAGCCGTCAAGGCGGGATTCAATCCCGAAGGAGGGTCCAAGAACTTCCGGTTCGCAACGCGCCCCAGCCATTCGGACCTTTACGAACATGTCGTTCTGGGACGCGGACTCCAGCCGCGCGACGGCTATTTCCTGCGGGCGGAGAGTTTCTACAACGTGGCGACGGAAATCGAAAACGTCGCCGACGGCGTACTGAAATATTACGGCGACAAGTCGCTGCACCAGCAGTCGCACGGCGAAAGTTTTCTGGCGCTGCTCGGACACCGGCTCTTCGGACACGGACTTTATATTTTCGACGAGCCGGAAGCCGCACTGTCACCCTCGCGCCAGATGTACATGCTGTGCCGGATGAAGCAGCTGGCCGAGCAGGGATCGCAGTTCATCATCAGCACCCACTCGCCGATCGTCATGTCCTACCCCGACGCCGAGATATACGAAATCACGGACCGCGGGCTGGAACCGACCGAGCTGGAGGAGACCTCCCACTTCCGGCTGATGAAGCGTTTTATCCTCGACCGCCGGGGAATACTGCGACAGATGGAGCTGGAGAAGGAATAGCCCCCGAATTAAGTTCGGGGGCTATTCCTTATTCGGAGTGCGCACCGGACATAGCATCGGATAAAGCGCCGGACAAAAGAGCGCAAACAAAAACCACCCGGCTCCTGCGAGTCGGGTGGTTCTATATTGCCGGAGGGCTGTCCCGCCCGTTATGCGGCGGTTATTCGCCCTTGGCGGCTTTCCAGAGCGGGAAGTATTTGTCATACTTCTCCTGAATGCCGGGTTCGTCGCGCAGACGGAAGCAGAGCTGTTTGAGCATGTCGAGCGTATTGAAGTCGTCGGCTTTCAGCTCGTGGGCCTTCTCGAACCACGGAATAGCCTCCATATAGACCGCATTGGCGGCTTTCAGGTCGGCATCGTAAGCGGCCTGACTGCTGTACTGCTTCTCGTTCATCACCTTGTTCATCTCGTCGGCCTTGATCGTGTAGAACACGCCCAGATAGTAGTTGCCTTCGAAGAGTTCGGGTTTCAGTTCGACGACCTTTTGGAACGATGCGATGCTTTCGTCGTACTGCTTCAGCGCGAAGAAGATACGGCCGCGGCCGAACCAAAGATCCACATTCTCCGGATTGCTCTCGATAGCCGCGTCGATCAGCGCCACCAAGTCGGCGGGGTCGCCCACCGAATCCTCAGGATTGGTATAGAGCTGCACCAGACCGTCGAGAATACGCTCGTTCTTCGGGAACTTCTTGATACCGGCGACCAGCGCATCCTTGGCTTTCAGGACATTGGCCTTGTCGGCGTCCTTCTGGCCGTAGTAGCAGTGGAAAAGGTAGTAGTAGATATTGCCTTCCTCGTCGTTATAGCCCAGATCGAGCGCCTTGTTCAGGTAATCGGCACCGATGACGTACGATGCAGGGTTCGCAGCGCCGTCCACCGTGCGCAGATAACCCGCATAGTAGAGCAGCGCGGGTTCGGGATTGCCGTGAGCGGGGCTGGACTGGGCTTCGAAAGCCAGTGCATAGGCGTCGGCGGCATCGGCATAATTGCCGGTGTCGATGCCCGTATTGCCCACTTGCGAGCAGAAGTCGCTGATCTGCTTGAGCCCCTCCTTGACCTTATCGGCCGTCTTGGGGGCCATTTCATAAGCCTTGTTGTAGGCTTCTATAGCCTTGGCGGGAGCGTCTTCAATCACCCACTGCGTCTGGCTCCAAGTCGCGATCTTGCCGTCCTTGATATATGCCGTGAACCAAGGATAGACCCAAGCCTCGTAGGGAACATTGACGAGCGTCACCGATTCGGTCGAGGCGGGTTCGCCCACGGCCAGCTTGAGCATCGCGGCGTCCATATTGACGAAAAGGCTCTTCGTCGGTTCGATAGCCGCTTCGTAGAAGGCTTTGCCGCGGTTGATCCACGTCGCAGCCTTGGCGCCCTTCTTCGCATCGGCGATGTCGGCGTCGCTCTTCTCGATCTTGGATACAAGCGCCGACTTGTTTACTTTCTGGGCCTGAACGGCAGTAACTGCTACGAGAGCCACCGCAAGGACCGTCAAAAATACTTTTTTCATAACAGATTGAATTTTAATGTTTTAAAGTCATTTCTTCATTACTCCTCCGCCGGACGGTCCGCTTCGGGAGTGGCGTCATTCCCGGTTGCAGCGACCTCTGCGGATTGTACTTCTTCGTCTTCATCGCCCGCTGCCGGTACGGCCATCACCGAAGCAATGGCGTCGCCCTCGCGCAGGTTGATGATACGCACGCCCTGCGTCGCGCGGCCCGCAAGGCGGATCTGCGACACTGCCGTACGTATGGTAAGTCCCGAACGGTTGATAATCATCAGGTCGTTGTCGTCCGTAACGGCCTGAATGGAGATAAGTTTGCCGGTTTTCTCCGTTACATTGATCGTCTTCACACCCTTGCCGCCGCGGTTGGTGATGCGGTATTCGTCCAGATCGGTACGTTTGCCGTAACCGTTCTCACTCAGCACCAGTACGTCCTGCTTCGAATCGGGTTCGACACATATCATGCCGACCACTTCGTCGCTCTCCTCGATCGAGATGCCGCGGACACCCGCACCGACACGTCCGATAGGACGCACCGTGCTCTCGTTGAAGCGGATGGCCTTGCCGTCGCGGGCCGCGATCATCACCTCGGCCTGACCGCTGGTGAGCTTGGCTTCGATCAGCTGGTCGCCCTCGCGGATGACGATGGCGTTCACGCCGTTCTGACGCGGACGCGAGTAGGCTTCGAGCTTGGTCTTCTTGATCGTACCGTCCTTGGTACACATGATGATGAAGTTGTTGTTGACGTACTCCTCGTCGTTCAGACGCTTGACGTTGATGTAGGCGCGGACCTTGTCGTCGGGTTCGATCTGGATGACGTTCTGGATGGCACGGCCCTTCGAAGAGCGGGCGCCTTCCGGAATCTCGTACACCTTGAGCCAGAAGCAGCGGCCCTTCTCCGTGAAGAAGAGCATCGTATTGTGCATCGAGGCCACGTAGATATGTTCGATGAAGTCTTCGTCGCGCGTGGCGCTGCCCTTGGCGCCGACGCCGCCGCGGTTCTGCGTGCGGTACTCGGCAAGCGGCGTACGCTTGATATAGCCCATGTGCGAAATGGTGATGACCATGTCGTCGTCGGCGTAAAAATCTTCGGGGTTGAACTCCTCGGAAGAGTAAACGATCTCCGAGCGGCGTTCGTCGCCGTATTTCTCCTTGATTTCGAGCAGCTCGTCCTTGATGATCTGCATCTGCATGCCGACGTTTTCGAGCACCTCCTTGAGGTAGGCGATCTGCTTGGTAAGTTCGTCGCGCTCGGCGATCAGCTTGCCGTATTCGAGTCCGGTCAGGGCGCGCAGGCGCATCTCGATAATGGCGGAAGCCTGAATGTCGCTCAGGTTGAAACGCTCGATCATCGTCTGCTTGGCGGCGTCGGGCGTCTGCGACGAACGGATGATGTGCACGATCTCGTCGATGTTGTCCTGCGCGATCAGCAGACCCTGCACGATATGCAGGCGTTCCTCGGCCTTCTTCAGGTCGAAGCGCGCACGGCGCACCACTACGTCGTGGCGGTGATCGACGAAATGCTTGACCAGATCGCGCATCGGCAGCATCTGGGGACGGCCGTTCACCAGCGCGATATTGTTCACTGCAAACGAAGTCTGCAGCGGCGTATTCTTGAAGAGCGTGTTCAGCACGACGCTGGCGACGGCGTCGTGTTTGAGAATGATGATGATGCGAAGGCCGTTGCGGTCCGATTCGTCGTTGATATAGGAGATGCCCTCGATCTTCTTCTCGTTGATCATGTCGGCGATCTTCTTGATCATCTCGGCCTTGTTGATCATGTAGGGAATCTCGGTGATGACGATGCACTCGCGGCCGCTGGGAGTATGCTCGATATCGGTCTTGGCGCGCATCATAACGCGGCCGCGGCCCGTAAGCATCGCCTCGCGGACACCCTCGTAACCGTAGATGATACCTCCCGTCGGGAAGTCGGGGCCCTTGATATACTGCAGCATCTCCTCGCCCGTGATTTCGGGATTGTCGATATAGGCGCAGCAGGCGTCTACGACCTCGCTCAGATTGTGCGGGGCCATGTTGGTGGCCATGCCGACGGCGATACCGCTCGCGCCGTTGACGATCAGCAGCGGAATCTTGGTGGGAAGCACCGTGGGTTCGGGAATCGTATCGTCGAAGTTGAGCGTCCAGTCCACGGTCTCCTTGTCGATGTCGGCCATCACCTCGTCGGTGATCTTCTTCATGCGGGCCTCGGTGTAACGCATGGCCGCAGGCGAGTCGCCGTCCATAGAACCGAAGTTACCCTGACCGTCGACCAGCGGATAACGCATCGACCAGTCCTGAGCCAGACGCACCATGGCGTCGTAGACCGACGTATCGCCGTGGGGGTGGAACTTACCGAGCACGTCGCCGACGATACGGGCCGACTTACGGGTGGGCTTATCGGAGTAGAGGTTGAGCTCCGCACTCATATCGTAGAGGATGCGGCGGTGTACGGGCTTCATGCCGTCGCGCACATCGGGAAGCGCGCGCGACACGATGACCGACATCGAATAGTCGATGTACGCCGACTTCATCTGCTCTTCGATATTGATAGGAATGATACGTCCTACCAAACCGGCATTCTTTTCTTCTTCAGTTAGCATCTTGTCTCTTGAAATTACGGTCTTTTAACGAACAAAAATACGATTTATTTCCGATCTGAGCAACTTTAGGGCGATAAATCTGACGCCGGCGCACAAGATTTCCGGACCGACACCCCGTTTTTGCCCCTTTTCCGCCGATCTGACGGCCTAAAAAAAATCTCCCGATGAGGTGTCGGGAGAAAACGAGCCTGTTTGCAGCCGGGCGAGAGCCGGCGGCCGCGGCCGGGTGGGGGCGCATGCGTTTTCAGACGCCGGAGAAAAAGTCGGAAAAAACGATTTCAGGGAAGCACGCCCCGCTTTTTTGCCGTTTCGGGAGGATTTTTTTACCTTTGTGGCTTCGACCCGAATTTTATGACCCGAATCAATACCCCCAAAGAGGTCCTCGCGCTGGCCGGAAGCTCCGCGGCGGACAAACTGCAAAATACGGCCGGCAAGACCCTCATACTCGCATTTCTGGCCGGCGCATACATCGCCATAGGCGGCCTGTTCTCGCTGATGGCGGGATTCGGGTTCCCCGGAGCGGCCGAAGCGCCCGGATTCCAGCGCCTGCTGTCGGGCGCGGTATTCCCGCTGGGACTTATACTGGTGGTATTCACCGGAGCCGAGCTGTTCACGGGCAACAACGCCGTACTGATGCCGGGGGCGCTCGGCCGCCGGTACGGCTGGGGCAAAGTAGCGCGCAACTGGACGCTCGTGTGGATGGGGAATTTCGCAGGGGCGCTCTTCTTCACCTATTTTCTGGTGGTTCTGCCCGGCGTGCTGTCGTCGGAAATGTGGCGGGAAGCAGCCTGCAATATTGCGCAGGCGAAGGTATCGCTGCCGTGGAGCACGGTTTTCCTGCGCGGCGTGGGCGCCAACTGGCTGGTATGTCTGGCCGTATGGCTCGGAATGAGCGCCAACGACGTGCCGGGACGTATGCCGGGGCTGTTTTTCCCGATCATGTGCTTCGTGGTGATCGGCTACGAACACTGCATCGCCAACATGTTCTTCATCCCGCTGGGCATGCTGCTCGGCGCACCGGTATCGGCGGCGGAGCTGTTCGCCGGCAATCTGGTTCCGGCCACGCTCGGCAACATCGTGGGCGGCGGTCTCTTCGTGGGCGGTCTGTACTGGTATCTCAACCGGAAATAAGCGGCAGGAAATTCACGCGGCAGCCCGGCGCGCAATCCGGGGCATGAGCCGTCACATAACGCACACCGTCCGTATCCACGGAGTGTATCCACGGAAAGTATCCGCCGGAGTATATCCGCGCAGGCGTATCAGCGGAAGTCGATAAATTCGTAACCTTTGTAGTCCCCTTTGGAGAAGGCTTTGAGCGGCGTGTCGAGCGGTGCGACGCCGAGAACGGCGATGCCGACCTGCTCGCCGTCGTAATCGTAGCGAAGCGATTCGGGGCGCATCGCGGCGGTATCGACCGTAACGAGAATCTCCCCGGCGGGCGAGGCGTCCGCCGAAGTCGGGGTCAGCCGCACGACGGCCCGGCCCTCCGCGTCGCTCACCAGCGAGGGGGCATACTGGGTACCGATGAAGTCGAAAGCATGGGCCGGGTTGCTGAGCAGATTACGGCTTGAAGTATCCACGTCGTCGATGGTCACTTCGCGGCGGCGGTTGTCGATCTCGTAGCGGATTTTGCCGTCGCAGTAGACCTCCGCCTCCCCCACCGCGATATAGTAGTTTTCACCCTCGACGGCATAACGGCCGCGGGTGGTGTATTCGTCCGAGCTGACCTCGAACGCCACTCCGTAAGCGCCCAGCGCACGGAATCCCGCAGCCAGTTTTTCGAGAATCTCAGCGGCCCGTCCGTCGGCAGAAGGCGCAAGGGCGGCAACCGCCGCGGAGGCTGCGGGAGATGCAGCAGCAGCCGGAACGCCGGAACGGAAGAAATCACCTGCGGCCGCAGGAACAGCGGATACGGTGGTTTCCGGGAAAACCGCACGAAGACCCGACGCGGCAGTTTCAGCAGACGCTGTGGAAACAGCGGACATGGAAGTTTCGGCTGACGCAGAGAAAGCAGCGGATGCGGCGGTTTCGGCTGACACCGAGGAAACAACAGACGCAACAGCTTCGGCAGACGCTGAGGAAACAGCGGACGCGGCGGCGTTTTCGGTTACGGCGGCGGTTTCGGTTACGGCGGCGGTTTCGGAAAGCATCCCGCGGGCGGCGGCCGTCCGGGCCGCTGACAGCAGCACTATTGCGAACAAAAGTCGTTTCATGGGCGTAAGCATCAGAATAAACCGAGGTCCTGCAGTTTGGCTTCGA
>OGQZ01001304.1_pt1 | contig 19399 bp, 9 predicted proteins | sample 1553321 | NCBI WGS metagenome assembly OGQZ01 (sample SAMEA2579958, study PRJEB22360) | human gut metagenome | reverse complement strand
AAATTCCAGATGTGAGACGGCTCCTTCCCAAAGCGCGACAAGCGCCGCCGGACGCGGATCGTGCATTATTACGGGATTACATGACAGGAATTGCGTTCAGGGACAACAGACAAATGTCCACGGGGGCAAATATGCCAGTCGGCAGAAAACGTAAATCATCACTCAAATATCAAAGATTTTTATTTCAGATTGATACATTTAAAACATTAAATTTCAATAAATCTTGCTAAAACATGCAATTGTCTGAATGCTTATATTGCGGTTCTCGTAGAAATATTCTAAAAAAAGATAGGATGGTTTTAGCCATCCTATCCCAGTGAGCAATCTCGTAATTTTGAACATTTTATTTTAATGTTTTAACACATTATAGATAAGAGATTTTCACTCGAAATTATTTGTCGGTTGACAAATGCCTTCCACACTTTGAAGCGTTACTGGTCTGACCGTTATTAGCGTTTCAACCACATCTTCTTGTCCTTACCTTACACTTAATGCCGGAGCGGCACGAATATTACAGATTATAGCATTCGCCTCATTTCCAGAGAAAACTCGGCACGGGATGTTCGGGCATTGCGCACGTCATCCGGAATGATCGTCCGGGAATATACGCTGGTTTCGGCCGGCTCGGTTCGGGTGGTCATCGTCAGGGTGTTCCCGCCATTCGTCAACTCGAAATCGTAGCCGTTGCCCCAGCTCTCGCCGTCGTCGTACACTCCGGTCAGCCGGGATCCGTCGATCGAATAACGCCCGGTGTATTTGGTGTAGTTCGATGTTTCGACCTTCTGATAAAGTCCGAATGTCGCTGCCGAAGTGAATTCTACGTATACCTCAAATCCTTCGGGAGCATTCTCTGACCAAGAAGTAAGGCGCCATTCGCCTACGATTTCCGACTGAATGTTGGGGGCATCGTCGTCATCCGAACAGCTTGCGGCGAAAATGCCGAGCAGGGAGAAAACGAGCAGATGATAAAGATGTTTTTTCATTGCAAGCACTGTTTTTATAACCAACCTCCGTTTGCTGCGCCGGCCGAACGGGCGATGACGGCGAATTCCTTGGTGATGACCATGCCGCCCATCACGACGCCCGTTCCAGGTTTCGTACCGCCGGCTATCGCCGAAACCTTGATTTTGGCCGATCCGGGTTTCGTGCATTTGATCATCAGTTTTCCATTATACATTTTGGGAGCCGCCTTGATGCCAAGCTTTTCCATATCCTTGGCCGACATCTGGATATCGGTATAGGTAAGGTCTTCGGCACCCTGTCCGAAATGCTGCGTCAGCGGAATGAGCTGCACCTCGCCCAATGCGACCTGCAGACAAGGCGTTCCTTCAATCTGCATGAGCAGCTGATAGGCATCGGTAATGCCGGTGCCCATTTTGCCGCGGTAAATCGACACGTCGGCGATCGTGGCCTTCGAGCCTTCGCCCAGCCGGGAGTCGATTTCATTGACCGAGGTGAGCAGCATGGTCTTGAATTCGTCGAGCGAGTATCTCTTCCCTTTCTCCAGGGCATAGGAGAGGCCGAGTGCGGCTACGCCCGAGACGTGCGGGCAAGCCATCGAGGTTCCCTGCATGTAGCCGTAATCCGCTCCGTTGCTCGTTTCGGAGCAGAGCGTCGAAAGGACGCCGGCTTTCTCCCCACCGCTCAAACCGCTCGTTTCGCCGCCGGGAGCCGCGATATTACAGCCGGAACCGTAGTTGGTATAATTGGCCGGCAGGTAGTCGGGCGAGAACGAGGTGACGGAGATATAATCACGATAGCCTGCCGGATAGCCGGACATGGCTGTCGATTCGTTGCCGGCGGAAAAAATGATCAGTCCGCCGTCGAGGGCCTCGCAGTTCTTCTGGGCGGCGAAGTACTGAAGCGCCTCGTAATCCATCGGCGATTGTTTGATGAACATGTTGTCCGACGTGTATATTCCCGCCTTGATGCCCCACGAGCACTGGAGGATGGAGGCACCGTGATCCGCGGCGTATTTTACGGCACGGCTCGACACGAGGGCGTCACCCGTCAGGTCTCCCGAGAAGATCTGACACGACATGAGACGCACACCGTCTCCCTTGCCCGTACCTCCGGCCACGCCGCAGACGCCGATGCCGTTGTTATTGACGGCGGCTACCGTGCCCGCAACGTGCGTTCCGTGTCCCGAATCGCCCTTCTGACCCCATGAAATGGGACCGTCGGCAGCGAAGTTCCATCCGTGAATGTCCTGGTTCTTGTATTCGGGCGAAGGGTTCGGATTGATCCACATGTTGGCCGCCAGATCCGGATGAGTGTATTTCACCCCTTCGTCCACGATGGCGACGATGACTTCGGGATTACCTGCCGTGAGCTTCCATGCGTCGGCCACATTGATGTCGGCTCCGGCCACCGATGTAGTGGCAACGGCCTGGTCGGCATTGTTGATGTAATGCCACTGCCAGAAAAGATTCGGGTCGTTGAAATCCGCTGTAACCAAAGCGCGGGTCTGGCCGTTCGCCGTTGCTTGAAACGGATAGGTTTTGCAGTCGGAAGCCCGGTAGAGACGGGTGCGGAACTGTACTTTCGAGATTTCGGCGACACCTGCGAGTCTCTCGGCCGCCTTGTCGAGATCCTCTTCCGATGCGAACCCGAGCACATACCATCTGTGAAGCCCTGCCGCACGGGTGCGGGCCTCGTGTTCGCCGGCTTCGGGGAAGACGCGCTCCAGCGAGGTGACATGCAGGTCGTTCAGGATGTCATCGACGGATTCGATGCCCGAACGGGTCAGCGCCGAACGGGTCTTGGCCGCATTCAACGCATTCTGTTCGAGACTGGGAATGGCTTCTTCGCCAAATTTTACGATGAGCGAACCGGCCACGGCGTCGTCCGACGTATTGCAGATTTTGCCCGAAGTCTCGATTTCGGGAGCGGAATCCCCGCGGTTCGGTATTTCCTGCATGGGATCCGTCGAGCAGGCGGCCAGCAGCAGGGAGGCGAAAATCAGGAGTTTCGTTTTGTTATGCATATATCATGCTGATTTTTGAGTCCGGCAGGTTGTTTTTGGCTTGAAAAAAAGGGAGAGGCCGACACTTGCCGGACGACCGGCCTCTCCCGATCCGATATTACTTGAGCGTGATTTCGGCAGCGGCCGTTTTCCGGAACCGGAGTTCCGATCCCGAACCGTTCGCACGCTGCACAGCGTCGCTGAATCCGACCGTAGCCCTTACGGCTTTCGCTTCAGGAGCCGATGCGGGCAGGAATCTTTTCGCATAATCGGTCGGTACGGTTTTGACGGAACTGCGTTCTGTAGAAACGGAGAATTCGAGCCGTTCGACGTAATTCCGCGGCTGCCGGAGTCCTGCGGCCATTCGGCGCAATTCTGCAATCCGCTCTGCGGCCAGTTCGGGAATGCCGCCCATATCCTTGGCGGGATCGACGAGCAACATATCCGTAAGGATCGAATAGGGGGTCGTCGTACTCAACGTATACAGATAACGGAACGTGGCCCCCTGCTCGACATAGTTCGGGGTGGGCACGAAATAGATGTAACCGTCGGCCACGGCGCCTCCGATGAACGGATAATTGACCGCATAGAGGGCTTCGGGATTCTCCTCCGAGACGCAGCCGGCGAGGATGTCCTCTCCGTTGATGACACCGATCGGCGTTTGCGAAAGAAGCGGGGAGATAGCGCCGGTTATGCCTGCGAGCGGAGCAGTGGAGGGAACGTAGACCGCCGGAATCCGACCGCCTTCGTCGAACTCGACCCCGGGGAGTCCCGTGATGGTCAGCAGATCGGCCGAACTGCTTTCTGCCGGGTCGTCTTCGATGGTCACCGTGCCGATCTTCCGTCGCATCGGCTTCTCATCCATGACGTTGACGGCATAATAGTTCCATTCGGTCGAAATCAGGTACTCCTTCGAGGGCTGCTCTTTCTGCGGCAGGAAGTCCGAGTAGAGGAACTCGCTCTCCAATCCCGGGTTGTATTTGCCGGTGGTCTTGATGGATGCCGTGAAGAGTTTGCTGGCATATCCGTTGTAAGCCAGTCCGGCGAACGTGTACTCCGTGTCGCCGTTCAGCCCCGTGAGCATGACGCTGTAATGTCCGCCGTTGATGGCGTCGAGCTGCTCTTTGGTGAAATCCTTGCCCTCCTCTTTGAGGAAAGCCGTCATGTCCAATCCTTGGATGTCTTTTGTCTTGAAGACTCCGTGTTTGACAGATTCAATCCCCTCGCCATAGGCCCAGAATTTCGCCGCATTGTCCGTCGTAATGCCTTGTCCCGCGAATTCGTTCGTGGCTTCGAGCCCGATGTTGAGAATGACGGAAACCTTGTCCTCGTCGCCCTTGGCGATATATCCGAACGAAATGGAGGCGTAGCCCTGCATTTTCAGATTCTGCGACGCCGTTTCGCCGCCCTCCGGATTCGCCTCTTCGTCCGAACCGTAGATGCAGCCTACAAGCGTGTACTTGCCGGTGCCGCCTTCCAGATCCTGAACGGAAATCGTCCCCGAAACAGTGATCGTCTTGATGAGTTCCGCGGCGATCTTGCCATCGGCCATCTCCTGTGCCTTGAGGCTCGCCTCGCCGTCGCTCAAATTGCCCGTGAAGATCGCATAGCGGAACTCTCGGGTGTCCTCGGAGAGGGTGGCGCCGATTTCGACGACACCGTCTGCGGGTTCGCTTTTGGTGAGGGCCACCGAGTAATCGTAGACCCTGGCTCCGGGAAGCATGATCCGCTGCAGACCGTTTGCGTTGGCATAGAAGAATTTTCCGGCATATTCACCTTCGCTCGGTTCGAGCACGATACCCTGCGCCGGGAAGGTAATCACGCCGTTATTGAGCGTGCCATATTGTCCGGCTGATTCGTCCATGGCGAAATTTTCCGGTGTCTGCGATGCGATGTACCACTCACCCATATCGGAAAAGAGGGTCAGACCGGTCGATTGGTAGGGATAATAGACCTTGTTCGGATCCGAGGCATCGACATAGGTCCAGACGTTGCGGTTCTCGTGGTTTACCTGTCCTCCGGCGAAGATGTTCATCAGCTCCGGAGTGTAGGCTTTCATGCGGTAATAGCCCTTCTTGTCCGAACGCTCGTAGATTTCGAGTTCGATTTCGGGGTTCGGATTAGCATTGGGGTTGTCTATCGACGCGAAGTTGCCCAGAATGTCGTCGCGGTAGCGGCCTTTGGTCTCACCGGTCTTTTCGTCGGTGACCAATTCCCATTTGGCCAGCACGAGCGATATCGAAAGGTTCACCTTATCGGCACCGTAGATCGAAGCGTAGCGCGGATCTTCGATGTTGATATCGCAAGTGTAGGTCGTGCCCATTTGGGCCTTGGGGAAACTGATCGTAAAGGTCGTCTCGTCCTCTCCGGCATCGAATGCGATCGGCTCGACGACGAAAATATCCTCGACGTTGGACTTCACGACGACCGGAACGACGATCGGATCCACGGTGTTGCGCCGTTTGACCGTATAGGTCGCTTCGGTCTGGGTTCCCGGTTCGAACTCCAGATCGGTCCGGGTAGCCTGCTTCTTCGGGAAGTAGACACCGTAGCAATCGGGATTCTCCGCGGTTCCCTGCGTATAGTTCACGTCGTCCTCGCAGCCGGCAAGGACAAGAAGTGCCAGCAGGAACGGTAATATATGCTTGAATGTCTTCACGGTAATTTGCTTTTAGATTTGACAGCTTGATCGCAGATGGTCATCACCCGTTCCACGGCTTGACCGTTTGCGAAGGATCGGGATTGTTCTGCGTGGCGATGACGGGGTTGTTCTGCGTCTCACCGCGCGAGATCACGAAGTTCCAGTAGGGTGCACGGCCTTCCGTATTCAGCCGGTACGAGGCAGGAGAGTTGGTTCCCACATAGCCCCGTCGGGTGGACATGTCGAGCCGCTTCATGTCGAACATGACGATGCCTTCGCCCCAGAACTCGATGCGCTTCTGAAGCATCAGCTCGTTGGTGAAATTTTCAACCGACGACGACATGTTCGTACAGTCGTAACCTCCGCCCACAATGCGGTAGTTGTTCATGAACTCATTGAGCAGCCGAATTCCTTCGCCAAGATTTTCATGCGCCTTGGCCTCGGCCTCGATGAAGTACATCTCCTCGACGCGCATGTAGGGATGGTCTGCGGCTCCGCCGACCTTGAAATCCTCATAAGCGCCCTGCGCCGGACGGAACTTGATGTTCGCGTAATCGGGCAGTTCATTGAAGTATTCCTTCCCCTCTTTGCGGCAGCTTTTGTAGTCGTAGGACTCCTTCTCCGGGTCTTTGCGGTCGGGATCGAGCCACGAATGGCGGCGGAAGTCGCGCAGGTCGATACTGTTGTAAAGGTTGCTGTTGATGCAGCGGCAGGCGTCGTTTCCGTAGGCGCTCCACGCATTCTCCGTGCTCATGTGCGCCGTGAAGCAGAACAGGTTGGCAACGCTTTCGCTCGGCAGGGCGAGGCCCCAGATCCAGGCATTGTTCGCCGTGGCGCTGTTGAAGCCGTTCGAGGGGTCTTCCCACTGCTCCTGCGTCAGGGGCGTACAGCCGCTGGCGTTAATGGCCAAGCGGGCGTACTCGGCGGCGGAAACATAGGCTTCGGCGTCGTTCTTGGCCGTACCGCGCTCAAGCCAGGCCCGGGCTTTCAGGCCGTAGACCAGCGCCGGACTGATCGTATACTTGTCGGGAGCAGTAAAGCCGCTCAATAGTTCTTCGGCCTTGTCCAGGTCGGGGAAGATCACTTGATCGTAGATGTCGTCGACCTTGGCACGGGGGTTGTTCTTGGCCTCGGCCTCGGTAGTCTCGGGCAGTACGATGGGCACGCCCAGCCCGAGAACCCCGGGCGCTTCAGTGTAATTGTTCTCCTTGAACTCGTACAGACGCACCAGATCGAGGTAGAACATGGCCCGATAGGCGTAGGCGAAGCCCAGATAGGACTTCTGCGTGGCGTCGAGCGTCGCGAAATCCGAGGCGTCGATCTGTTTGATGACGTTGTTGGCCGCCATGATCCACGCATAGTAGTTATTCCACGTAAGCGCACCCACGGCATAGTCGGCGCCGAGCGCTTCGTTGGTTCCCCACTGTGCGAACCAGTCGTAACCGATATTGCCGCCGATGGCGACGTCGCCCGTCATGGATTCCGTGGCGATATGGATGGCCGGCAGGGCAAAATCCCAGGCTTGGCCTTCGCTTGCATAGCCTGCGGAACCGGCCTGTACGAGTGAGGCCGGAATGCCTTCTATCAGCGTTTCGAGGGTGACCTGATCCTCGGTAGCTATTTCATAGGGGTCGGCTTCTTTGATGCAGCTGCTTGCCAGCAAAGCTGCCGCCAGCGTCGCGAGCGTTATGTTTGTCGCTTTTTTCATATGCATGTCGTTTGTCGTAAAGTGTTTGAGGCCGATTAGAATTGAATGTTGATGCCGCCCGAAATCGTCCTTACAGGCGAATAGGTGGCCTGGCTCGTCGATCCCGAATAAGAGTAGCGGGGATCGAATCCCTGACGTTTGGACCAGTACCAGACATTCTCGCAGGCAAGGTAGACGCGCACCTTCTCGATTCCGACCTTCTTGGTGAAATTCGACGGCAGCGTGTAGCCGAAGTTGATGTTCTGTAGGTTCAGGTAGCTGGCGTCCGTAAGGAAACGATCAGACATACCGTTCTGATCCTTGTCTTCATACTGCAGGCGCGGGATGTTCGACGACGCATTGTCCGCCGACCATGCATTGAGGATGTCCTTGTGCCAGTTCATACCCGTCGTCTTGTTGGCCGGCGAGTACATCGCCGCGGAGTATCCCGAGTCGTAAGCCAGACCGCCGATCTGGTAGGTGAAGGCCACGCTCAGGTCGAAGCCCCGGAAATTGACACTCGTGCCGAAACCGCCGTAGAGATCGGGAATCGGGTCGCCGCAGAGATAGTCCGACGCCTTGGCATATTCAGTCGTCGTAACGCGCTTGCCCGTCGGGTTGCCCTTGTCGTCGGTTTCGTTCATGTACCACATCGAAAGGCCCTCGTCCGAAACACCGGCATATTTCCTCATGTAGAAAGTGTACATCGGAAGCCCTTCTCCGAAGAAAGTGGAGCCGCTCACGTAACCGGAGTAGCCATCGACCTGTTTGGTCCGTCGTTCAGAAGGCAGCATGGTGATCTTGTTGCGCAGGTGCGTCATGTTGAGGTTGATGTCCCACTGGACATGCTCCCGTCGGATCGGCGTAAAGTTCAGCTCGATTTCGACGCCGCTGTTGCGCATGTCGCCCACGTTGGCGTAGTAGGACGAATAGCCCAGCGACGGAGCTACCGGGAACGACAGCAGCATGTCGGTCGTCTTGCGGAGGAAATATTCGACGCCTCCGGAAACCGTACCGCGCAGGAAGCTGAACTCCACACCGGCGTTGAAGTTGGAGTTGGTCTCCCAGGTGATGTTCTCGGATCCTTTGGCGTTGAAGACGGTCGAGACCTTTCCGTTGGCGTTTTCGATCGTGTAGGTGTTCGTGTAGCGGAAGTTACCGATGTTGTCGTTACCCTGCGAGCCGATCGAGGCCTTCAGCTTGAGATTGTCGAGCCATTCATAGGTGCTCTCCATGAAATTTTCTTTCGAAATGATCCATGCGCCGCCCAGCGACCAGAAGTTGCCCCAGCGGTGGTCGGGGTGGAAACGCGAAGAAGCGTCGCGGCGGTAGGAGGCCGAGGCGAAATATTTGCCTGCGTAATCGTACATGACACGGGCGAAATAACCCTCGTTGTTGTACTCAACCCGGTAAGAGCCGGCTCCCTGTTTGTCGATGATCGCCCCGGCAAGCTCGTCGTTTTCCTGCGTCAGCATATTGCTTTTCGTGGCCGACAGCGTGTAAATGCGGTTCTGGTAGGACTCGTGGCCCAGCATCACGTTGATGTTGTGCGAGCCTATCTGCTTGGTGTAGTTGAGAATCTGCTGTAGGTTGAGGTCGAAATTCCGTTGATGGCCCTTCGAGACCATGCCTTTTTCGCTGGCGAACTGTCCGAACCAGGGATTCGTAACCGAGGTGGAGCGGGTTTCGTCGAGCGAAACGCCGGCGTTGAACGTGAATTTGAAATCCTTGAGGAAGGTGACGTCGATATATCCCGTACCGTTGAAAGCATTGCCTTCGGCTTCCTGTTTGTTGAGACGCGAATCCGAGAGGGCGTTGCTGTTGGGGAAGAGCGAACGCTCCATACCGGCATTGTCGCCGTTGCCGTAGTCGTAGAGCTTGATGCCGTCCTCGTTGTACATGACATTACCCTCGCCGTCGCGGATGTAGAGCGGATAGATCGGACCGACGGCCGTCGTATAAGCGAAAACGTTGCCCGACGAGTTACCGGCGCCGCTGTCGTCGATCTGGTTGTAGCGGAAATGCGTGTAGTTGGCATTGGCGCCGAACTTGAGCCACTTCTTGGCCTGATAGTCCACGCGCAGACGGGCCGTATAACGATCCATGTCCGAGTTGTAGGCGATACCTTCGTTGTTCAAATAGCCGAACGATCCGTAGATCGAGGCGTTCCCGGTCTGGCCGGAGATCGAAGCGTTGTACTCCTGACGCAGGGACGAGCGGAAAGCCGCATCGGTCCAGTCGTCGGGACGGATGTAGTACTCCTTGCCCTCATAGACGAGACGGCGGCCGAGAGTCGCAGCGGGATTGACCTTACCGTTGATGCCGATGAACTCCTGCCCGGAAGGAACCGTATAGACCATATAGCCCAGACCTCCGTCATTCGCATTGGCCGTCAAATTCGTATTGGCGCGCAAATGGGCCTCGCCGACACTCATTCCCGAATTGACATAGTAGTTTTTCAGCGCACTGTAATGCAGTTCGTAAAATTGCGCCGGGTTGGTAATGTACGCATAATCCTGGACGGCGCGCGAATTGACGCCCCACTTGGCGTCGATTGTCACGTGAGCCTCCTGCGACTTGGCCTTTTTGGTGGTGATCATCACTACGCCGTTGGCGCCGCGGGCGCCGTACAGCGAGTTCGAGGCGGCGTCCTTCAACACAGTCATCGATTCGATGTCACTCGGGTTGAGGTTGTTCAGGTCTCCCGAGTAAGGCATGCCGTCCACGATCCAGAGCGGATCGTTGCCGGCGTTGAGCGAACTGAAACCGCGGATGCGGATCGTCGGACTCTCTCCCGGCTGTCCTGAGGTGTTGGTCAGCTGCACGCCCGCGACCTTTCCGGCCAGAGCCTGCGCTACGTTCGACTGCTGCGACTTGGCGATGTCGTCCGATTTGATGACGGTCGCCGAACCGGTGAAAGCCTCCTTTTTTGCCGTACCGAACGCCACGACGATCACGTCGTCGATAGCCTGTGTGTTCTCTTTCAGCACGACGTCGATCCGGGTTTGCGTTCCCACCTTGATCGTGTGGGACTGATAACCCATGAACGATACGACCAGCACATTGTCCGGTGCGGCTTTGATCGAAAAGCTGCCGTCCGCACCGGAGGTCGTACCCTTCGTAGTGCCTTCGACCAGAATGGTGGCGCCGACGATGCCGGCCCCCGCATGATCTTTGACCGAACCCGTAATTTCCCGTTCCTGCGCATGGGCGGACAAGAACAGGCCGAGAACAGCCATCAATGATAGAAAGATTTTTTTGGTCATAAATGCGCCATTTTAACGCTGGTAAAAAAATGATTGTAGAAAATTTGCCGTCTTCGTGTCCCGGCGCGGAGCCGAAACATTCCTCCTCCCCTTCCGGAAGCCCGGAGGGGGGGGGATGTCATCCGCCTGTCCGGTCACCGAACCGGCCGGATCGCAGCCTATTCGTAGAAATCGTCTGCAAGGTCGTTCGGCTTCGAGCCCGAATACTTGTCAGCCTTGCCCCGGAATTCGATGATCAAGGTGTTTCCGGTTCCGGTCGGATCAGGGTTCCATGTACTGAATACTCCCCAATCGACCATCGAGAATTTGAAGATCCACTTCTTGTTCTCCTGCTTGACGGTCACTGCCGCCTTCTCGGGACACCGCATGCAGTACTTAGCCTTGTCGGAATATCCGTACCCGTTATATGAGGACAGATACATATACTGGAACCTGAGGTTCCATTTGCAATTCGTGCCTTCCGCAGGCAGGTCGATCTCTCCTTCATGGTCGAGGTAGCTGTCCGGCAGGAAAAACATCGGAGTAGTATTATCCGCATCGATACTCTCGGTGAAAGCATTCCGGAAATAGAAGCAATATCCCGATAGCAGATCGCCGGTATAACTATCCCGATAAGCCGGGTCGTGCCGCACCTCCATCGCCGTAACGGGCCAATACAGCATGTCCTTGTTATCCTTGTCCAGGAATTTGATATAGGGCTCGAACGGTTTGACGGGCTTCAATGTTTCTTCATCCATTGCGTCGGCCGTCGCAGCCGTCGGCACACCGTAGTATTCGGCTTCGACCCCGATGCCGTTTTTCAGCGTCAGATTTACCCGCAGATAAATCTCCTTGCCGCCAGCGGGATTGGGATGGGTCTCGATCGTACCGGTCAGTCCCGCATCCTCGCCGTAGTAGGTCTGATAGGTCTTGTGGTCGTAGAGCCGGAACCAGTAATCGGAGGTCTGCGCCGCAACGTCGATCACGCCGTCGAACTTGGCCGCCAGCACCCGCACATACGCAGCCCAATGACCTTTGGCAAGATCAGCCGGGGCTGCGGCCGTTTCGGCATCGCCCAAAGCGAATACGTAGCTGCCGACCTGCGGCTCCTGCGAGAAGAGCGCGGCGATCGGGGCCTCGGCTGCGGCCGCAGCCTCGCCTCCGGCTGCCGGCTCCGTCACCTTGATCGTATTGGTGGCCGCATAGCCTCCGGCGAACGTGCCTTCGTAGGCGGCACGCAGGCGCTTCCCGTCTTTCGAAGCGTCAAGCGCGACGATGAGCCCCTCGATCGTGCCGAATTTATCCGTCAGGTACTTCGCCGTCAGCGTTCCGGTCGTCCCGGCGCCCGTTGCGAATTCACCGCAGCGAATCTGCACCTTCGCGGGATCAGCTGTCGCAAGGTCGATTTCCTCCGTTCCGAACAGCTCCTCGGCAAGCAGAATCTCCACGCCCGCAGCCCCCTCCTCGGGAGCGGCCAGGCCCTCTTGCTCGTAGAGGCAGAAGCGGCGGTTGCCTTCGCGGACATTGCGCCACTCGACGACGCTTCCGACGGCGGCGATCCGATTGTCGATCTCGTATTGGTTCGTCAGTTCGACGTCACGCTCTTCCGTACAGGTATTCTGGTAACGGGCGATCAGCGTCTTGCCGCTCTTCAATTCGACGTAGGTATAGAGATTGAGCCGGGTTTCCGTCACCAGATCGGCGGAGAGTTCTACGCTCGCGACGTCGTTCATCGTCGTCTTTTTCACCGAAATATCCTTGTATTCGATTTCGAACGGATCGGAGGCCGTGTTCACGGTGCCCTTGGGGCTCTCCACCATCACGCGCAGATAATCGTCGGCCTGTTTCATCTGCTCGGCATTGATCAGCCCCTCGGTCGGCGAGAGATAAAAGGTGTGGCTGCCGTCTTCTTCAGCGACATAGATTGCCGACTTGATGCCGACGAGATCGCCTCCGTCGTACTGGATTTGATCGGTCAGAGTTACAGGAGGCTTCTTCCCGGGGTCGGGGTCGTCGTTGGGATCGTCGTCATCGCATGCACCCAGCATGGCTGCCGATGCGAGCAACGCGCACGCCAGCGCGCGCAGTCTGTAATGGGTCGAGTTTTTCATAACGATTGTTTTTAATAGCGCGGGGTTCGGGGAAACCCCGCGCTATCCGGTTTTTCTGTTGTCATTCGGTCATTCCGGCCTTGCGGAACATGATGCCCGGCAGTTCTTCGGCCAGACGGCTCATCGGAACCGACGGAGCCGGCAGGCGGCGAAGCAGTCTGGGCGGTTCGAGATGATCCTTTTCGGCCGCAGCACGCCCCGTTTGGCTTACGACAGGGCCTTCCCACGTTCCGCGCACATGATGCTTGCGCACGCAGATGCCGTCGACCTCGAACCGGTACCAGTTCTCCTTGCCTTCGCCCTCGACCTTGGTGATCGTAACCTGACCGTCGTAGAGCAGGGCGTGTCCGTCCATGTATTCGAAGATCTTGTTGTCATCTCCCCACATCGAATAAGTCTGGTGCATCCACCGGCTGCCATGCAGACCGCCGTCCAGCATAATGCCGCGCATCATGACGCCGGGTTTGATGTATGCCGGCCAGCGCTGTTCGGTCACCTCGTAGGTTCCCGGAGTGATTTCGTTCTCCTTGCCCGGCTCGGTGGTAAGTTCCACACGGACGATGTCACCGCCCGGCTCGCGATCCACGAAGTCTTCGAGATGGTCTCCTACCCATTCGATACCGATATTGATGAATTGCAGACCGCATCCGTAGGAACTGATCGGTTTGTAGCCGATGCCTTGGATATAGACCTGATCCGAAGTATAGTAATGCGCCTTTTTGATCTTCGACAGATCCATGTCGTAGTCACGCTCGAGCGTCGAGGTGCCGTCGTCATCGGACTTGTCGTCGGATGCGTCGGTGATCGGAATGACTCCGGTGTACGAGCCCTTGAGGGTAAAGCCGTCCTTCGAGGTAAGGTTGAACTCGATCTTGTATACCGGTTCTATTTTGCCGTCTTCGCCTTGGGCCGTACCGGCGGCCTCGATCTTGATGATGCCCTCCTTTCCGTAGGAAAATTGTCCGAAAGAGGTTCCGTCGTCCAACTGGACATAAGTGCCGAGCGGGAATACCAGCCCCTCCATCGGAATTTCCACGGCGGGCATCCACGACCCCCATTGGAACGAGGTGTTGGCCAGATATTCGTGGGGCTTGATCACGGCTTCCTTCGGATTGCCGAACAGGTCGTTGAATACGACGAGCGCAGCGGCGAGACCGCCCTGCCCCTCCTCCGTGTCGTAGGTTTCGTCGTAAATGTTGATCTGCATCATGCCGGTACCTGCTTCGAGCATGTTGCCGTAATAGGTCGCGGTGGCGCTGAATCCGACCACTTCCACGTCGCGTCCGATCTGCGGCAGGTAGAAGCCGCCGTCCTCCGGCTGATCGACGATCTGGAGCTGTCCCTCGTAGACGATGCTCTTTTCGGAACCGTCCGTATCGACGAAACGAAGCGAAACGCTCCAGACGTCACCCTCGCGGGAGACTTTCAACGGCTCTCCCGAAACCAGCGACAACTGGGTCTTATTGCCTTCGGCGTCGATATACTGAACACCGGTATATTGGGACGTGAACGTGTGATCCTCGTTGAGCTGGCTGGCCATATATTCACCCTCGGGAAGCGTGTAGGCATCTTCGCCCGGAACCGCATAGAGGTCGGCCACGAAAAGGTAACCCGCCTCTTTGAGCGTCACCCGCCCTTTGGATACGGTATGCTCGGCATCCGTGAAGGCCATATAATAGTTGTGCGACTCCACGCCCTTGACCGGGCCGAGGTACCACGACAGCGGAACTTTATCCAGCAACACCTTGTCTGCGTCATCTCCCACCTCCGAAGCGTCGGAATTCTTGCACAGTCCGTAATAGGCAACCGTCAGCGTTTTTCCGCCGGTTTCGATTTCGGCGGAAATACGAGCGACGCGGGCCGAGAGGAACTCGACCGAGAGATCCGCTTTCGAGGCTTCTCCGACGTTCGAGGAGTTCACGTCGATCTCCCCATAAGCGATTCCGTTGCCGGCAGCCGTAAGATCGACGGCTCCGGAAGGTTGTTTGACGGTGATCTTCACGGCATCGTCGGCGATCAGCATGCCGTCCACATCCACAAGCCCTGCCGTCGGCGAAAGATAGATCGTATAGACGGAGGCCGCTTCCGAAGCATCTGCCTTTTCGCCGTTTCCGGGTGTCTCGACCGAGTAGACGGCGGATTTGATTTCCCGTACGACACCGTTGCAGATCAGGGCATTCCCGCTTTCTGGCATGTCGGGGTTGCCGGATGAAGTGGAATCGTCGTCCGAACATGAATTCAGTACGGACGCTCCTGCCATGCAAAGCATGGCCAGAAAGGATAGGTACAACTTTTTCATAGGATGAGATTTAATGAACCGGCTTCCCGGTTTGGCTTTCGGATGTGATAAGCATAATGAAATGCCATACTTAAAACAGTCGATACAATCTACAAAATGAAACCCTGAACGGATTCCAGAAAAATTACTTATCGAGTTTTCGGGATTTTATCGACTTGACACGAGAACGGCGCCAAGGAAAAATCCCCCCCCCTCGCAATTTGACGAGGAAAGAGGATTCTCTTTGTCGCAAAAATAATAAAAAGATTTTATCCTAATTAATTTTTCGCAAAAAAATCATCAGCAATTACGCTCTAAATGCATAAAAAAGTCTTGCAAAATGCGCATTTTAAGAACAGATTCGCACTTCAGACCGACGGCGAAATCGGGCAGGGCAACCGCTTCGAAACTGCTCCGCCAAACCAAAAACAAGGATGGAATAAAATATACTATATATAAATATGATCTCTTTCCAGATGAGTGGATATACCACGCCCGCGTCCTGCAAACCTCACATTACCTTATCCCGATAGTCGGGGTGAAATATACACAGTGACAACCGTCTGGCTGCCACATCCGAGCACCACACCCTCCGAGCTGAAATCAATCGTTGTTATTCCAGTTTGGCCAACAGTTTCCGGACGAGAGTTTCGTCGGCATCGGTCACGGAGTATTCCGGAACACCGGCACACCCGCCCATCGAAACCTGCGGATTGCGGAAGCGCATCGCGCCCTCACGTTCCCGGCGGGCGCTGAAGTGCAGGGCATCGACCCCTGTGGCGGCCAGCAGGCGGGCGTTCGACGGATTGACGCCGCTTCCGGCCATGATTTCGATGCGGCCGGCCGCCTGCGCCGCCAAGGCTCGCAGCGTCCCGACACCCTCCTGCGCCGTATTGCGGCCTCCGGAGGTGAGCACCCGGCGGCATCCGGTGCGGATGACCGCTTCGAGCGCCTGCCGGGGATCGCGCGTCATGTCGAACGCGCGGTGGAACGTCACCTCCATCCCCTCAGCCTCGCGGACAAGCTGCGCCGTGCGCGTCTCGTCCACCTCTCCGTCGGGGGTCAGCACGCCGAGGACCACCCCGTCGGCTCCGCAGGCACGGGCGAAGCGAATCTCTTCGGCCATCAGCGCCGTTTCGGCATCCGTATAGCAAAAATCCCCGCCCCGAGGGCGTATCATCACGCTCAGCCGCAGGCCCGGTAGACTCCGGGCGTAGCGGATCAGCCCGGCGGAAGGGGTCGTACCCCCTTCGAAGGGCGCGGCACAAAGCTCGATGCGCGTGACGCCTGTCCGCCGGGCTATATCGCACGCATCGCAGGTATAGGCGCAAAGTTCAGTCGTCATAAATTCCGGTCATAATTGGTGTATGGTGTACAAAAGACGGTCGCCGAGGCCGATCGTATAGCCGTGGGATTCGAACACGACACGGTTGAACGTATCGCCGATCAGAAAGACCGGAAGCGAAACGTTCCCCGGCAGCTGCATCGCTTCGAGAATCCGCCTGCGAACCGAGCCGTCGCGGTCGATGCCAAAGGTGACGGTCGCCGGCAGCGGGGCCGCGGGCGACGCCGTGTATTTCCGGTACGCCCCCTCGTCGGGGAAGAGCAGGATCAGCGAGCGTCCCCACGCTTCAAGCTCCGCGGCTTTGGCCGCGATATCCTTCAGCGCATGATCTGTAGGCTCCTGTCCGACGCACAGCAATCCGATCACGAAATAACCACGTCCCGCAGTCGTGAGGACCGACGTTTCGGCTCCCGTCGCGGCGTCAGTGAATTTCGACTCCGAATCGAAACTCCCGATCACGCGAACCGCCTCCGAATTGTCGCGCATCGTCAGGTTCGTTTCGGTCGTACTGTCCGGACGGACGTTGAAGAACGACACGTTCCCCAGCACGCTGCCGCTGGCGAGCCGGCTGCCCGTCACAAGCATATAATAACCGGTTTCCAGATCGGCGGGAGCCCGGAACAGCTCGCTCCACCGCTCGAAATCAGGATAGTTCAGCAGGGAGAACGACTGCCCGTCGAAGCGCGAAAGGGAGAAGTGCCGGAAATACTCCGGATCGTCGAGACGCGGAATCGGCGCATAGTTCAATTGCAGCCGCCCGGTCTCCAGTTCCCGGTTCCCGGCCGCGTCGAAATCGACGGGCACATCCTTCCCGGCATGGCGGTAGAAGAGGTTGCCCGTCACGCGGTCGATCCACGCCGGGATGCCGAGCGAACGAGCCGCGGCAACGAAGAAGATAGCCCGCGAGAGTTTGTCGGCCGTCCGGCTACGCCACACGCCTTCGGGCGAGATGGTCGTGGAGACGGTGCAGAGTTCCGGACGCAGGGTCAAGCTGTCGCGGCACCACGCCACCAGACGCTGCGGGTCACGGCGGAACGCGGCGGCATCGGCGGCCGGAATTTCCCGCTGCAGGAACGACCGGTAGGGCGTGAGCATCTCATCGGCCACACGCGGGGCCAGCACGGTCGCGGCGTCGGCATTCTTGTCCGTATTATAAAGATGATCCGCGAGCACCGCCGACGGCGTATCGCGCAGATCCTTTTCCGACAGCGTGGCGAGCAGTTGCAGCGCCCGCCCGGTGCATCCTTTCCGGCTCGCTTCGCGCAGGAAATCCATGATCTCGCCGTGATTGCCTCGCGATGCGGTTATGAACCGGGCGATCTGGCCGGGCTTCACTCCGATGGCGCGGGCGAACGAATCGACGGCCGGTTGTGCGGGGAACGTGGCGATATAGGCGTTGCGGATGGAGTCTTCGCGGTTGAAGCGACGGTCGTTCTCCGCACGCTGAGCGGCCGTCACCTCCGGCAAATTCGCGCTCTCGGCCGGGGGAACGATGTCGACGGGAAAGGAGAATTCGTCGCCGATCGCATGCTCCAGCACCACCGTCGCCTCCGTCTCCCTCCCGAAAGAAACCTTCCGAACCCCAAACCGGCCATCACAGACAGCCGTGACAAGCATATCGCCCAGACCCGCCGACAGCGACGCCCGCCCCCGGACGTCGGTCGTTTTGCGCGATACGGTGTAGAACTCGGCGTAATTGTAAAGTTTGAACTCCACGGTCGCACCCTCCACGGGGCTGCCCGCCGTGTCGGTGACCGTCACGGTGAGCGGGGCGCACGCGGCATAGTTCGAGATCACATTGATCTCGGTGTAGTTGGCCGTGGTTTTCATCACCTCCTCCGAACCGTCGTAATAGCCGAAGACCTTGGTATGCATCAGCATCCCGCGGCTGGCCGGGGCGTTGAACCACCCCAGGTCGAGCACCGGTTCCGGCTCGCAGGCCCCGAGGAAATGCCACCGTCCGTCGGCCCAGGCCTCTACCCAGGCGTGGTTGTCGTCGGTGTGCGCCCAGCGGGGCGTGTAGACCTGCCGGGCCGGGATGCCCACCGACCGCAGGGCCGCAACGAGCAGCGTGGACTCCTCGCCGCAGCGGCCGTAAGCCGTGCGCACGGTGGCCAGCGGCGAACTAGTTCGCGCATCCGACGGCTGGTAGTTGGCCTTCTCGTGACACCAGTGGTTCACTTCGAGGATGGCGTCATACATCGACAGCCCCTCGACGCGGGGTTTGAGTTCATCGTGAAATACCCGGCGCGAATCGTCGAGACACTCGTTGTTGACCCGCACGGGCAGCACGAAATGCCGGAACAACTCGTCGGAGACGCTCCTGCCCCAAGGCATCTCCTGCCGGACAGACAGCGCACAGCGCACGTTTTCCAGATAAAAATCGCCCAGATAGTCGGTAATGTCCCCCACGGGCATATAGGCATAGAGAAACGTCATTGCATCGCGTTCCTGCGGCGTCATCGGTTCGTCGAATATCCCGAACAGATCGCCCCGGGGGAGCAGCTCCTGTTTGTGCCGGAAATCGGTCTCCACGCGCCGCATGAAACCCTCGTTGCCGGTCGGGGAGCACGCCGACAACACGCCCGTGAGCATAAGCAGGCCGGCGAATAGCTGTGTCGTTTTTTTCATCGTAAAGTGAGTTCTATGATTCGGTCGGTATCCTCGGGAACATGCTCCAGATTCAGGACGATCCCTTTTCCCCGGAGCGTGTCGAACTTCACCCGCTCGCCGTTGTTCAGGCACCGGGCTTCCCCGACTTTTTCCGCAAGCGGCAGGTACAGCGCATCGTCCTGCAAATCGAGCACATGCACGTAAAGTTTGTCGCCCTTGCGCGTCGTCACGCCCCAGTCGTGGGGCGGGATGTCGCCGCCGCGGGTTCCGTAGATGCTTTCGCCGTACCGGGCGAGCCATTCGCCCATCTCCCGCAGCCGTTCGACGGCCGTCGCAGGCAGTTTTCCGTCGGGTTGGGGACCGATGTTGAGCAGCAGGTTTCCGTTGCGGCCCGCAGCCCGCACGAGGTAGTGGATCAGCGTCTTCGACGATTTGTAGTCGAGGTCGGTGATCTTGTAGCCCCACATGCCGTTCATCGTCTGGCACGTTTCGAGCGGCAGGCGGCTGATCTCCT